>JACLAC010010204.1_pt1 | contig 14263 bp, 15 predicted proteins | sample 8027881 | NCBI WGS metagenome assembly JACLAC01 (sample SAMN15725517, study PRJNA655200) | protist metagenome | isolation source: fluorescence activated cell sorting (FACS) single amplified genomes of... | place: Spain: Blaines Bay Microbial Observatory, Mediterranean Sea | collected 2016-01-19 | reverse complement strand
GAGGGGCAGAGCAACGCGGAGATGGCGTAGTGCGTCGCCACCATGGCCACCGTGAAGCCCACCGACCCCTCCATCACCTCGGAGCCGTCCGACATGACGACGACGAAGCTCCGGGGCTGCACGTTCATGTCCCACCTGTGTCGACGGACGGGGTCTGGGTGAACGCCGGCTTCTGATTGGCCGAGCGCCTGTTCTGCTCTCGAACGCGGGCTTCTGATTGGTCCATTCGGGAGTCGGACTCAGATTCCATGCGGCGGAATGGGCCCACTTCCCGAAGAAGGCGGTGAAGGGGACGCCGAGCCTGCGTGTGCGCGCAACCACACGGACGCACCACGAGCAACTTTCAATGCGTTTTCATACGTAAGATAGAAACGAGAGCGGAGACTAGAAGGCGGAAGAGCCGGATCGAGAGGGAGGCGCTGGTGTATTTAGAATGGGAGCGAGGCATGGCGGGCGCGCACGTCCGTCATGAGCATCAGCACGTTGTGCGTGATGAACAGGAGGATGTTGAGCCACGCCTGTGGTTGGCGGATGGAATCCGAGGTGAATCCTCACTTCCGATTGGTCGAGAGAGCCTTGGTTCTCACAAACGCGGGCTGCTGATTGGTCGATGCAAAGGTCGGACTGAGATGCCGTATCCGCGTCACTGATGGGCACGCCCAGGGCACGGCGAGGGAGCGGGGGAGGAAGCGGTGGAAGTCCATCGAGGCGAAGACGGTGCCCATCCTGCCGCCAGTCGCGAACAACGTTCGCCAGAAGCATGCCCGTTCGTCAGAATCAGAAGGAGGAGCGGGCGCGAGAACGCTCGAGCGCGCATGCCTCGAAGTCCGCTCTTGACTCTCTCGAGCGTTCTCCGCCACACGTTCCGCGACGAGAATGATCTGATGATATCTGCGCGGTGGTTTGAGACGGGCCGGCTGGAAGATCGGGAACCAGTGCATCGAGCGGTGAAAGTCCCCGAGGAACCCCCACTGCGTGGGGCGGATGCTCGCGAGCCTGTCAAGTTCACGAAAACGAACGTCGTTTCAGCAAACGTGTGGCTGAGAGTCCACGAGAGCACAAATAAAATCCGAGTTGATTATGAGGAGCGTTCTCAGCCACACGTTCCTAGAGCAAGAGACGTTCTGTTGGGGTGACGGTGACGGTGACGGGCGAGCCAGATCCCGACGACGAGCGAGGTGAGGACGGGGAAGCGGAGGTAGCGCCACGGCACGGCCAGGAGCTTCCAAAAGACGAAGAGGCTCAGGTACCAGAGGTGCCACCACGGCGCGTTGAGGCCGTCCGGGGTCTGCGTCACGAGCGTCGCGAAGAAGTCCTGCGTACGCGCGCGCGCGCGAGAGAGCGCGTTTGGTGAGTCACGGCCGGTGCGCGCTCTCTTCCCCTCGCTCTCTCTCTCTCTGGGCGGCTTGCCGTGGTCACGCCGTTGCCGCCCGCCAGCGCGTTGGTCAGCGTGAAGACACCGATGTAGAAGAGCTGCAGCGCGAAGAGCGGGGCCACAATGTAGAGCCAAAAGTTCCGCCAGCGCTTGTCGTCCATGGTCGTCGGGTTCAGCGCCCCGGACGCGAAGACGAAGGCCGGGATCACCGTGGCCTCGAGGATGTTGCCGAGGGTGAAGAAGGAGGGCGGCGGGCCGAAGTTGAAGCACCACGGGAAGAGCGCGCCGTGGCAGAACACGACGAAGTACATCATCATCACCTTGGCCACGTCGTACGAGTAGTGGCGGACCTTGGCCACTGCGACGTCCTTGGCGGCGTCGTCGTCCCTGGCGGGCTTCTCGAGCAGCGGCAGCAGCGCGGCGTCCGCGGCGCTCGGTGTTGTCGCGGTCTCCTTGCGCGAGCGCCGGACGCGGCGGTACGCCACCACCGCGAGCCCGACGCCGAGCGTGGCGAAGCACAACCCCAGCGCCACGAGCCAGTGCTCCACGGTGTGGTCGTGCCGGGCGGCGATGAGCCGCGGCGCGCAGTCCTCGAAGTTCAGGCCGTATTGATTCGGCTCGCCCGCGCGCTGCTTGATCAGCGCGTCCTGGCAGGCCTTGAGCTTCATGGCGAAGCGCGCGTCGTTCACGTGGTTGTTGCCGATCACGAAGAGGTACTCTTGCGCCAGCAGCGTCACCAAGAAGAGCGCCGTGCCCGAGAGCGCGGCCGGCACGGTCGCGCCGTGGCGCTCCGTGAAGCTCACCGCTGGGGTAGCCATCGATCGTGGGCGGCGGCTGGGGATCGGTCCTCCGGTGGAGCTCGCCGATGGAGAGGCCGGCAATTCACGGCCTTTTACCACCAAAACTCGATTCCCTGCCTCTCATCAATTCTCAGCCATCCAATCAAACGAATACAAATATTCGCGAATAAATACGAACATCGTTACACGACGATGTACTCACCCCCGAGCTTAAGCGAGCGAGCTCACCGCGGCGCCGCGGTACCCGCGGCCCTGCCCCTCGTCCGGGAGCGTGAGCCTCGCGACCTCGGCCCCGGACGCGTCGACCTCGAACGAGACGTGCGAGCACTCCGTGACCATCGTGGAGCCGTCCCCGTCGCAGCTCACCGTCCCGAGCGTGTGGCCGTTCGCGAGCCGCACCACGGAGCCGGCGTGCTCGGCGTAGGCGTCGCGGCCGTCGCCCAGAGCGAGCCGGGCGTCGAAGACGAGCCGGGCGGACCGCGCGGCCATGTCCAGCTCGTACTCGGCGAGCCGGGTGAAGACGCCGTGCGCGGCGGGGCGGCTGTCGCCCTTGTCGAAGAGCAGCAGGTTGCCGTTGTCCAAGATGGACGCGGTGTGCCTGCGGAGGCGCGGAAAGGGGGTGAGTTCTCCGCGGCGCACAGGCAGCGCGCGGGCAAAGAGAGAAACGGCCGCACGTGCTGGTTGTAAAACCCGGACTCCTCGGCGTCGAGCTCGAGCACGACGGTGTTCTCGTCCGTCCCGGTAAAGTTCGCGAGCTCGGAGGAGAGGATCCACAAGAGCTCGCCGCCGTCGCTGCTCCACGCCGCGACAGCGGAGAGGTGCCGGATCGAGACCACGATGGAGTCGTCCGGACCCCGCGCGATCGAGTTGCAGTGCGTCCAGTCGTCCGAGAGCGACGGGGGGTCCCCGCACGGCGAGCCCTCGTCACTGCACGTCCCGCGGTGCACGACGGGATCGAAGAAGTCCAGCAGGTCCACGAGGACGCGGAGCTCCCCGGTGGCCGGGTCCACCTGCACGATCCGGTCGACCTTTTGCAAGCCGAGGCCCGCGATCTCGATCTCGTAGCACTGCAGCGACAGCGTCGCGCCCTCGCGCGCCGCGTCCGGCGCGTTCTCGTGCGAGAGCCCGAGCTGCTCCGTGCTCGCGACGCGCGCGCCGGCGGCGCTCTAGCGCTCGAGCGTGGCGAAGCTCGTGCCGTCGTCGTTGACGGCCACGGGCACGAGCGTGAGGATGTCGAACGTGCCGTCCGCGAGCTGCGCGTAGACCAGGTCGCCGCGCCCGACCTCGCAGTCCTCGACCGAGTCCAAGGCGAGCTGCCACACGACCTCGCCCGTGAGGGATTCGACGCCGACGAGGCTGCCGTCGAGGTTGCAGCGGTCGAACACGATGACGCCCGCCGTGCTGTTGCCCACGGCGGCCCCAAACGGGACCGCGGCGTCGAACGCCGGAACGCCGGTCGTGCCGGCCACGGCGGTGGCCGAATCGATCACGGCTCCGGACGCGTCGAGGAGATCGATCGCGTACGCGTGCCCCGGCGTGTTGCGGAGGAGCGTCGCCGCGGGGCCCTCGACGCGCTGCTCCAACGTGAGCCCGCCGCCGTCCTCGCGTTGCCACCGCACACGGTACGAGCTGCTCGGGATCCCGTTGACGTCGAAGGCGAGCGGGAAGGACGCGGAGGGCGTGACGTCGAGGGCAACGGACGGCGCTACGAGGCCGCAGGCCAGGATGAGGAGATGGGGGCTGGACATGGTGGACTGACTCGAGACAAGTTTTTCGACAACTTCCTTCAAATCGTCTTCCTCCCAAGCTTGTCTTCTTCAACAACGGCGGCGTGGAGGGGACCATGAGAAGGGAAGGTGGAATGAGCGCGGCTCTCGAAGACTCACCCTTTGGATTCCGAAGGATTCAAGGAGATACATGCGCTAATGTTTGGCGGAGCAGCCTAGCGATCTTGCTTCTCTTCATCTGCACCATGGAGAGAGTCGGCGCGAATTGCCCAATCAACTCCGTGGAGGACGCAGGGGTGTGCGTAGTCACCTTTACTGACGCCACCGACGATGAGGGCGTCGGGCACGAAGGGGGTATAGGCGCGGTGTTCGCGGACTTTGACTCGGACGCTGACCTTGATCTTTGCGTCAACCGCAAGGACGGAACACCAAATGAGCTTTACTACAACGACGGTCAAGGGCGGTTCACCGACACCGTCGGTCTCAGCGGCACCTTCAGCAGCTACGGAATTGTTACGGGTAATCTGAACAACGACCTGCACATTGATCTTTACATCTCAAACGACAATGCGCCGAACCAGCTCTTCATCAATGACGGATCGGGCATGTTTCTCGAGCGCGCAGCAGACGCCGGAGCAAACGCCACCGGACCAGGAAGAGGCGTGATTGTTGGAGACCTGGACGGAGACGGCGATTTGGATATCTTTGCAGCAAGACATGAACAAACGAACGTGCTCTTGCTGAACGATGGGACCGGCACGTTCACGGACATCACGCCTGCGACTAATGCAGGCGGGCGTGCCAGTCACCAGGCTGACGGGGTTTGTGTGGCAGATGTGAACGGCGACGCTGACTTGGACATTTTCGTCGTGGGCGGCCGTAGGAATACAGGAGATGCCAACCTCCTGTTGATGAATCAGGGAAGGATGGTGTTTGTAGAAGAAGGCGTTGCGAGAAGCATTGCGGATGCATCTTCAAATGGGAACGGCTGTGCATTCGGAGATGTGGACTCAGATCTGGATCTTGATCTCTACGTGACAAACAACAACCGTCCAAACCTACTTCTCTTGAATGACGGAGCAGGGTATTTTTCGGACGGTACAAGCCAGGCGGGTGTGGGCGGAGACTCACCTAAACATCTTAGTGTTGTCATCACCGACTTTGATGCCGACGGGAGCCTCGATATCTACGTTGCAAATGGGGCTTCTACACCATCGGAGAACTTCCTTTTCATCAATGACGGGACGGGTGTGTTTAAAGAACGAGCCAGTGTTGCCAAGGTGGCAGATCGCGACGCGGGAGCTTATAGTGTGATTGTCGGGGACGTGGACTCGGACGGCGACCCGGACCTGTACGTCGTCAACAGCGGAATTCGCAACACGCTCTTTCTGAACAACCACAATCAACCGACGGACTGGTTGACTGTTCGCCCCCTCGACTCGAAGAGGCGATTCACGCTTCATGGGACCATGATTCGCGTGCTAGTCTCGGGCACGTCGACCGTTGTCGGAGTGCGTCTCATCGATGGAGGGAGCGGTTATATGAGTCAGAACGCGTACGACGTGCACTTCGGACTTTTAGGAGTGACAGCAGGCAACACGTGAGTGAACGTCCAATGAATTGTCTGAGGAATTATTCTCACATGTATTGCAATACAACACTCGTCGTGACAGGTACGACGTCGCGGTCCGTCCCGCCGGGTCGTCCGACTTTGAGGACATCGCCACGGGCGTCAGTGCGGGCGAGCTCGTCGCCGTCAGCATGCAGTGGTGCCCCCTTGGGTTCTATCTCTCCGAGTCCAACTGCGTGGCGTGCCCAGCCGGATTCACGACCACCACGGCTGGGTCGATGAACGCCGATGACTGCGCCGCCTGCCCCGCGGGTTCATACCTCCGCACACAGCCATACGCTCCTGTGTGTGCGCTTTGCGAAAGAGGGACCTATAGCACGACATCGGGCGTCGTTGGGAGCTGCACGGCGTGTCCTGAGGGCACGACCAATGGGGTGCGAGGAGGCTCAGACCCGAACGAATGCGCAACGTGCCCTACAAACTACGCCCTGAGCGAGGGCTTGTGCGTCGTCACATTTACCGACGCCACAGAGGCGGGCGTGGGGGGGCAGTTGGGGCAAGGGGGGAGTGGTGCGATGTTTGCGGACCTGGACTCGGACAACGACCTTGATCTTTGCGTTACCAACAAGGGCAACAAGGATGACATGCTGTATCGCAACGACGGCGACGCGCGATTCACGGACTTGACCTTCTCGGCGGGTTTGGGTGGTCTTTCTACCGGCCGTGGGATCATTGCAGGGAACCTTAACGATGACGCGCATCTCGACATTTACATTGCCAATGGTGGGGATGATGGCAACCAACCAAACCAACTCTACATCAACGATGGCGCGTGGCACTTCGAAGAGCTTGCTGCAGAATCTGGAGCCGAGGCGTTGGGACAAGGAGAAGGATTAATTATAGGAGACATGGACGGGGATGGTGACTTGGATATTTACGTGGGGAACAGGGAGATGGCAAATGTTTTGCTCGTCAATGACGGGACGGGTAACTTTACAAACATCACAATTGCCGCCAACGCCGGGGGAGAAAATCATGCCAGTAAATCCATGTGCATCGCAGACGTGGACGGAGACTCAAACCTGGATATTTTCCTCGTCGGCGGCGAAAGTTCGGAGAATCAGAAGAGCGCAAATCTGCTCCTGATGAATCAAGGCGGCCTGGATTTCCTTGAGCAAGGCGTTGCTCGAGGCGTCTCCGAGAAGGATGTTTTTGGCAATGGGTGCGCAGTTGGAGACGTGGACTCTGACATGGACCTCGATATTTTTGTTACTGGGTATGAGGGATACAATCTCCTCTTGGAAAACAACGGCAGCGGGTATTTTACAGATGCAGCGCACAATGCAGGAGTCCAGGGGCAAACCCATCAATATAACGCAGGAGTTCTTATCACTGACTTTGACGCAGATGGTGATCTGGACATCTTTGTCACTCATGATAAAAATTCTTTGTTTCTCAACGACGGGCTCGGTTCTTTCCAGGAGCGAGGCTTAGCCGCAGGTATCACAGGCCGCAATGAAGAGAGAGCCACGGGTATCATTTGTGGAGACGTGGACTCCGATGGAGACCCGGACTTGTTCGTTAGTATTCCAAACGTTAACACTGCAAACAAGCTGCTCCTGAACAACCACAACCAGCCCTCGGATTGGTTAATAGTCCGACCTCTCGATTACAACGCTCGCTTTACGTTTCATGGAGCCACGGTGCGCGTGCTCGTCGCGGGCACGTCTACAATCGTCAGCGTGGGCCTCGTTGATGGTGGTGGCAAGTTATTTAGCCAGAGCAGCTACGACGTGCACTTTGGGCTGCGGGGGAAACGCACAGGAATGAGGTGAGTTCATGCAACGCAAGAAAAACCGCGGGAAAGTAAGTAAACTCACGCCAAACGTTTGCAGGTACGACATCGAAATTTTCCCTGCCGCTCAAGACGTCGTGAAAATCGCCACCGGCGTCAAATTAGACAACATAGTTGCCACCAAAGGATGGAAGGAGGAGCCCAAGATTGACATCTCGTGCAAGAAGTGGTGCCCGTACGGCTCATATTTAACTGCAGACAACAATTCAGCGTGCCAGAGCGTCACGGCGCTCCCATGCAAGACATGCCCTCCGAGCACGACAAACGAAGGGGGCTTCAATGATCTCGAGTCATGCCTCCCATGCCCGGACGGGCACGAGCTTCTTCCAAAATCGCCGATGTGCTCCCCTTGCAAACTCGGCACTTCATCAACAGGGGGAAAGGACTGCAGTCGATGTGCACTGGGCACACATGCAGCGCAACCAGGGGAGGCAAGATGCACACCGTGCAGCCCGGGATTCTTCACGGATCAAGTTGGCGCATCTGATTGTGCTAAATGCGGCAATGGATACTACGGCGACGGCACGTTCTGCGCCCCATGCTACGAAGGATTCAATTGTCTGCCTGGTGCACGGACACCACAAGGCACGGGCGAATGCGCGGCTGGGGCGTTCAACAACGGCACCGCATGCGAGCCATGTTCGGCTGGATCCTTCAAAGACGGGCTTGGGAGGGAGGCGTGCACGGTGTGTTCGCCGGGAACGTACCGACAAGATGCTGGATGGAGGGAGCCGTGCATTGCGTGTCCAGCAGGAACGGCCGCAGGGACCGAAGACGAGTCTCTCCGCTACTTTTCATTCGAGGAGTTCACGAACGATGCCTCGAAGATGGTATGCGACACATGCAAGGCAAATGGCGCACCAGCTTCCAACGTAGTGTATTTCAACTTTCCCGACTCACCCACTGTCAATTCGGGTTGGCGAGACGGAGCGCTGCGTTTCAACGGAGAGAACAATATCGTGGAGCTACCTCCATGGCCTCTCACGAAAAAGACCATTAGCTTCGAGGTGATGTTCAAGAGTTCGAATGTTCAGGCCTCGACACTTCTCGACTTTGATTTGGGGAGCTATAAAATTCTCGTCAGGGACAATGCTTGCGAGTTCGAGGTAGCATTTGGATTTCAAGATTTCGTGGTGGACTCACGAATCATTGCGGCAAAGATGGTTTTCGAGGTCGGTGTCTGGACACACCTCGTGGCCACACTGAATACCGAGAGCGCATTAGCGCTCTACAAGAACGGCGCTCTTGTTGGCATGAAGATCTTTGAGGAACCCTTCGAGTTCGAGCCTGCGCAGACACACTACCGCATCGGCGCAAGCGCGAGCGGAGATGAGTTCATGAAGGGTGAACTTCGCTTTCTGGCTGTGCATGGGGAAGAGCTCTTATTGCCAATGGACATGGCGCAATCGATGACCATCTTCGGTAAGTAGGGCTGTGCATGCTGCTATTATACTAGTAGGACTTCTCCTAATCTGCGTATCTATTCATTCCTGACAGGCATTGGGCTAAGCGGAGGAGCAAAGCCGGACGTCTGTAGAAGTTGTCCGGCATTGACATCCCCCGGTGCGGTCGAGTGTCCTGCAACCTCTTCACCAACCTTCTCGCCCACAGCCCCGCCCACTGAACCACCCGCCATCACAATCGGCATCCCCGTCGCCGTCATGGTCCTTATCATCATCGGAAGCCTCGCCTTTTTCATTCGCCGCTCCTTCAACACGGCAAAAAAACGCTCGCGTATCGAAGCAATGATCATCCAAAAGAAGCTGGACGATGCCCAGTCGAAGGCCGACCAGCTGGAGGAGAAGCTGAGCGAGGAACAGAGACGTCTGGTCATAAAAGAGAGCAAGTGTTCTTTCCACATTCCAACAATATCGTCCGGGCATGACACGTTTGGCGTGCGCAGTTGAGGAGAAGGATATTGCGCCGCTGAGACCATACACGATTGCGTTCGAGCACATTGAGCTCACCAACAAGATTGGCGAAGGATCGTGAGTCACAATTTTCGGAGCGTTATATGTGCGGTGCGATGTGAAACTGAGACGCCTCTTTCCTTCTTGTCATCCACAGGTTCGGCGAGGTCTGGTCCGGGCAGTGCCGTGGCAACCCGGTGGCGATCAAGCGCCTCCTCTCCCGCCATGTGAAGCAACCCCGCCGTGCATTCCTTCCACGCTCACAGACACACACGATCGAACAAAAAACAGAGAGGCAACAGCCCTGCCACTCATATTCCCACCCCGCCACCAGGCAATACCACGTCGAGAAGTTCCGCGAAGAATGCCTCCTCATGGCCGAGCTCCAGGGCACCAAGGGCGTCTCGCACCCGAACCTCGTGCAGATGCGCTTCTGCTGCTGGGAACAAGAGCTGATCCTCGTGCTCGAGTACTTTGAGCTCGGCAGCCTCAACGACGTCCTCAACAGAGCGTCGCGGGCGTTCTTTTCCCAGAAAGACGCGCTGGCGGTGGAGTGGGCGACGGCGATGCGCTGGGGCAAGGACGGGCTCCTGCGCAAGATCTCGATCGACATGGCGTCGGGGATGTGCTTTCTGTCGGGTCAAAAGGTCCCGGTCGTGCACCGCGACCTGAAGCCCCACAACGTTCTCCTCAAGGGCTCGCCGGAAAAGTGCGCGGAGTGGAGTGCGCTCGTCTCGGACTTTGGCGAGAGCCGCGTGCTCCCCCCTGCGGAGGAGTCCATGATGACGATGACCACGATGATCGGCACTCCGTTGTACATGGCACCCGAGGCACGTTGTCGCTTTGATTCCGTTTTTGGTGAGAACAATGTTCACCCTGATCACGCTGGTCCTTGAATTGACGCGCAGGTCACGTCGGGCATGAAGTACTCCTTCAAGGCGGACGTGTACAGCTTCGGCCTCGTGCTTTTTGAGCTTCTCACGGCGATTTGCCACGGTGCGTGCGCGGGCGCGCCCTGCGTGCGTGACGCCAACCCGCCTGCACGGACGATTAACGCACCGCGGGGTGATTTCAGGCGGGCTGAAGTCCGCGTGGCAGCAACCAATCACAACGAAGGACGGCCGCAACATCACGTCGAGCATGGGCAACGTCGCGATTCGCATGGCCACCGGCGACCGCCCTGTCTTCCCTGCGGGATGGGAGAGCGCGCTCCCTGCCATTTGCGCGCTGATTCAAAAGTGCTGGGTCGCGGACCCTCGCGAGCGTCCAACGTTTGAGGACATCCGCGACGATCTGAACGCCCTGCCCGAGGCTCACGACACGCCCGAGGCCACGGGCGAGCCGCCGCTTCCTTCAGTAAAAGAGCTCCTTGACGAGGCCGGGCTCGGCAATTACTTCGAGTACTTCCGCGACAGCCTCTTTGTGGTGAGCCTCGTGGATCTGAAAGAAATGGCGGCGGACGTGAACATGCTCGAAATGGAAGCCGAGGACAAAATTATTCTCACGACAGTGATGGCGGATTTGGACTTTCGCTCTGCTGGCACCAGCACGCTCAGCTACACATAATATACTACCAGTAGGCGCTACAAAGCCGCTCTCGCTCTCGCGCCAATCAGCTCGTCGCTCGTTCGCTCGCCGCCTGTGCTCGTCAATCTGTACTTCCTCTGGGGTTAGCCTCGTTCATAGTATTCGGAACGGGGATGCGCAAGGGGAAGCCTTCGAGGCGGACTCCTATGTGTGATTCATTTTATCGTCCACCACTCCCACTAGCTTACTGAGCTGCCATTCTACGTGTACGTACTCGTGACTACATGTGTGGCCACATTCGAACATGTACTACATGTAGTACTACATGTATTTTAGTTGTAAAAAAAAAAAGTGACCAGCTGGGCTAAAAATTCATGAACGAACATGAACCCCACAACATACGCGGCGACCCCTCGTAAACACAGTCATCCGCATCGACGCAGTACGTGTATGTACTGACGCATGTCGCGATCCGCTCGCCCAGTTGAAGTGCTTCATGAGTCCGAGGATCCCGTTGAAGTGCTTCATGAGTTCATGAGGTCGTTCGGCTTGCTGCCATCTCGCTCCATGGCTCTCACAACAACGCGCGGTCGCTCTCCTCGCGCAAGGGCACCGTACGTGTAGCGTCCCCTCAGATCCGTACGCCCACACGACACAAGCAAAAGGGTTTCGGTTTTTGTCACGGTCGCGACGAAGGAAGCGGCAGCATACTGTATCCCTAGCAGACCTGCCACGCGAAAGCGGGGCAGTGAGCGGCGACCCGAGCTGGCGACGATCCTGCGCTGCCGCTGCGGCTTTTGGAGCTAGCCCTGCGCTGTCTTGTCCTCGTGGAGTAGTGCCAGGCACTACACCATCTAGAGCCGCTGGACGTAGCGAACGGACAAGTGAGGGAGCCGCCACAGAGATTCGTTGCCAGCTCTCGCTGGAAACGAGCGGCGGGCGCCCCGTCGACCTCGTGGTGTCGCGACGCTCGCTCGCGATGCGGCTGCTTGCTTGTCGACGTTCGGCGCTTCGACCAATGCTTTCTGCAGCATCTTTGATCTCCTCCTGGGGTGAAGGGACCGCGACAGGGTGCTCTGAGACGTACAGGCCCATTGCCCCTCGCTCGCGGCCGTGTGGTGAGATGGTCTTGAGCACCGCCGTTCCGCCGCCGCGGCGCCCACAGCGCCGCCGCTAGGCTCTCCAGAAGCGCCCACTCGTGCGCTCCACGGCGCTATACTAAAACGTGCTCTCCGTGGCGCGCAACGCGTCGCCGCGGTCCCGCTTCGAGGGCGCCCCCGAGAGGGCGCCCGAGACGGGGCGCACGCCTGCTCGCAAGCTCCACGGCGCCGCCGGCGTCTGTTCGGTGCTCGCTCGCATCGTCTGTCGACCCCCACTTTAACGTTGCGCGTGACCGCCGCGAGCCCCCGCGGCGCGCACCATCAGGCCCATCCTGATGGCAAAGTGCTCCCCCGAGAGACCTCCTCGAACCAGGCCGCCCGACGCGTCGATCCGCGCCCCGGCACGCCCTCTCGCGCCTCGTGAAGGTCGTTCATGACCCCTGTATTCGATCGCGAATGCCGCAGGCAGGCGCCACCAGCGACCTGGGCCGCTCCAGGCAGTGCCCCCACCTGCTCGAAAACAGCGAGAAACGCGCTCGGCACACACACGCACAGCACGGTCAACGCTATGCTCGGCGCGGCCTCCGCGGTGCCTCATTCTCGAGACCATCGGTGTCAGAAAGGTCGGCGCGAGCGTCGCAAACGGGGCTAGCGCGCGAAACGCGCAGGCTCCAGCTGCAGTGCACACAACCAGGGAAATCACGGCAAATCTGCACGGCACGGAGGGCCATTCAGGGCGTTGTCGATGCCACGAGACGGCGATGGCAGCTGCTTCTCGAGCTGCGCAAGTCGCGGAAGCGCTGCTAAGAAGTCGCGCTCGTCCGAGACATCGCCGGCTGCGCTGGCGGCCACGCTCGCGCGCCCATCCGCACCGCTGGTCCTGAGCACGACGCGCATGAGCCCGCGTTAGCTATCGAAGGAGAATTTGGTAGTGTCGAAAAAGTCGGTCGCGCCGAAGCAAATCGATCGCACGCGTCGAGGACCACTGTCCAGGTATGGTCAGTAGGTGATCTCGAGGGAAAGGTGCGCTACGAAAGAGGCAAGTCTCGGGAGCAGAAATGGCTCTGGAGATTGCAAGAGTTTAGAATATTGATCACCGCATTCAGGCTGTCGACTAACGAACCGAAGAATCCGGCTACAGATTGCTCAGGATTACCGCTCGTTCCATGGAACGTGATCAGCGCCGACCTGACAACCGGACGAAAGATCTGCCTCGCATTCTCCGCAAAGGCACCGGTCATTATTGAGCTCGTCAACGGAGAACGCTTGGAGGATCGTTTGTTCATCTGCGATTTGATCTTCGCTGATCAACATCTTGCAACAACGCAGCAGCTGAATTCATTGATTACTGGGTACTATTCCACTTCGACTCTTGTGCATGTTTCAAAGGCTCCAGAGGCTAGCCCAGAGTCATCCCGTATTGGAGCGATCCCATATGATGCGCATTGGGTGCGACGGATCCCTATTACACTCATTAAAACTGTTGACTTCAACGAATGCCCGGGGCATCGTCACGAACGTGCCCGTCGAGATGCTCAGCGTGGTTCGCAACCTGAAGCTTCCTCTAGCGAGCTTCGTGAATAGAACGTTCACGGCGGCGTCCTCCAGCGACGTCCAGACGACGCTTGCGCCTCCCGGCCTGATGCTGTTTAATAGATTTGCGGCATTTAAAAAAAAGGTCATGCTCAGCGGATTCGCCAAAGTGATCACGCTTCCGGTAAAAGTCTAAAATGGCAGTTCGTCACGCGGCGCGGCCGCAACGAATTGTCAATTTTTTTTTGGAGAACCTGGCTCGACGCCCGCGGTGTGATTACGGAGAAATGCGGAATTTCGATTCCGACGAGAGTGTTACAGAAAAGGCCGCACTAGACGTGCGCTGCATTGTCGGAAAGTTCCAGAACCTGGCTCGACGCCCGCGGTGTGATTACAGAGGAATGCGGGATTTCGATTCCGACGAGAATGTTACAGAAGGCCGCACTAGACGTGCGCTGCATTGTCGAAAATTCCAGAACCTGGCTCGACGCCCGCGGTGTGATTACAGAGGAATGCGGGATTTCGATTCATGTGAGATTGTTACAGAGATTGTTACAGAAGGCCACACTGGTGCGCTGAATTGTCAGAAAATTCGAGAACCTGGTTGGCTCAACCCCCGCGATGTGATTACAGAGAAATGCGGGATTTTGATTCCGGTGAGATTGTTACAGAAGGGAGGGTCGATTTCATCAGGGCTGGATTTTGCCAGATCAAAAAAAGGTCGCGAATCATTTTCCAGAATGCTCGAACATTTTCAATTTTCAACTTTTCACTTTTCAACTTTTCAACTTTTCAATTTTCAACTAGCGGGTAGCGGGTAGCGGGTAGCGGGTAGCGGATCGCCTCGCTGGAAGAGATACATCTCT
>JACLAC010018504.1_pt1 | contig 14264 bp, 9 predicted proteins | sample 8027881 | NCBI WGS metagenome assembly JACLAC01 (sample SAMN15725517, study PRJNA655200) | protist metagenome | isolation source: fluorescence activated cell sorting (FACS) single amplified genomes of... | place: Spain: Blaines Bay Microbial Observatory, Mediterranean Sea | collected 2016-01-19 | reverse complement strand
AGCGTGAGAAGCTAAGCTACCCGAATATCCAGCTACCACTGGAGATGACTAAAAAAGTTAGTAACGGAATTCTTAGGAATTATCTCCTTTGGGTTGGTTTCGGAATTGCCGGTGGGTTGAATATGCTCAATAGCTTACATTACCTAATGCCTACAGTTCCGGAAATTCAGCTTTATACAGACATCAGTAGCTTTTTCACTGAAAAACCGTGGAGTTCGATTGGTCGAATCCGCCTTCGCTGTTTTCCCTATGCTATCGGTATTGCTTTTTTTATTCCTCTAGATTTATCGTTTTCATGCTGGTTCTTTTTTCTGTTTTGGAAATTACAACGAATCTTGGGCAGTATGGCTGGCTTGCACAGCTTGCCTGGATTTCCTTATGCTGAAGCCCAATCCGCTGGATCATACATTTGTATTGGATGTATTGCGCTCTGGTTTTGTCGTCGCCATTTTCAGCGCATTTGGAAGTCAATTGTCGGCACAAGTGAAATAGTGGATATAAAGGAACCAATGCCATATCGGCTGGCTGTAATTGGGTTTTTGTTTGGAACCTTCTTGCTAATCCTATTTGCTCACCGAGCAGGTATGAAACTGGGTATTGCTATCTTCTTCTTTAGCATTTATCTTCTACTATCAATTACTATTACGCGAATGCGGGCCGAAATTGGTCACCCAGCACACGAATTATACTGGCGTGGCCCCGACTCTATTTTGCTTGCCACACTTGGACCAAAAGGTATTGGGTCGTCCAGCTTGTCTATCATTGCCCTGTTTTGGGGGTTTACAAGAGCTCAACGTGGACATGTCATGCCACACCAACTTGAAGCTTTTAAACTTGCTTCAACGATTGATAACAAACGGCGTTTAGTCTGGGCCACGATGTGCTCAATTCTAATTGGTACGCTTGTATCGTTTTGGATCTTACTGGATTTATCTTACGAAAGGGGCGCATTACGCCCAGGGTGGGGTGGAGAAACAATTCGTCGCTTGGAATCATGGATTACAACACCAACACATACTGATGTTCCAGCAACTATGTTCATGGGGTTTGGTTTTGTTTTGACCCTTTTGTTAATGGTTAGTAAAACAAGATGGTTTTGGATTCCCTTTCATCCGGTAGGATATCCTTTGGGACCAACGTTTTCGATGGTCTGGCTGTGGTTTTCATTTTTTCTTGGTTGGGTCATCAAATGGGTAATTCTAAAACACGGTGGTTTGGGATTCTACCGCCGTTCAATCCCACTTTTTCTAGGCTTAATTTTGGGAGAATTTGTGATTGGTGGCGGTTGGAGCTTAATCGGTGTTTTATTTCAAATACCAGTTTATGTTTTCTGGCATTAAATTTACGCTAGGTGTCAAAATAGAAGTAAGCATAGGGCAAACTGAATGTAAGTTAGCTTAAACGATACCAAACATACGAAATCACCATTAAATCCGTTGTGCTAGAAGTTTGGATATTCTTGTGATAAGATGCCACCTCTGTGTGCTTGAGTGCCAGAATGAGACGTAGGTATAAGCAGTCTGTTAGTTAAGTTTCTACCTTTCTCTATTTGAATATTGACACCTACGAATAGGCTCAAGGCCTAGGTAGAGATTGAATTTTCGCTTTTCTAAATAGTTAGGACCTTGTTCGTACTGTGAGCACATATTTTGGTCGTTAGCGACGTAATATGAAAATGAAAATTGCTATAGATAGGAGGATGTCATGCCATTCAAATTTGCATTTCTGGGTTGTTGGCACAGCCACGCCAAGATGCATCTGCGTGAAGCGAAAACTCGTCCCAATGAAGTTGAGTTAATTGGTGCTTACGATAGTGACCCAGTAGTTGTAAAGAGGTGGAGTCAGGAGTTCGGGGTCGATATGTTTCCCTCCGCCGAGGCAGTATTAGATAGTCAAGCAGAAGCCGTAGTTATAGAAGGGCGAGTATTCCAGAATTTGGATTATGCAGAAAAAGCCTTGCGAGCAGGAAAGCACGTCTTGTTGGAAAAACCAGCTGGGGTAGACTTAGAACAGCTGAGACGAGTCCAAAAGCTATCGATTGATAAGGGCCTTTGCTTACAGATGGCCTATATGTGGCGATACAATCCAGCTATTAACGAGATAGTTCGTCTTGTCCAAAACGGTACCTTAGGCGATATTTTTTACTATCGTGGACATATTCCTAAACCGAAATCTTGGCATCAAACTATGGAAAGTGAGAACGGTTGTTACAAAGGTTCTGTCTATTTTGAAATGGCCGGTCATTTGGTCGACTTAATGGTGGCTATGATGGGTAAACCTCAGCGAGTACGATCTACTCTCGGCCAGCATTATGGAAATAATCGACAACATACCGATAACGCAGTCGTTGTACATGAATTCGAAAATGGATTAGCGACTATCGATACCGCGTCAATGCATATCGATAGTAGTTTTCCTCGGCGGATCGAGGTTTATGGTACTAAGGGTACTGCCATCCATACGCCAATTGGTTCGAGTAAACTGCATCTAGTTTTAGAACGAGCTGACCAAGGCTATAAAAAAGGGAGTCAAGATTTAGAGATTACTACCGCCAATGAAACCCCAACCTTATTACGAGAGTTGGTTGCCTGTGTCAGTGGAGAAAAAACAGCTGATTATACTTTGGCTCATGATTTAACGGTTCAGGAAACACTGTTTGCCGGATGTGGCATTACCGATGGTAAGGCACTAAAACCGGATCATTTGCCTAACATGTGAATTTAAAAAATTAGTACCGAACGGTAGAATGATTAACTGCCAAAGTTGGTACTGTTATTCCTAAACATTTGTTCCCAAGTAATTGCTGATAATAAAATTTAGCGACTATCCGTTTAGCTGATTGAGTCTCTGGTAGGGATTGACCGCAAGTTTACGACTTAATCATATTAAGTAGCAATCAATCGAATAGTTGATTGATGAGACCAAGAGGTTATTAATTAGAATCTTTCAGTTTTTTTACTTGCCTGATATAGGGAGAGAATTTCGAAAGACGAATAGGTCAACCTTTTATTCATTCTATTTTTCGGATTTAGTTAATAATTCAACAATATTGTATCAAGGATTTAATTAATGGATAACTATAAAGTTGCAGTCATTGGTTGTGGTGGGATCGGCCAAAAGCACGCTCAGGGTGCGATCGGTTTGGCTAATGTAGAAGTAGTAGCTGGTTGCGACCTTTCGGCTGAAACATCACTAGCCTTCAAAGAAAAATGGAAAGACCAATGGCCCAATATTGCTCTATATGACGATCACAACAAAATGTTCGAGGTGGAAAAACCTAACATTGTGACTATTGCCACACCTGATAATCGACATGCTGACTTAGTAGTAGCCGCAGCCAATGCTGGTGCGAGAGGTGTTTTCTGCGAAAAGCCTCTCGCTACCACACTAGACGATGCAGATCGGATGATTACGGCCTGCGAAAAAAATGGAACTATATTGTCAGTTGATCACACTCGACGTTTTAATCCACTCTGGCGTCATCTCAAAGAGCAAGTCATTGATGGCGGTGAAATTGGTGAATTACAGTATATTGATGGTCGGTTGAGTGGTAGGCGTGGTGGGCTTTTTCGCAATGGAACTCATTTGATTGATGCTATTTGTTATCTAGCAGACTCTCAACCAGAATGGGTGTTTGCTGAGCTAGAAAAAGGCTATGAAGATCATACAGAGTATCGTGGTGATGGCGGACGAACACCCGAACTAGAGCCATCAGCTAGTGGCTATATCCACTTTGCTAATGGGGTACGTGGATTCTACACCGGAACATCTAAAAATACGGCTGGTCCCAAATGGAGATTTGAAGTAATGGGTAGCCAAGGTTATATTACAATCGAGAAAGAGGCCGTGCTCCACCGTGGCAAGAATTCTGAAACCATTGCTGCTCCGAAATGGGAAGTCTCAGGTATACCACTTGGTGTCAGAGAACTAATTCTAGCTGTAGAATCAGGCCAAGAAGTGGCTTCACCTGGTCGGTCAGCTCTCAATGTATTAGAAGTGATTTATGGATTTTTCGAATCACAGAAACGCGATAATGCCAAAGTTTATCTACCTTTACCAAGAGGATAGGAGATAGGTCATGAGTGATTATCCCTTCAAAATTTTAGTCAATGCAAAAACACATATGGTAGTCGAAAGCCAAACCGGACGGTGTTTGGGCGGTGTTGGTAGTAATGCCCAGCGGTCTTGGGTTTTCCCGTTTTATACACCCTCTGGACATACGGTAATCCAAGAGTATGCCTTTGACCATCCATTTCATAATGGCTTTTACGTTGGACAAAGCCCCATAATTGTTGATCAGCGAGAAGGTCAGTTCTGGCATTACGCGGGGTTTAGAACTCGTCCGTTAAGCGGAAGAGTTAATGCACCTAAAAAACCAGAGAGTCAAGTCCACCGAAATGGAGCGAGGTTTCGGCTGGAAAATGTCTGGTTAGATGAAAACGAAGAGCCATTGGTCGATGAGATACGAACAGTTAATCTGATGTCAGTCGAAGATGCAACAGTCTGCGACATGAGTAGCCAGAAGATAGCCTCTTACGGTGCAGTCGAATACCCTCAAACTAAATTCGGTAGTATTGGTATCCGCGTTGAACCTCGACTTTTACCGGTAATGGGTGGAGTGATATTAGCTGACAACAACCGACGAGGTGGGGTGAAAGTAGTACATGAGGGTGAGTCTGACTTCGTGGCTTATGAAAATCACCTACCTGGACATGGCCAGTTTGGTGTTATGATGCACATTTTGGATGCTGATATTCGTGGACCTTGGTTCATTCGTGATTATGGTATGGCTCTCTTTAATCCGACTTGGACGCAATCGATCTCAGTAGCTGAGGGGGAGTCTTGGACTGTTAGCTTACGCGTAGTTGCTTACGATGGTGAACTGACTGATGAACGAGCCCAAGCTTGGATCGATATTTAGTTAGACTGACATGAGTCGGTGGAAGGTTGATCCATTTCTCCTGTTGATTATTGTTGCTGGTTTGGCTATCCTAGGCTTCAAACTGAGGATAGCCAAACCAATCGACTGGATCGGAGGCACCGATGAGGCCGTTCTTGCAGAAGCCGCTGACAGCTTTGCCCGAGGGAAAGGTCTATCCAACGATTTTATCCAATATTCTTACTTCTATTCGCCTCTTCAATACCCCCAAATTACCCAGCCAGAAGCTCATTACCCGCACCTATACTCTTTACTAATTGTTCCTTTTTACCTACTACTGGGTAAGACTGCTCTAGCTGCAAAACTACCAGCGATGTTAGTCGCATCTATCTTATTGCCTATCTTCCTATACTTATTGGTTACCCAACTAAGCACTAGCAGGTTGACAGGACTAGCGGCGGGCCTATGTGTGATGGTTTTCCCCGAGATCTTTGAACATTCACTCATTCCAGATGATGATGGAATATTTCATTGTGTATTGATAGCTAGTTGTTTCTTTATCATCAGAGCTATAGATAACTCTAATTACTTCTATCCAGCCGGTATCTTGATTGGTCTATCTTATTATGCCAAGGGAAATGCTTTAATCTTAATTCCTGTTTATGGACTTTTTTGTTTGATTCGAGGTGGGGCCAAGATTTTAGGTAATCCCAAGTTATGGCATTGTCTAGTCCTTATATTATTAATCATGACTCCGTGGTTCATCAGGAATACGGTTCACTTCGGTAGCCCCACCTTTAGTACACAGCAATATGCAGCCGGCTACATTGGTTACCAAGGATGGGAAGAGGGAACCTATTCACTCTACTGGGATCAAGAGAGACCTACTTTGATAGACAAATTCAGGCAAGCTGGTTTTCCTGAAGTTTGGAAAAAAAGCACGGGTTTCCTGCTAACCTATTTGTGGTGGAGCTTTATTGATATTGATGAATTATGGGACGAATTTGAAGCTAAAGATTTCTTGACTTACTACACAGGAATTCCTGCAGCCATTGGGCTATTCATATTTTTATTGGCTAACCTCTATTTTCTCTGTCGTCATTTATTCTTCAAAGATACCAAATATGACCAGTCTGGTTTTATCTACCGAATAGGAATCTTACTAAAGCCTTGGTATCAGCCAAATTTTCATCTTCTTTGGTTAGTAAGCACAACGTGCTTGGTGTTCTTAGCCGTTTGTTGGGAACCAATTGAGCGGCTAGCTTACCCGTTTATCGTTATCAATATGGCATTGGGTTGGACAACCTTTCACTTATTAGTCTCTCAAACTCTGGCACGGTCTAGATGGTCTCATCACACTAGCTCAATCACATCCTGCTTGATAGTAGTATTGATGTTACCAATTCTACTCAAATCTTGGGGAGCCGTCTATGATGATTACAAAGATGGAAGGTTTCCGTACGGGGAGAAACGAATCTCTTGGATGAGAGCAGGTAAGTGGATAAAGGAAAATCTACCGAATTCTATCACCATGTTCCGTGAACCAGCCCAGTTGCATTTCTACTCAGAAGAGAAAACGATTCAGGTACCGTTGGCTGACTTGGACCAGATCATCACGGTAATGAAATACTACGGTGTGACTCATATTATTCCCAAACGCAACATGCGCCCGGCCTTAAAGCCGTTGGTAGAAGGTAAAATCCCTGGCTTCAAACTGATCTATGACCAAGGGCTAGAGATTTATCAGATTGATTACAATTTATTACCTGATGATTAATTGAGTAACTTTTTGTTTAGTGGAGAGATGAAATGACTAATCATGAGCTGGTATACCCAACTGACCCTCTCAAAATTGCCTTAATTGGTACTGGTGGTAGGGCCCAAGGTCACTATTGTCCACTATTCAAGTTCCTGCAAGCTTGGGTGGAGGTCGTGGCGGTATGTGATCCGGTTCGAAAAAATTGTGATCAGACCGCTGAAATGCTCGGTGTAACAGCCTATTATGATATTCGCCAGTTGGTCAAAGATAAACCGATGGAGGCAGCATTAGTCGTAACACCTGTACCTTCACATCACTCTATCTCGGTTTATTTATCCAGTCATGGAATTCATAATATGTGTGAAACTACTTGGTGTAACACGCTAGGCCAAGCCCGTCAGATGATACAGACGGCTGAGGATAATAAGGTGGTCGTACGTGTAGCGGAGAATTTTTTCCGCTTTTCTATTGATCGGTTTGCTCAAGTTCTTAATAAGAGTGGTTATCTGGGTAGTATACAAAGAATCTTCAGTTATAACGATCATACCGGTTATCATAATAATTCACGTTGGATTGCTTTTGCCCAATCTCATCCATTATGGGTTCAATCTATCGAGCATTCCATTCCGACTATATCTTTTTATTCTTCTCCCCAAAGATTTCACCGCAACGAAAACTTTCGGGCACGTTATTTTGGTTTTAATCAAAACTTATTAGTTGTAGATTCAGCTTCTAATATCAAAGGCTTTTTGGGACGTCAATCACGACCAGGTCACACTGAATGGCAAGGAGAATCTGGTACTTTATTGTATCGGCCTGAAACGACTGAGTTGCGCTACTGCTCTGAAAACAACCAACAGAGTCAAGATGACCTGCCGGGTAAAGGTGGTGGTAGGGCTGACCGAGTCTACCCGGTAGTAAAAGAGATTGGAGAAGATGGACAGTGGTTACGGACATACTGCCAGACGGATGAGACCTTAATCGAATATCTCAATCCATATCGTCTTAATGGTTATAGAGAAAAGAACATAGGCTACAGCTGTGCTATTGCTGACCATATTATTGATTTTTGTTTGTCTGTTCGTGGATTACGACAGAGTGAATTTGACGAACAAGATGCACTGATGTCATTAATGATGGAAGTCGGTGCACAGGAATCGGCTCTCAATCAAGGAGAACGAATACAGTTACCAATTGTGGGTAAAACCGAAGCCGAAGCTCAAACCTACCAAGCCTTGAAGCAGCAATATTGCGTTGATCCAATGGATATCGAAGCTATGTTAAATATTAGTTACCCTAAGCCATAATAAAACTTCTGGCTGTATCTTTTTTACAGCTGACATCATCTGTCTTTACTCAACTTAAATTGATTGATCGTTACAAATGTAAAATCCATTCAAAATTCTTTTAAGTCGATCACTATTTTCCACAGTACAACTTTACTTATAATAAATCTTCTATTTGAATTATCAAAAAGGAAATCATCATATGGCTTGGTTAGAAGTTGACTCCAACCAAAAAAGCTTAATAAACCTTGATCAAATCCAATCTATCAGCTGTACAAAGGCCGGTTCCAAACTACCAAATGAACACCCACTACAAAAAGAGCACGCTGCGGTGGCTGCTTATCTATCTCATGATCAGCTTGATGTTGATGGGCTAATAACTATTTTTATCGGAACTCAGGATCAATGTGATCGGGTTTATCAGTCCATCATAAATGCTATTCGTGATGGGAAATCATTTATTTCTATCCAAGACTATCATTAATTTGTCGCTTCTGTGCCTTAGTGTCCAGTCTTGAATGATTATTTGAGTTAACAATATTCACCTGGTTGAGCCATATGTAGGTTCAATTTTTACTTGTAAATTCATCGCCCTATTAATTATTACGCTAGTGGAATATTCATCTACTGCAAATTAAAATCTTCATCTACGGACTATTTACAATTATCTTAAAGGTATCAAACCCAAAGTGTCAGCTGGACACTAGCCTATTTATTTGAAAACATCCAATCTAAACCATACAATTATGTCCCCTTAACTCCTTGAAGGCAACTCCTAATGACAAAAGTGCCTAGCCCTCATCTAGGCACTTTTTTGTATCTGAGACGACTAAATGAACTAACCGCTGATTTCAGCAAATTTAGGTGTTAAATCTCTCTCATCTTTTGAAAAATTCATCATATACCAGCTAACATGGGCTATATGCCGCAATTATTACCAGACATTGTTTGCTTTGTATTTACCAATGACAGAAACGCTTTCTTTTGACTAAACAAAATAGCCCTTCAAACCGACAACTTATTGTTGGTGCAGTTAATGCTCATTCAAAAGCATCGCTTACGATTTACGACAAACCATATTTTTCGTACAGGCGTACCGCGCAATATGACCTGACAAAAGATGTGGTTTTTTGTGCTTGTTAATAATGTGGAAAAAGGTAATACCTAAGTTTATGAGAACACTACATTTTGGGGGCATCCAGCCTGTGCTAGATATTGTTTCGCCCAACAAATTACAGGATTATTATGCCAACCCACAGTTATTAGAAGATCGGATTAGGGAATATGTAGGGGTTAATTGGGCTGATAAAAAGTATTCTGACTCAATTAATCTGAGTATCATTAAGGTTGAATTTCAACATTGGCATGATGATCTGGTCAAGCTGATTGATAAGTGGGTAGCCAATCAGCCGAAAGACGACAAGATTATAGACAGATGGTGTTCTGCTATGGATTATGTACGTATCAAGGAAAGATATTTCAAGGGTCAATACCCCGACTACAATGTAATCGAAAGAGAGGTGAATGCACTCTATCCTGCTACAACTGATACTATTGATGTTGCACCCCACTGGCGAGTCATTAGAGATGGAGAGAAGTACGAAATTTTGATAGATGATACTAAAGACTTATTAGCTAGTTTCAATCAGGCTATTTGTAGGCTGTTTTTGTCTCACCTATTCTATTGTATCCATGCTGGCTATGAGCTAGGAGTTTACAAAAGTCTTTCATGAGCCTTTGTTGAGTATTTCTATTAACAGATGGCATGTTGTATCTTCATCCTAATTTGACCAATTCACCTTAGATACTTATTAGACTGTATTTCCTTGAGAACTAGATATAAATTTGATTACTTCGTAAGGATCTGAATGGGGGCACTTATAATTCTGGATTATTTCTTCCACTGATGTCTCTTGATTCTAGCAACTTCAATTTTAACTCGTTCTTCTCCTTTCAGACTGATTCTGACAATCATCATCTCGATTACCATCAACTCAAACTTCAAACCCTTCAATTCTAGCAAGATCAAAAACTGGGTAACCCCCTCCCCTCCAACGCTGATCTTTATCAGATCATGCGACAGGATCATCCCCTCGGTTGATGCTTTCGTTTTTTAGGTCTGTCAATTAAGCCCCCATATTAACCCCATTTCAGCCCTGACCTAACTGAGGATCGGAATCGTCAGGTTCGTATCCAAGCGGCCAAGGCACTAGGAGAAATAGGACCCGAGGCCAAAGAAGCAGTACCAACATTGTCACTGTCTTTTTTTTTGAACAGCACTTTCTGTAAGAATTTCTGTGGGCACAAAAGGGATCTCAGTTACTCTGATTACGGTTTTATTGATATTATTAGTGCCATTACCACCTGTCACAGGGTAGGTAACAGAATTTCCCTTTAATGTACCCTCAATGTAGTATTCAAAATCGAATCCAGGGTCGGTTAATGTCGCTTTATATACATAATTGCTACCATTAATGTTTAAAAGATCAGTACTAATAAACGGGGTATTAGATCCAATTGCTCTATAATACATTTTCGAATTTGAAACAGCCCCATTGCCAATAAATATTACTTTTTGCTCAAAGCCGCCTTCTTTATATATCTGAGTTACCTCCGGCATAGCTCTTACATAATGTTCACCTTCATAGGTTGTGCTAATAGGGATAGAAATTCCCAGTTCTTCACTTGCTCTGATTCGGTCGATAAGAGTTGATTGTTGTAATTGTGCAATGACACCAAGTTCAGAGACACTTCTAACTCGTTGAATTTCATGTGTCATCAATTTACTAAATGTACTTATAATGCTATCTGCATTTTCTGTCTGATTTATTTCATCTACATATAGTTGCCTGTAAATGGCTAGTTTGAGTAATTCAATTTGGCCTTTAAAAAAATGATACCAATACATATAACGATCTACATTTCCTGTTCCAACAATATCATCTTTATAAGAACAAAACTGGGTATAGATATAAATGGCATCCAAAAACGTAGGGTCAGTAATACTCGTTGGATCATTGTCTTCCAATTCATTTAAGGCACTTGGCAGAAATCTAGAAGAGCGTGGTATTGATCCTTGAATTCCTGCTCCTGTAAATTTTGGTTCGCCTAACCTGTCTGCTTTAGCAAAAAGGTCTCCTATTTCTGTAGCTCTCTCAGGTCCAAAATTGGCTTCTGCCCAATCTCTATAGAAGGTAGTGATCCAATTCACAAAATCTCCTGGTTGCTGATTGAAAGAAGTTTCCCATATATCGAACAAGGGATAGTTGCTATATCCCTGATCAACAGTACTCAAATCATTAGCAATAAGTCCTCTATTTTCCCATATCAATGCAGCGTGTGCAGCTGAGTTGGGTGCAACCGAGTTCAAGCGCCAATGTTTAGCTATATGTGCCTGGACTCCTCCATAATTTAGACTATGACCAACTTCATTAAATATGCTCATCACTCTCAACTGAGGTTGTAACAGGCCCCAGTCCTCCTCATACCAGCATGAAGACCATCCAGGCCGTCCTGTTGGTAATACGGCCCACATACTACCTGCGTTATCCCATAAGCCACCAAAGGGTACCTCCAGTGGCAGATCATCATGAAACGCCAGCGCATCACCATTTTCCCCAGCACTGCCTACCTTCCATCCGAATGTGGCTAGTTTAAATGGTGCGTTAGTTTCTTTTAATACTTCGTAGCAATACTTGTAATTTGAAGCAACGTTTTCTATTTGTTTTTTAGACAGTTGATGGCCATTGTATGACCATGTTTCATATGTCCATAACCAATAGTAATCCAATGGGTGTGTTCTTGCTATTCTTGTAAATATCCCTTCTAATAGTGTTTTATTGAAGATCTCGTTTGTAACCTTAGTATCTTCAGGGGTATTGATCCCATACCATTGCATTCTGTATTGCACTTCTTCCGGAACGCCCCTAATCCAGTCTTTTGTAATTAAATGTTTGCGATAACCTGGCTCGAAACCCAAAGGAACTTCATGACCTATTGCAGTCTTTACTCCTATTTGCCTTGCATGTGTAAACGACTTCTGAAGTAAAAAACCAACGTTGTTTATTACTTCAGCTTTTTCTGACTGAGTTATAGGATATGCAAAGCCCTTAGCATCTGATGCCATTTCGTCATAAGCAAATAATTTATTAGCACCATTACTAAAATCAGTTGTTTTTATAGGAGTACCACTCCAACTATTTTCCGTAGTTCGATACGTACTTGCCCAGTGTGATTCATAGGCTCCTTGTTCCTTGATGGTACCATCTGTATTTACATCATTTTTGTGTCCAATCCAGAGGTGTGGCTCTGGACCATCTAAAGATTTAGGATCTCCTTTTTCAACATATAAATGCAATCCAAAGAAATTCATGCCCATCTTTGCCAGCTGAGTGATAACAGATTTATAATCCTCTGTGCTCCAAAAGTCAGGACCTGCAAGAAAATTATGGAAAGGAAGTATGCCACGCATCTCAAACCAGGGTATACCTTTTTCATCAAATTCGCTGATATCAATTGGGTAAGCCAGCCTATTATCTGGAATAACATCACCTCCCAGGTTGAAATGACAACCGATAAGTTCTGCAAAACGATATGCAGCTCTTAAGGTGGTGATAGAATCGGTGCCACATATGACTAAAACATTTCTGCTGTCTTTACTTATTGATTTGATAAGATAACCCATTCTATTGTTGGAACTTGGAGCATCAACATTGCCGTAATCAGGTTTTAATTCAGTAATAATTGCACTATTATTTTCAGCAATAAGGATAATATCTCCATACGGGAAAGCAACATAAGTATCTGCAGTAACTACTGAAGGAGCGGTTCCTGTTCGAAGGAATATATATCTTCTTATTTCGTTTGCAGCCTGTTCTTCTGAGATAGATGCATTAGATGTCTTCACAATTGTTTGAGCACTGTTTATAATTGGTATTAACAGCATTAATACTATAAAGAAAACTTGATATTTTAAGGTAGCTGCCTTCATCTTCGAACATTCAGTTTTTTTTCTTCGTTTAGTAGCCATTCTCTATTGATATTCCTAAAAAGTATTTCAATCATTTAGCTTGAAAAATATCTTACATAAAAACATGTAAACGTGTTTGGTTTTAAAAAAGTATCCTGACTCAAAAACAGGGTCTAAGGTGAGTAAAAAGTGAGTAATTGAAAAATACAAACTAAGACACTTGATATCTCAGGGTTATCCATTTTCTACGTATTAAAATGACCGATAATCTCCATTATCGGACTTTATTCGAACAGTTGCTCCAGCTTCAATATTAATTTTTTCAAGGCCTACGCTGCGTTTAGACAAACCGATCTATCTGGATCATTTGAGGCTCGGGTGACAGTCTGTCTTCGCTCTGTGCTTTGAAACTAAGAAAATGTTAAAGCTTAATTTCAGCACTCCCAACAAAATTAAAATTGGTCCAACATAAAACGTTTTGAAACATTTTAATATCGCTTCGTAACCATTAGATTCAACAGAACCAGGTCCTAGTCCATCTCTGATAATCCAAGCGATGGGAAGAAAGCAAAGGACAGAAACCAATAGACTGTTTAGCATAGCTACAGTAAATTTAGCCATACCTGATTTCATTTCTCTTCAATTTTTAACTCTTCAGCTGTCTTAGCTCCGTGTTTGCGAAGATATTCGGCTGTTTTACTGCGTTTGTTCGAAAGTGCTTCATCTAGAGGCGTTTGCCCACGGATATTCCTCTCGTTTATTTGTGCTCCATTAGTAATAAGTAATTCACAGACTTCCGTAGCATGCTTTTCTGAATAACTCCGAGCCACCTCGTGTAAAACTGTATCTCCTGCTTTTGAACGATAAGGTTCATCATCTTCAATCATACTACCCGATTTTAGTTCCACATCTACATTCGCTCCTCTGGTAATAAGCATCCTTGTCAAGTCCAGATACTTCTGATGATTTTTGTGATCACCTTGCATTGCCCCGTGTGCCGCTGAAAATAGTGTTGTCTCGCCTGTTCGTCTTGTCTTCACATTCATATTCGCCCCTGTATCAATGAGCAATTCTGTAATTTCCTCATTACCAGCCAGATGTAATGGGGTATGGTGGGTGTCATCGATTGCATTCACATCGGCGCCTCTATCAATGAGTAGTTTTATCGTCTCACGATTGGTTCCATTCCAATTGCCATTTACTGCATGATGTAAAGGAGTCATACCCGGCTCATCTTGTAAATTTACGTTTCCCCCCTTATCCAAATAAGCTTTAACAGCTTTAGTATCTCCACGTTTAACATCATCCAGAAACTTCGATTGGGAGCGACCAAGATAAACTGAATCAATGTGTGGATCACACCCAATCAGA
>JACLAC010004285.1_pt1 | contig 14269 bp, 15 predicted proteins | sample 8027881 | NCBI WGS metagenome assembly JACLAC01 (sample SAMN15725517, study PRJNA655200) | protist metagenome | isolation source: fluorescence activated cell sorting (FACS) single amplified genomes of... | place: Spain: Blaines Bay Microbial Observatory, Mediterranean Sea | collected 2016-01-19 | reverse complement strand
GTTTACCTGTCATCGAATTATAAATTGATATGTTCTTTTTGCTCAATAAATCAGTAAATAAATTTCTTAGAAAAAAAGTGCTTTTTATTTGTAAAAAGCCTTTCAAATGATAGTAGTGAAAGTGCTATTGAATCTAAAATATCGTCATACTTATAACCTGATTTATACTGATTCATAAATTTATTAACCACTGACTCATAATTATCAACTTTATAAGTATTCAATTTTATATTGATTATTTTTTTTCGTTCTTTAATTCCTTCGTTTGTTTTTTTACTTGGTAAGTGTATATCACTATTCCAACGCTTAAAAATACATTCAGGATGACTTTCATAAAAATCATATAACTTCTTGTGCTTCAGTACCTCCTGAATTTTAGTAAATAGATTATATGCTTGGCAGGATAGTTTGGGTTTCTTATATGTTTCACACTTCTTATTAATCTTATTTAAGTCCATTTGAAGCCAATCAAGAACTGGTGCATAAAATAGAGATGAATGTGATTTTCCTAAAAATGATTTTGCAAGTTTATCAGCTTTTCTTGGGTAATCTCTAATTGATTGAGGACAGTCTATAGGCATGTCAATGATTGTACTATGCTGTGATGTTGGATCAAATAAACATAAATTTTCGACTAAGCAAAGATTGAGTTTACGATTTTCAATAGATGCAATAATCCATCCTTTTTTACACCCATCTATTCCGTTAGCTATTAATTTCAATAAATCGGATATTTTTTTTATTTAAATGATTAACATTAATGTTGAGAGTGTTTACTTCTTTATTGCTATTGATCGATGCAAATTCAATCATATTTTTCATTACATTCTTAATGACATATTGACCATCACTGAATTTATTATCTGGTGACTTAATAAGTAAAACCATATCATTAATAAATATAGGTTGGTTATTGTAGTCATGAAGGCCACTAAATTTATCACTATCATCATAATTAATTTTAGATCCAGTCCAAGCATAATTATCAGTTGAGTAAAACATATTATTGCTTTCTGTGATACGCATATAGCCGACAACTTTATTATTTTTTTTAAGCCTAACCCACTCTTTAAAGCCTGACATTTAAGGTTTATTATACAGAGGTATTATATTATTTAATAGCTATTAAGCGTTTTAAATATAGTGGTGGCGGGCATAGAAGGAACTAATTAATTAATAGGAAAAAACATGTTAGAATTTGTAAATCGAAAATAAAAAAGCAAAAATAAAAAAAGCTCAATATCCGCCAAAAACGAAGAATGTAAAACATAAAAGGATCCAAGGATCGCCAATAACACCAGAAGAAAAATGGATGGTAATTAGCGTTTTTCAACAGTGTGAAACAGAAAGACGGCGTAAAAATGGAGTAGAAACGAAAGACTCCTACGAACGGACATCACAGTATACAAGTGTGGGACGCAGGCAAGTGGTAGAAATTCTAAAATGTTTTAAGAAAACAGGAACTATACCAACATTAGGGATTGTGGGTAATCAATCAAATCATCAAACAAGCATAGATACTTCAGTAGAAGGTAATATACGAACATACATAATAAATAAACATATAGCAGGTGAGTCGTGTACCTCAAGCCATATTCAAGTGTTTCTAGAGGAAAGACTGAAAAAGAAAATTCCGACCCGGACAATACGTGATCATTTAAAAAGAATGGGCTTTACTTATGGAAGAACAAGAAAAAAAACAAGATCGTTGCGTGAAAAAGAAGAAATCAGGCAACAACGACACACGTATTTATATAACCTGAACAAATTAAGAAAAGAGGGATACAAAGATGTGTACTTAGATGAAAGCTATCTACATCATTTTCATGGACATCAATTTTCTTGGTTTGATAAAAAAGGGGAGATTTTTTAGAACGTCCATCAGGAAAGGGCAGGAGATGGTGTTTTATACATGCAGTGACATCGTCTTGTCTTCTATCGAACACATTACATATTTTTGAAGGTAAAAAAAGCACAGGGGATTACCATGACATGTTTAATGGGCCTCATTTTCAAGAGTGGTTCAAAGAAAAGTTACAGCCTAGCTTACCTAGAAAATCCGTCATTATATTAGATCGCGCAACATACCACAGGGTACCAAAAGAACAACTAATGCCATCACTTATGAAAAAACAAGAGTTACAAGAGTGGTTACAAAACCAAGGTATTTCTTACAATGAGGACTGGTTAAAGCCATTGCTGGTGAAAGAAATGAGACGACACATTGATGAAACCCCTATAATAGAAATTATAGCAAATAAAGCAGGGCATAAAGTGCTTTTCTTACCTGTCCATCATCCAGAGTTAAATCCAATAGAGCTTGTATGGGCTGTTGTAAAAAACGAATGTGGACGTCTTCTAAAAAAAGGAACAAAATTTGGCGATGTGAAATCTCGGTTGGAAGATAGTTTTGTGAATATCAAACAAAGTACCATCGAAGGAATATACCAAAAAATATTGGCATTCGAAGAAAAATACTGGGAGTCCGATCTAGAATTGGATAGCTTAACTATAAGCGCTGATTAACAATAGTGAAAAATCGTTCTCATTTCCAATTATAATCTCAGAGCAGGTTGAAGATGCTTAATAAATCAGTTTTAACTGACTTTGCATGAAAAATGTTTAAACATTTCTTGTTTTGCACGCAAAAACCCTAAATCAGTTCCTTCTATGCCCGCCACCACTATAGTAGTATTTAAGGATAATTATGGAATCTAATATATGTCATCATATATCATTACTGTCACATGCAGATCACTTACTAAAACATGCAGTGAGATCATCAAAACATCCGTTTCATCAACTCACTCTTGCAACTTTTAATCAAGGTTTTATTGAGCAGAGAATATTAATATTGAGAAAATGGTCACTCCCGCGCCGAACATTGATATTTCATTCTGATATTAGATCTCCAAAAATAAAGCAACTTCAAGAAAATCCTCACGCATCAGTTTTATTTTATTCTAATGAAGATAAGCTGCAATTACGATTTAATGGGGTAGCACATATTCACTTTCAAAATCGTTTAAGTAATGCCCGTTTTAAAGAGTTAACACCGTCTCAAATTAAGTTTTATCAGACAATGATGGCCCCATCTAAGCAATTATCTGCTCAACAATATGCTGACTATAATCATAAAAATAATGTTTCTTTTAATCCGGAGTCGAATTTTTCAGTAATAGTATTTAATTTTGATAAAATTGATTTGCTAAGTTTAAATTATCAGAAAAACACTAGGGTTTTTTATCATTGGGATAAAATGAATGATATGCAGTCATCTTATATTGCACCATGACAACATTTTTTAGTTATTTATAAGTAGTTAAGATCAAGATATTTTTTATATTTGTCAATTATTTAGCGCATTTAAAAATAGACTACTATCTTCACGAATAGATTTTTTCTTTTCTGAATCCATCCGTTCAAATGTTTTGTACATTATTCCAATACGATGGTTTCCAGCTAGCTTTGTTCTATTTCTATCAAGAAAGTCCCAATAAAGATAATTAAAGGGACATGCTTCAGCACCATTTTTTTTGTTTACTTTATAGACGCATTTTTTGCAGTAATCAGACATTTTATTGATATAACTACCTCCAGCAGCGTAAGGTTTACTAGCTAAATATCCTCCATCGGCAAATAAAATCATGCCTGATACATTTGGTAACTCAACCCATTCATAAGAATCAGCATATACAATTAAAAACCACTCATTGACTTCTTTTGGATCAATTCCAGCTAATAATGCAAAGTTTCCGAGAACCATTAGACGTTGAATATGATGTGCATAAGCATTTTTTTTAGTATCAACGATACATTGATGTAAACAATTCATTTTTGTATTAGCGGTCCAGTAAAAGTCTGGTAGCTTTCGATTAGCTTCAAAGAAGTTCTCATTTAAATACTCTGGCATTTTGAGCCAATAAATACCACGTACATACTCGCGCCATCCAATTATTTGGCGGATAAATCCTTCTACAGCATTGAGAGGTGACTTTCCTTTATGATACGCTTTTTCTGCTGCTTGAACACACTCAAGAGGAAGTAATAGCCCACAGTTTAGATAAAAACTGATATGAGAGTGATACATCCATGGTTCGCCTTGGATCATAGCATCCTGATAATTTCCAAAATGAGGTAGTCGTTGTTCGATAAACTGATCCAAAACTTTTAATGCATCAGTTCGCGTAACAGCAAGATAAAATGGCTCTATATCACCAAAGTGATCATTAAAATACTTGGAAAATAAAGATATTACATCATATGTTATATCATCTATTTTTCCCATATAGGGAGCTGGTATAGTAAGGCCTTCTTTTGGAGGTTTACGATTTTCAGCATCATAGTTCCATTTTCCACCAATAGGAGTGTTTTTTTTAATCAAAATATTGTATTTTTTACGCATCTCACGATAGAAATATTCCATGCGAAGTTGTTTTCGATTTGACGCCCAAGATGCAAATTCATCTTTAGAACATAAAAATCTATCATCCTCTCTGATTTCGAGATGGATGTTTAATTCATGTTCTAAGCTTTTTATATCTTTAAGTACGCGATATTCACCTGGATGTGTTACAATGATATGGTTAAAATTATATTTCTTAAGTGTTCTTTTTATTTCACCTTTGAATGAGTTTGTATTATCTTGATCATTCAAACTTGTATATTCAATATTGAAACCTTTATTTTTAAGTTCTTTTGCAAAATGCCTCATTGCTGAAAATAGAAATACAATTTTCTTTTTATGATGTTTCACATAGGTTGCCTCTTCTAAAACCTCACATATTAAAATAATATCTGTATTTAAATTACAGTCTTTAAGACTTGAAATAGATTCTGAGAGCTGATCACCTAAAATAAGTCGTATGCTACTCATAATTCTTTTTATTTTAAGGAATGAAAAGCATGTAGCGCTGAATCGCGCGATTGTTTGAGATCAACAATAGGATATGGGTATGTTGAGCCAAGCTTTATATACGCTTCTTTTAAAATAAGTTTAGGGGCGTCCCATGGATTAAAAAGATACTTATTTGGTAAAGACGCAATTTCTGGTATATATTTACGAACATACTCACCATCGCAGTCAAATTTCTGCCCCTGTATAACCGGATTAAAAATTCGAAAGTAAGGAGCTGCATCTGCACCACATCCGGCAATCCATTGCCAGCTGGCGCTATTATTAGCAAGATCTGCATCAACGAGTGTATCCCAAAACCAACGCTCACCGTGACGCCAGTGTAATTGCAGGTTCTTTACTAGAAATGATCCTGTAATCATTCGAACGCGGTTATGCATATAACCTGTCTGCCATAGCTCACGCATACCAGCATCTACCATAGGTATGCCTGTATTTCCTGTTTGCCATGCTTTTAAGCTAATCGCATTATCTTTCCATGGAAAGTTATCAAACTTCGATTGCAAATTTTTACTTGGGAGTTCCGGGTTATGATGAAGTTGACTATATGAAAATTCGCGCCATCCTAGTTCGCTACAAAAGTGGTCAATATGTTTATCATTACATATACTTCGACGTGTATGCCATATCTGATTAGCTGATATTTCTCCAAAATGTAGGTAGGGTGATAAACGTGATACATATGGCTTTGCGGGAAAATTGCGGCCATCTTTGTAAAAAGAAAGCCCTTCATCAATAAAGGCTTTAAATTGTTTTTCAGCACCTTCTTCACCGATATTCCAATAGGGCTCAAATTTTCTATACCATGGTACTTTTGGCAGGAGATCTATAGAGTCAATGCCAACTTGGAATCGATCACTAATATAATTGACATTTTGAGGTTTTGATAACGGACTTCGAGGTTTTTCAGCATTCAAGCAGCCTTTACGATAAAAAGGAGTAAATACTTTATACGGCTCTCCATCATCTTTTCTAATAGTCCCAGGTTCCCATAATAATGATCCATTATATGCATGAGACTTTATTCCCATTACTTTTAAGTTCTTTCTGATATTTGTGTCGCGACGCATTTGCCATGGTTCATAACATCGGTTCCAATATATCGCTTCGATATCAAATCGTTTTAAAATATTATTTAGGATTGTTTCTGGATCTCCATGATATACGGATAGTTTTTTATTTAAGGATTTACTAAGCACTTTCAATGAACAATAAAGCCACCAACGACTTGCGCTGCCCATGTAATTGTTTTCTACATTATGATTATCTACTATATATATAGGTAGAACATAAGCATGTTCTGCAGCTTTTGTTAATGCTGGATTATCAGATAACCTTAAGTCTTGACGAAACCAATGGATCGCAATTTTTTCTTTCATAAAAGACGTTCTCTTTGCGCTTGGTTTTTCGCTTTTTTGGTGACTAATGGACTTTTCAAATTAGATTTACGGCTACCATGTTTTACAAAAATTTTATGGGCTTCTTCTTTATGCGATGCGTTACTTTTTCTTAATCCATATATTTGATCAGCTGCGTATTTGCGCATTTTTTTTTCATTAATGATGGGCATGGGGTATCCATTCATTTGTGAGGAAGCTTGCCAAGGGGTATGAATAAACGCTTGATCCATGTCTTTTAATTCTGGTATCCAGCGACGAATAAAGACACCTTCTGGATCATGGTCAATACCTTGTTTTATAGGATTATAAATTCGGATGGCATTTATTCCTGTTGTTCCTGATTGCATTTGTATTTGACTGTAATGAATACCTGGCTCATAGTCTGTGAATAAACTTGCCAGATGTAAAGCTGGTTTTTCCCAATGCAGCCAAAGGTGATAGCTAGAAAAACTCATTATCATTGCACGCATTCGAAAATTCAGCCAACCTGTAACTTTTAAAGCTCGCATGCAGGCATCTATCATTGGATAGCCTGTCATTCCAGATTTCCATGCTTCAAAATAATCACTATTGAAATTATTCTCTCTTAAACCGTCATATGCTGGATGCATATTTCTAAACTCAATTTGAGGTTCATCTTCAAGTTTTTGAATAAAATGGCAGTGCCACCGAAGTCTGCTTGTAAAAGATCTTATTGCACTAGGCCATGTTCCCTTTTTATCTTGAGGCATTTTTTTAATTTCTTCATTACGATTCTCACATGCTTGAAAGACTTCACGTAATGACAGTGTCCCGAATGCTAAATGGGCTGATAGTCTTGAGCAGCTCTCAAATGCTGTTACAGGCGATGACATTTCTTTGGTATATCCTTCTCCTCGCTTATAAAGAAACTGATTTAGGAGCTTAAGTCCTTCATTTCTACCTCCTTTTTGTAAACTACTAAATCCATCTTCGTAAAGACCCAATTCTGCATAGGTAGGTAATATATCTGTTTTATTTTCTACTCTTTTGAGATTTGAGGGAGCGCTTATAATCGGTTTTTTCATTTGTTTATACCAACTTGTAGCCCAACCGTCACGATTATTTATATGCCTTATCACACCATTTTGAACTGGCTCATACCATGTAATACTTTGTGACTCACACCATTCTTTTACTCTTTTATTTCGTTTATAGGTCCAGTTATTATGTGTTTCTTGATGGGACCATAATGCTCGAATATGACTTTTTTTGTGTATATCCTTAAAAATATCTATTGAATTACCAACTTTTATAATCAACTTTTGTCCAATATGACACAGTTCTTTATTAAGTTCATGTAGACATTCCTGTAAAAAAACATAATGTCGTTGACTCATGTCAGGCTGTTTCCAAAGAGTTGGCTCAATGATATACAGAGGTAAAGTCGGTCCATCTGCAGCGGCCTTTGTTAAAGCTTCGTGATCTTTTATTCTTAAATCTCTTTTGAACCAAACAATATTCAAGCATTAACTCCAGTTTTTATATTTTTAGAGGGTTTCTTTATCATAGGAATACTCAAAACTTTAAAATATAATAGTTTAATATTTTTTGCATTTATGGGAATATTTCTTTACCATCCCATGCGAAACACTTTCCTGTATGTTCTACATTTAGATTTTCTAAAACTTCTAATAGTTTTTCAGTAGCGTATTCAGGTGTGAAAAGTGATTCCTTAGCGATATTTCTTTGAAATGGTTTTGATAAATTACTATCTACTGTCCCTGGATGAAGACCAACTATAATTGCATTTTTATTTATTCTACTAATTTCAATGGATGCATTCTTAATGATCATATTTAGTGCTGATTTTGATGCACGATATGCATACCAACCACCAAGCCTATTGTCAGAGATACTGCCGACACGTGCGGAGAGCGCTGCAAAAATTGATGGGTGTTTTTTATTTAGTTTTGGTAGAAAATATTTAGCTATAAGTGCAGGTATAATTGTATTGACCTCAAAAATTTGATGAAATTTTTTTGCTGACAAATCTTTTAAAGATTTTTCTGGCTGAAACTCGTTATCATGTAGTATGCCGTTACATACAATAATCAAATCTAGAGGTTTCTTTTTTGCTGCAATTTCAGCAATTTTAGCAATAGAATTTTCATTTTTATAATCAACAACACCATATTCACTGCTTCTAGAAAATGGAAATATACTGGCATTTGGATACCTTTTAGATAATAGTTTACTGAAAGCTTTTCCAATCGCACCAGATGAGCCAAGGACGGCGATATTGTATGGATTAAAAATAGTCATTGAATTCTCAACATTTTGTGTATAATTATTCCTATTTATTTTATTATTCTGGTGGCATGATATTAGTTAAAAACTTTTTATTTTCTTCTTCAGTTGGTAGATGACATTTACGTAATTTTTTAGAAATGAGGAATCTATTTTTAGCAATTTTTGAATAGACTGGATCCCTGATAAAGGGTGGTATCCAAATAAGGAAATATAATACTTTTATTATTCCTCGTAACTCTTTTGCAATTCGCAGTACAGCGTTTGAAGAAAGATAATATTGATTACTATCGACTAAAACTAGACTGGAAAAGTTATCAGTTGGCAACTTAAATTTTTTTAAATAATATTGCCCCACCGTTGATTGCAGGGTTGCATATCTAAAAATATCTTTTGTATCATGACTATTTATAAACTTAATTGCTGTATTGCAAACATTGCATACACCATCAAATAATATTATTTTAGTCATCAATATAACACTTGATACTGATGAGTTTACTTTGATAATTTTTGAATCAAATACTCATTTAATTGGGTAGGCGTTAAAATATCTTCAATATCATTATAATATTTTTTATCTAGCCGTTGTTTTTTTTCTATTAATAAGCGTTCTTCTGCATGATATTTTTGATTTAGTTGATCTAATTTTTTTTGTTGTTGTGATGTCAGTTTTTGAATGTCATATTTGTTATGAAAAGATGTCTTCTTCTTTTCAGTTAATCGTCCTACGTTACATGCGCCGCAATGCGCTTCAATTGAACTTGCTAGTGATATTAATAATAGTAATGCGAATAGCTTTTTCATGTTAATTACTCCTTTGATATTTTAGAAAATATAATATATTAACTTATATCCTTATTTACAAGATCTAATTAATCTAGATTATATAAAATGAACGATATACAATGATTTATATATGAATGATTTTCGTATGAACATTTGTTTGATATTTATTTTTTAAAGACATGAAAAAAATAATACTATTTTCCTTGATATCAGGTATACTAAGCGTAGTATTATGTTGTATATTCAATAATAATATTATTACAAAGGAATCAAAGCGAATGGAAGATCAAAATAAACCATCAAAAAAATCTCAATTTTGGTGTCTTTTATCCCCTGAAGAACTAAAAAAAGCAAAATCACAATTATCTGCTGAATCTATTTATATTACACAAGAAGATGGTACAGAGCGTCCTTTTCAAAATCCGTATTGGAATCATAAAGAAGCCGGTATTTATGTGGATATTGTATCTGGAGAGCCCTTATTTTCATCGTTAGATAAATTTGATTCCGGCACTGGATGGCCCAGTTTTACAAAACCTTTAGAAAAGGATCAGATAAAGGAACATCATGACACCAGTATTGGAATACAACGGACAGAAGTTCGATCTAAAATTGCTGACTCTCATTTAGGGCATTTATTTTCAGATGGACCAGGTCCTACTGGCTTGCGTTACTGTATTAATTCTGCTGCATTAAAATTCATTCCAAAAGCTCAATTAAAGGAAAAAGGGTACGAAGACTATTTAAAATTATTTGGAGATAATAAAGCGTTAGTATCAAACAATGAAACGGCTGTTTTAGCTGGGGGATGTTTTTGGGGCATGGAAGAATTATTTAGGAACCAACCGGGAGTTTTGGATACCACGGTTGGTTATATTGGTGGTGCTACAAAAGAGGCCAATTATGATATTGTTCGTACAGGAAAATCAGGACATGCAGAAGCGTTACGAATTGAATATAATCCAGCGATAGTATCTTATGAAAAACTTTTAACATTTTTTTTTAAAATACATGATCCAACAACATTGAACCAACAAGGTAATGATAAGGGGAGTCAGTATCGCTCGGCGATATTTTATTTCAATGAAAGCCAAAAAAAGACGGCGAATGATGTCATTGCTCGTGCAAGCTTAGCTAACATTTTTAAAAACCCCATTGTAACTGAACTGATTGAAGCGACTACATTTCATATTGCTGAAGATTTTCATCAAGATTACTTGCAAAAAGTTCCTAATGGTTATACCTGTCATTATATAAGAAGAGATATCAACTTTTAAAAATAATGTTTTCTATTCATTCTAGTTATGTTTTTTTTAAAGAAAATCGAAATCTAATACTTATTATATCTCTATTTCTTATAGAGAGTTTGTTTTGTATTCACTCGATCTTCTCAATAGCAACAGAGTTTAAATTAGAGCGATATCAAGGGAAATGGTATGAAATTGCTCGGTTTAAAAACCCATTCCAGAAAAAATGCTTAAAAAATGTTACAGCAGAATATCAATTGCTTGATAATGGAATGATTAACGTTGTAAATAAATGTGAAAGAAAAAATGATGAACGGGATATCGTTACAGGACTTGCTCGCATTCAAGATGAAAATGATCATTCAAAACTTGAGGTTAGTTTCTTTGATATTTTTGGTTGGCGACCAATATGGGGAGATTACTGGGTACTCTATGTTGATCCAATATATTCCTGGAGTGTTGTTGGAGATAGAAAACGTCAATATGGATGGATATTATCTAGAAACCCCACTTTATCGTCATCTAATTTAGACAGAGCAAAACTTATTTTAGACAAAAACGGCTATGATTCGACCGCATTGTTGATTACAAATAATGATGATGAGAATTGAAATATTAAAGGAGAGATTATGAAACTTTTATTAACAGGAGCAAGTGGCTTTATTGGGCAAGCTGTTATTTCAAAACTTATGATTGATGGGCATGAACTTGTTTTATTGTCCCGATCACCATCGAAATTAGAAAAGCGATATGAAAACTTACACACCTGTTATTTTTGGGATGCGTTATCTGGTCCTCCTGATAAAACGGTTTTTGATGGTATTGATGGCATTATTAATTTAATGGGTGAAGGTGTTGCGAATAAGCGATGGACAAAAAAACAGAAACAGAAAATAACAGATACGCGTGTTAAGGGTACTCAAAACTTGATGGATGGTGCAAAAAAACATGCAAAGGATTTACAAGTTGTTGTATCTGCATCTGCTATTGGATACTATGATCCTTTTCAGGATGAAATAATTGATGAATCATCACCGGGTTCAAATAGCTTTTTAGGCCAGCTCTGTCAAAATTGGGAAAAGGCAGCTCAAACGATTATTGAAGGCAAGCAAATTCGAACGGTTATTTTTCGAATGGGTGTTGTACTTGGACATGGGGGTGGTGCCATGGCAAAAATGACGCGTCCCTTTTTATTGGGATTAGGTGGGAAAATGGGTACTGGTAAGCAGTGGATGAACTGGATTCATCGGGAAGATTTAGCCTGTTTAATTGCAAACTCAATTAAAAGTAAATCGTTTACAGGAACGTATAATGCTGTTTCACCACAAAGTGTACAAAATGAAGAATTTACCAAAGTATTAGGTTCTGTTTTAAAAAGACCAACATTTTTTAAGGTGCCTTCTTTTCTGATTCGTGTTCTGTTGGGGGAGTTTTCCGTAGAATTACTCAATGGTCAGAAAATTGTTTCAAATCGACTGGAAAAAACAGGGTTTGTGTTTAAATATCTTTCTATTGGTAACGCATTAGAATCGGTTTTATTTATTAAATATATCCACCATTTAGGAAAAAAAGTAAGATGTTTTAGATTTAAATGTGAACAATACTTAATGCATTCTCCTGAAAAAGTATTTGGTTTTTTCTCTGACGCTCACAACCTTGAAAAAATTACCCCTCCTTTTTTAAAATTTCATGTACTCTCTCAATCAACACCACAAATAGAAAATGGAACACTTTTTAACTATAAACTTAAAATTAGAGGGATTCCTGTTCGGTGGTGCTCACTTATCATTGATTGGAAACCGATTAAATCATTTATTGATACGCAGCTTAAAGGACCCTATAGGGTCTGGCATCATACACATCGTTTTTTACCCTATTTAAACGGAACATTGATAGAAGATGAGGTGTACTACGCACTACCTAATATTCCTTTTATCCATATCTTACTTGGATGGTATATTGAGCAGGATGTCACTAAAATATTTCAATTTCGAAAAAAAGAGATCGAAAAAATTTTTAAGGTGACCTAATTATGATTGTATTATGGGCTCAAGCAATTAGCTCATTTGCTATGCTTATTGTGATTTTACTCGTCCAGGTTTTAATTTATCCTCAATTTAATTATGTTAGCCCTCATGAATTAGGCAACTATGTTAAATTTCATATCAGACATATTTCATGGATTGTTATTCCAATTATGCTAGTAGAGAGTTTTTCACTGATACAACTTTGGACTAATCAAGAAATATGGAGTTTTTGGTTGATTTCTGCCACTGTGTTGCTGGTATTAATTTGGGGGCTTACGTTTATAAAAATTGCACCGCTTCATAATGAAATTGCTCGATCTTCTGATGTTACATTTATTCCAAGTTTATTGTCATTGAATCTTATCAGGACAATATTATGGGGTGTGCCAGGCATGACAAATAGCTTTAGGGTGAAAGTCCCGAGCAGGAGGTGGTAATCCTAACTGTTAGGTAAGCGCAAGGGTGTTCATCGCGAGATGGAATCTGAAAGAAGCGTAATTCCAAATCGACCAGCTGAGGTACACAAACATTGTATAAGGCGTCTTTCTCTAGGCGAGGTTGCCTCGTAAACCGAAGCCTATAATTACCAAGAGAGTCTGGCGTAAACAGTGCAGTTGGGTCGTCACAGTTATTTGTCTTACCCTGGGAGGTCTGTAAATCTGTTCTTTCGAACTAATGCCGTAAAGATGCTGCATGATGGGTTTACAGAAGTCAGCCGACGTCATAGTAAGTAAGTGAATTTATCGATTTAAGGAGGATCATTAGCATACTTACCGAAGGACTGAACCAGTTTTAGCTCAGTATTTTTATGAATTTTATATTGGAGGTCTAGGTTGCATGCAAAATTTTAAATCTGAAGATTTGACCAACTTTGACAGGGTGGATGGTGAAGCCAGAAACCTTGCCTCTATTGGGCATGCTGTTAACTATCCCAATACAATCATTCATCCGGATACTTTGCATCTTTTGGACGACATTTCGTCTCTTGATAACTTAAAAGAAGCTTTTAAAAAGGTCAAAGCAAACAAAGGGGCTCCGGGTATTGATAATTTGTCGGTCTCTGCTGTTAAGGACAACTTGTCCTTTTACTTGAAAGAAATTCAAGACCAGCTTAAAACAATGTCTTTCAAACCGTCACCCGTCAAACGAGTTCGTATTCCAAAGCCCTCGGGCGGAGAAAGAGCTCTTGGCATTCCAACGGTTATTGATCGTATTGTTCAACAGGCCATTCTACAAATTATCGTCCCATTTTTCGACTCTAAATTCTCAGATCAAAGCTTCGGATTTCGAAAAGGTAAATCAGCTCATCAAGCTGTCAAAATCGCTCAAATCTTTGTTAAAGATGGCAAGAATGTCACCCTTTCCATCGATTTTAAGCAATGCTTTGATATGATCAATCATAATTTACTCATTCACCAAATTCGAAAACGGATCTCTGACAAACGGGTCATTCGCCTTATTGCCTTATTTCTCAGAGCGGGCATTATGGATGGTATTCATCTATCCAGAAGTACTAAAGGAACTCCTCAAGGAGGTCCTTTATCCCCTCTTTTGATGAATATCTTTTTGGATCTACTCGATAAATGGCTTTCTAAAAGAGGTTTCTCTTTTGTCAGATATGCC
>JACLAC010024787.1_pt1 | contig 14281 bp, 3 predicted proteins | sample 8027881 | NCBI WGS metagenome assembly JACLAC01 (sample SAMN15725517, study PRJNA655200) | protist metagenome | isolation source: fluorescence activated cell sorting (FACS) single amplified genomes of... | place: Spain: Blaines Bay Microbial Observatory, Mediterranean Sea | collected 2016-01-19 | reverse complement strand
CATCGGATACACTGCAAGAGGAGTTTCTATTTTCTCTGATCTCATCATCTGAGTCCTCCACCTGCTGACGATCGGGTTCGTTTTGCCCTTGCTTCTCAGCTGGCCACACCCCATTCTTGGAAAAAGCAATAAGTTTAGCACTTCGATCACGATCTTGTGAAGCAATTCCTGAAGTGTCCGTTGTAGAGTATATTCCCGTGTCAATATTTACTTGCTCATCGGCAATATTGATTCGACGAAAATCATGTCCCATTACACTATCTGCATTCCTAATAGAGTGAGTACTGTAGGGGACTCTTTTCCAAGTTCCAGAATTTTGTTTCACCCAGTCTTCACTAGAACCAACACCAATATCTATCGCTAATGTCTTTAATATTTGCTGTTTACGATGAGTATCATAACAATTTAAGAATTCATTTTGCAGATCAATCTCATTTTTCATACCGCGATTAGGATGCCTTACACTAGATGTTAGTTGGAACCCTTTCGCCGGTATGTTAACTGTTGCTAGTAAAGTGACATGAGCTGGTTGGATGAAGAATAATTCCTCGGTTACCCCATTTCTCTTATTTGTTGTGCCAGAGCTTTCTCCCCTTTCAATATGCTCTAAATTGAATATTTGATTTTGTTCCCAAAAAACGTTTTCCATATAACACGAATCGCCTATCGTCTTATAGTATTCAATGACTGCAACAAACGGGTCTATAAATGGAGCTTTTGTTGACGAGCTCTTTGTAGAAGAGCCTGGTGAAAGAACTAATCGTTCGTGATCATTCACAGTAACCTTAGAATCATAGCATAGATTGAGGCCACGAGGAATTTGCAAGTGTAAAATATGTTGTACTCTCGCGTTGGCTAGCACCTGAGATTTATCTGTAGAACAGCCTGGTGTATTCCCTGCTTCGCACACCAACTTCACTTTGCATGCCTTAGCAGTCAACGTAAACGTTGTTAGACATAATTTGTCCTGAAGAAACAGCACTTCTTCCTCCGCAAACAATATAGAATGTGGTGCTAAATTCTGTTCTATGTTCCGATGTGTATCTTTTCTGCTGCTTTGCTCAGCAGTGTTCCTGCTGTATTTCTGTAAATTGTTCAAAAGTACATCTGCCACTATGCTAGGTGGCTCATGTGACTTAAGTGGAGCTGCAGTACCCCACCAAAAGTGATTCCGCTGGTCCAACAACGTCCGTCGCATGGGGAGCACCGGATAAATAAATTTATGTTGCAATCTTAAATCCATTGGTTCGACACGTGTACCATCTGCCTCCGAAAGTAGACTTGCACCAGTAGTATTAGAGGTACTTGCAGTAGCTTCTCCCCGGGGACCAACAGAACGCTGGGGGACAATAGATCGCTTCTGCACTGAACAGCTCAAAATAATGTTGTTGTCTTTCCCTAATGATTTTAATCGGACAGGGTAATTGGTAGAACTATTTTTTCTTGAACCACTAGATGTTGCATCCCCTCCAGTCCCGGAGGGGTATTTTGCACCACGTTCGGATGATATTTCGCTTTCGTCTGAAAAGACGGAACTGGCAGTTGCGGTGGTCTTCTTCTCGTATTTTGTGTTTTGAACAGTGGAATAGAGTTCCCTCTCATCTCTACCGGGCTCGACGTTCAGGGGTATTGCCATGGCGATACCGTTGCCTTTATCTTCCCTTTTAATAAAGCCGTTACTGTCCACAGAGTAAATACGACATATAACTGGCATGTTCTCAAAAGCCTCGGGGATTTGAAAAACAAATGTACGATCTGCTAGTGCGTATAACTCTCGTTGTGAGTTGCTTCGAAAAGTCTCCGAGTTAAAATCATCCGTACCATACATATAACGTCCTTGGTCGACTGCTTCTTCTTTCCCAGTATCAGTCACTTTCCCAGAATTCCGAATGACAGAGCGGCTGCGGCTGGCAATATCACTTTTAGAGGCAGAAGAGTCTCCGCGAGCATTTCTTGCAGGTGGCTGTTCACCACTTGATTCGCCAGCTTTTTGCTGGAAGGAAAATGAACTAGTTGATACTTCACTTCCCCATATACACCCGAGGTTAGAAACATATGCCTGCTCACTCGTAAATTTTTGATCCCCGAGAATAAATTCTAAAAACACCATTTTGTCCATCAAATTGAGAATAAATTTCTCTTTCTTGTTATTAGCTCTTGCTAAGTACCCACTTTTCTTCCCAAACAGGAGGCTATTTAGCTGTATGACAACTTCGCTTTCTACAGGACCACACCACCCATAACCTTTTCGGCACTGCGCGCCTAACCCATAATTCAAGCTTGACACCGCCTGTGATAACACCAGCAAGTCTTCCACATCAAATTCTGCATTTACATTTCCAACTTCAGCATGGCAATCGTCCTTATACTTCAGTAAACTTTGGATTTCGCCTCTGTTTCCCGAATGAGTACCGTATAGTGAGTGTTTGTTTAAATGAAAATGGTCAATAGAAAGTAAATGCCTGACTCCCTGTTTTAAACCTGGATGGACCGCTATCATCCCTGCAACCGATTGTTTTACTTCCTTGTGAGCAGATATAAACTCTTCCGAACTACTGAAATCGCCACTACTCCTTTTTTTCAACAATTCCGATTTCTCTTTTTTCTTCTTGTGCTTCGCCCGGTGGTCTACATTTTTCACATTGATGTACCTTCTCCATGTTTCGGATTTTGATGTTTTTAAACTTATTGAACTCAGTTTATCCAAAATATTTCTTGCCTTTATGCCGTTGACAGTGTATAATGTGATCGGCCGGTCAACGGTAGCGATAAGGTTTGTATACTGAGAACCATATTGCTCCGCTCGGCTGTGTATTTGCGCTTGGAATTCAGGGAACTGTACTGTTAGAAAAGTGCTACCATTTTGCTCTACCAGTTTTTCACCGGACAAATACGGATATTGATGACTTCCAGCAGTGCTACCACTTCGTTCACTGGGTGGTGCTCTCTTGTCTCGCTGAGGCCTGCTCCAAGTCCTATTACGAGGTCTGCGAGCGCGGCCATCGGGGGATTGGCCTGGGTTTTTTCGTCTTTGCTTCTTGTTGGCAACGCTGGCGGAAGACGGGATCAGGAAGTCCACGTCTTCGACATTGAAAGAAAAAGAATAATGGTAAGGGTTAAAGTGTGCTATACACAGCTTCAATTGGTGCCTTTGTTTTGACTTTATAGCACTGTCATTTAAACGTTCTGGCTCCCTTATATTTTTACTGTAGTCCATCGACTCATTTACGTATTTTCCTGTATGAGAACCTAGACTCGGTTGTTGCATGGCGTCGGCATTGTACTTGCCATTCGCTGCAGTATCGCTGGTTTCAACATCTAATGTTTTGCTTTTAAAAATCTTATTTTGCACGTGTTCGCGTTTTTTTCTGTCTACACGTTTTATATCCTTAGAAGACACTGCCCACTCTCTGCCCGCCATTACACTCCTAAAATTTCTACCCCCCCAGTGGTATATTTCTTCAGATTTTACGACGTAAGTATTGTTACCAAAGTAGTTATCCTGCACTTGTGCTAAAGCATTTATTGCACTCGGAGTGCATAAGAAGCTTACTCCGGATATACCAAATGTAAAATTATATTTGTCAACAATTCCTAACGAAGGTTTTTTGCCAAAATAATGTACGTCAGCTGCATTGCGTGATGAATAGTCTTGTTCCCAAAGAGCTGCTACTTCTCCACTAACGGTAAAGCTGTGAAACGACAAAAACGTTTGCTCCTCCACACTTGTGTGTGAATCTGGGTTATCATTGTCGTGGGACTCCTTCGTGCTTAAGCCCAGGACCTTCGTGTTGTAATTATTTTTAGGTTCCCGAAGAGTAATAGTGCATTTCTGAAAACGCGAATCGGCTGGCACTGTTGTACTTTTGTCAACAAACGATTTACCAGCTTTATATTGAGTCTCGTGATCCTGCAGGTCCAATTTTATGGCAGAGATTTTTTCATCAAGGGATATTCCGGCCAAGTCTTCCGGTGACATTTGCCACCTACCCCTCTGATCTCTGCCAAAACGGCCATTGCGGCCCTTGTAGTTTTTATCTCCGGTCTTTTGCCAATCGTATTGGCCGTCGTCGTACTCCATTCCAGGACTGTCTGAAAACATGAAGTATTCTTCCTCGGGAGCATCGTCATCAGAATATTTTGTTGGTTTTCTGTTATCAACTGTGTTTGCGTTGTTTTGGTAGTAAGTGCGTTCCGCATAATAGTCAGCTGCGTTTTGGCGTGCATTATCGTTCCGACTACTGGGCGACTGCGCATTTCTCGGCATACCATTGAGCCCATATTCGGTACGATCGTCTTTCCGTTTTGCGCCACTCAACTCAATTCTAAGCCGGTTATTCGAAGTCTTGTTATTAAATTTTAAACCACCATCGTTAACAAATTTGACACTTATTCTCGGGATTTCAATTATTGCATGGGAGTTCATGTCCATTTCTCCGAATCTATCGATTACATTTTTTTCGTTCAAGTTGAGATTAATTCTACACTGTCGTGCAAGTAGAGTGTGTGTGTATTTGGTAGGTTGAAAATCGTGCAAGCCGGGTGCTCTGCAAAATACAGATGCCTCGGAAAAATCGTTTGCAATGTCACTGAGGACATTCCAATGTTGCCGCAAGAACATCATTACTGTGTTAGGAGATTGTACGTTCTGTAAATTATTATCCATGCCATGGACTCTTCGCTGAAGCAGTGAATCTGTACTGGCATCGTGCAGAGCATAATTAAATTTCCAGGTCCGTGCAGCATTGTAAACCACTGGATATTGCATTTCTGCAGAAATTTTTATATTCTTCGTGACAAAAAACGGTTTTGCGTCTCCCTCGATAATTTTTGATATATTGCCATAAGAGCCGTTACGACCTCCAACGTAGATCTCGGCGTTCTTGGCGTCAATGTGTACTTTAGATTCGCATCCTGACTCATCTACAGCGTAATAGGGCATTTCATAAGTGATTCTAGAACCTTCTTGAAGAACAATTTCGACCCAATTTAATTCTTTCCCGGTAGCAATCGCTTCGCCCAATGGACCGCTTTTGAGTTGTTTCATAGTAATACTTTCTTTCACGGAGTTGCGCTTTCTTCCCGTGCGCTTCTTGATTGAACTGCCATTAAGATGTTTGCCATCCTCATATGGCCTAGAAGAAGGACCTGTTGTTGATAAGGGGACCATTTCGATACCGCTACCCGGCTGTGACTCAGAGAGTCTAGCACTGTCGGAGCTAACTGGCTTTGTGTCATCAGTTTTTGTGCCCTTGTCTGGAGAGCGAGTTAACTTTTCACCCGGTTCATTTATATCAAGTGACCTTGGTCCACCAGCCAAATCATGAAGACTCTGCTTTCGATACGGAACTCGTATTGTTGACTTGTAGTGAAAATAAAACTCTATTTTAAGAGAGGTGTTTTGCCTATAGTCGCCATGACTTGGCACGTAGCGAAGTAAATCTTGATAGTTAGTCGGAAAAAAATGTTCCATAAAAAGGACCCTTTGTCTATCTGCCCACGCCCCGTAAGAAAACAACGCACCATTCCCTTCTCCAGATATATCAACTTCAATTTTATGAAGTGGTGCCGGCAAATTTTTCGTAGAATACTTCAACAAAATGTGCCGATTTTGCATGGTGTCGTCTTCGCGCGTAAATCCAGTGTAATAGTTGTCCTCGTAACCTTCGGGGTCCGGCTCACCATCCCATATACCCGGATATTCTTCTAAAGTATTGCTTTTGTTCACATGTTTGCCATACGTATTTTCTACGTCACTGCTTGCGTTTCGTGGGTTGTCATTTGTGCTACTGGTTGATTTGGCTGCCAGCATAACAAAACCTGGATGGTCAAATATATGTTTAATCGTAAGCCGAGAACATTGAAACAACTGTGGCTCTACTTTTCTTCCCTTCGTACCGTTATTTAGTCTAAAGCGAGACTGACTCCGAGTTGATTTTGCGTATGTGGCTGTGCCATTGCCCACTTGATTTTCCATCGCCGCTGCATACTCTTCGTCTGCACCGCTAGCGATGCGCCTATCATTTACGTTGTAACCGCCTTGTTTCAATCGGAATGTGCGCTTTTGTTCCTCTTCTGCGTCAATAATATTTTCGTATTCACTATTGGGTAACATTTCTTCAATCTCATGGACGTCCATCAGGTCTTCGTCGATGTTCCCGTGTATGTCTAAAACTACATGGCTTTGTTTTTCCAACTTTTGGGGCTCACCGTTTTCTTCCGGTTCATTTTCAGCGTCAGAATCATTTTCAGAATCTGAAGATGAAAGATTGTCCTTTGCCTCCCTTCTTCCATCACCAGAGGCTTGATCCGGCGATGTTTTCCGTGCATTGTGAACATGCTCTCTGCCAACAATATCTACTAAATTATCGGCAACAATGTCTGTTGCATCTTTCATTGTATCTTTTGTATCCTTCCACAGGCCGCGCGCGACACTCAACACGTTGTCTACTCCAACAATTCCTATATTATCGACCCGATTAAAGCGTGGGCGCGATTCATTTCCCCTATTATATGAATTGCCGTAGCCATTGTCGTTGGATATAGGACGTTGGGGGGCCCTATCATCGGTCCTGGAGCCTTCCGCCCCAGAAGCTGAGCCACCCGAACCCGGTACATTTGCTTGGCCCAACTGAGAGTTTGTTGAATTACTGTCCGGGCCTTTAATGTGTTCATTTTCCTGTCTTCGTTGTAATTCAGAATTTATGTTCAATATACGTTGATCACTGTTTCCTATAAGTATGCCAGCAACATCGTGTACATCAGCTCGGGTAAACATCCTATACTGATCAACAAATCGCGTGGGTGCGTGCTTTATTTCTTTCATAAGAATTGCTGTATGCCTCAATATCGTGTTTTGGATTGTGCAAACTAAGACTGTAGGTAATCGCTCCGAACTGACATAAATGTTTGCATTTCGAATCCGAACCTTCGATGTCGGGCAAACACGATAAAAAGCTGGCAACTGAAAGGCCTTCGTAATTTCTACCAATCTGGCAAATGAAATATTACTCCCAACGTTGCCCGTGCCGAGGTCGCCGTGTACATCACCAGGCCCTGAATCGATTTTGTTGCTGTTCTGCCCCCTCTCATTTCCCTCATCGGGACTTATGCTATGAGTTTCCTCCTCGTGTATGTGTTTTTCAGACTTTGAACCTACGCTACTTTTTTGGGTGTATTCTTTCAGTCTTTGTAACTCATCGTACGCCCTACTATTATTCAATGCCATTATTTCCATGCCTAGAACGTCTATAGTAAGACGGTACGGTAGAAAATATTCATCTTGTGCGTCGGCGGGGTCTGAACTGCCTGCCTTTGAAGCGCCACTGGGACGTTCTTTGTCGACATTGATCTCTTTTGAGACTCTGTCAGACTCAGAGAAGCCCAAATCATCATTACTTTTGTGTTTGAATTGCCCGTTTGAATCCTGATGATTTCGGCCAAACCCCCTCGGTATTTTTCCTCTATCGTTCACGTCGTGCGAGTTTCCAAAAACTGATGCGGGGCTAACACCATCAGCGATCCCACCAGAATACACTCCACGGCCTTTAAACGGCTTCGCTCCGAAACGTTTTTGTTGTTTGTACAAAAGAGCTTGTCGCTCCAAACTCAAGTATTTATGTAGCCACAATTCTTTGTAGCGAATTTTTTGATTCCACCATTGCAACGTCGCGGAAAGGCGATGAATCTTGATGATCGTATTTTTTGTGACGTACTGAAAATTTGAAAGTTCGATTTTTCCGCCTAAAAATGCAAATCGAATATTTCCTATCATAATCTCCTCGTCCGTGTTTCTAAAGTACGTGTGGTTAATGACAAACGCCAGGAAAAAACTCAGTAACCGTGGCATGTAAAGAATATACATTACTGTGACAAAAGCAAAAATCAAATTCCAAGTGACATATTCAGGGTTTGATTCAATGAAAGAAGAGATTATTTGGAAAACTTCCCTAGTTTCGTTTTGAATGTTAACATACCGAAGCTCCTCATCAATCAATTTGTTTTCATTTTTGATCGTAGTCATGTTCTCCAAACAAAAAGCAGCCGTCGAGGCGCCGGCCCCGATTTCCCCAACTGCATCTGCGATGCCATTATAATACGTCTCATTGCACGGGCTGGACAAAATTTCGCACCTAGGATTTCTATAATGTACTATGGCGCCGAAGCTGCATACAATGCAACCTCGCCGATAAGACGAACGGGTCTGAAACGACGAAGGTTTGTCCGCTGGTAAATATATAGTTTTTTCGGACACCTTGCGTACGCTTTTGACAGCTTTTGCCACAACGGTCTTTTTGGAGCGTTTAAAAAAAGTTGAGTTGTCGATATTTTCAATGGTGTACCGAAGCGAAACAACCTCAACTACAGGGTAGACTTGTGAGGTTTCTACGACACTCAAGTTGAGTGAATTTGTGATACCCGTAAAATTAACAAAGTGGACGGTTTTGACCAAACTACTTCCCGATAACTCGACATTAACTATCGTTGTTTCACTACAGTTTTGCGATGTTGAGTTCAGAAATGCTGAGCAATTGGGGAAGTCGGTGATGTTCTGGCGATAAGCGTTGGCGCTGCTATTGAAAATTTCTACTATCTCGAGAACAATCTGCGTCTCCGTGGTGGTATTTGTTACGTTTGTTGTTACATTTATCTGGTTCAAGCGTATTAATTCTGTATGGGTAAAATTTCCACACACACTCCCGTGCGTCGAATTTATGGCTTCTGCCGTGACATTGCGCGGGTTTGTCAACGAACCGGATGCAAGAGCCAATGTGGCTGACAAAAAGGCTAAAAGAACAATACCATACTTCGTTGCCGATCGCCCCCGACGGGCTTTGCAAAAGCTAACCATTAGAAGTTCAATTGCGTGGCATGCGCAATAAAGGGGCTTCGGGCAGTGGTGGGCGAAAGGCGTTTTGGAAATACCTCTAAAGCAAGTCGTAACGCCGTCATCCAGTTAATATGCATCAACTGACGCCAGTTGACTTATTTTATTACGAAGCAGGACGTCTACAGGGTATTCGATTATTCAAAGAAGTAGTAGCGCCCGTGTGTCGATGATTTTTTTTTAGTAGTAGTAGTAGTAGAGAAAAGCAGGATAAGAAGAGAGAAGAAGATATAAAATATATTTATTACAATTATTATTTATTATCATATATTATTAGATTATTATTTTTTGATACTATTGCTGTAATAATATTTTTAGTAATAATAATAAGAAGTATTATTACACACACTATCAGCTTTTATTATGTATAATAATAATAATATAAAATAAAAAATATTCTAATATTACTATTATACTAATAATAAGAGTTATTATAATTAAATAGACGACTACCTTAGTCTCTATATAACCAAGTATAATATTGAGATGATTGAAAATAATAATATCATCATCATCACCTCTATTTTCTATTATTGTACGTACATCCTACTCTACTTTTATGATAATTGATGCCAGCAGCAGAAGAATCAATTTCTCAGATGATGATGAATGATGAACTGTACGAGGTATTAAGCCTCTTCCCATTTGCGCCAAATTATTTCTTTCGAGCAGCAGCTCTTCTTTGTTGCTAGCTTGCTGTCTGACCAAGTACATTATTAAAATACAAGTACATTATTAAAATGAATTTTGAAAGAATCATTTAACAGCATATTGAAATAGAACAGATAAAAAAATTTAAATGAAGAAGAAAAATGAATTATTATATAGATCTAATACACCGACTAGCAATAAAAAAAGACGAACGAGTGAATAGAAAGAAAAAATGTGTGCTTGCTGATTTGCTTCTTGTATTTTATTCAATATTATCCTTACTTTATGTTTTACGTGATTATTAGACTATTTAAAGAATAAGAAGAAGAGTATATCGTACCGGTCTATTTAGTGTCTACGTAGTATATAATGTTATTCTTCGTGTTTAAGGCGATTATGACATTTTCTCTTTTCTTTTATATTTTAATACTCTGAACTCATATGCTGTCTAAGCACAAAACCAAAAAATTGAATGGCCCGGCGGTGAAACAAAAAAGAATTCTCTATTTTCATCACGTTATTTTTGATTTTTTCAGTAGTAAGTAAATACAATCGAAACAGTTAGAAATGTAATGTACACAGACTGAACAAGCGAGTTGTGGTCCCGGTCGTCTTTCTCTTCACACTATCTCAATGTTATGCCTTTCTACGTGGTGGTGGCTGGTGGCTCAAGGCAATAGAAATAATCAAAATAGGGAAACACACTGTATTGTAAAACTACAAAAATTAAAAATAACAAACTTTTTCTTTTTTTCTTCTCCCTCTGCTTACTTCCTACTTTCCTTCCTGCAGTATTTCATCCTTCTTTAACTTTTTTTGTGGATGGATGATGGTGCACGCAGCAGCAAGCACACCACAAGAAAATATAATATACTAATAGTACAGAGGGCAGCAAGGCTCCAGTAAGCAAGAAGAGAAGGCTCCACCATCACCACCATCCATCATATTATACACGGGATGGGGGTTGCTCCACCGCAAAAATCAACAGTAACTAACCTTCAGATGTGGGGGGAAGGAAGTGCTAGTAGTAGAGGCTTACTTTCCAAATCAGGCCAGGTTCAGTTATATCTCGTCTGTGTTAAATCTCTTCGCGAAATATAATTGAATTTATATCTGAGAAACCCCAGTGAAAACACCGTATACAGATGCCAAAAAACAAAGGGAAAGGTGGTAAAAATCGCCGCCGTGGTAAGAACGAGGGGGAGGAAAAACGTGAACTGGAGTTCAAAGAGGATGGGCAGGAATATGCACTCGTCGAAAGAATGTTAGGGAATGGCCGTTGTGAAGTCTTGTGCTTCGATGGTGTTAAACGTCTAGCACATATCCGAGGAAAGATGCGTAAGAAAGTTTGGGTTGGTGCGAGCGATATTATTTTAGTTGGTTTGAGAGACTACCAAGATAGTAAATGCGACGTCATATTGAAATATAACGCCGACGAAGCGCGGCAACTAAAGGCTTATGGGGAAATACCGGACACTGCAAAGATGAGTGCTGCCGGTGATGATGGTGACAACGGGGAAGATGGGGCAGACGCGGAAGAGTTTGCGTTCGACTTTGAAGAAATTTAAGCCTGCTAGTTGACAACGAAATGTAGAGGGAGAAGCACGGCTTTGTGTGCTCGCTTCCGGTGCGTTAAAATGCGCAACAAAAGCAAACAGCACATCGTTTGAAAGACAACAAAATTAATTTACTCGTAACATACACACACATCATTTTTAATTAAGTAAAAACATTGCATATGTACGTATCTATATGCATACCCAACACACGCTCCTCGTACTGCGCCAAACCCTGGCATATTTAAAAGAACATGCGTAGAACGCATTGTGCTGTGTGGGTTCATGCCACCTTTGCACTTTGCTAATGGACCCTCGCGTTTTCTTCTAATTTACAATTTCCTTAAGCTCAAAAAGCCTTGGGCATCGTTTCCCCCTGCTTGGAACGCAACGGTAAGAGTGGCCCGTGGCGGCATCGCAATAAATTCTACCATTGTCCACCCGGTCACGTTGCCTGCGGGGTGTTTCCCGTGCCGCATAACGTGGTTGGTTCGGTCACCATGAAGCGAGCTGCCGTTTCCTGGAACGCCCCCAGCTTGTTCCCCCCGCTGGCTGCTGAGAACAGTTCTGTTGTTCAGTTGAACGCAGATGCGAGGGTCACGATCCGTAAATATACCAATTTTAATCTCGTACAATCCAGGGACAATGGTTCTCAATTGTTCGGAATTTTCATTCCATACAAAGTTACTCGGGTTGGTGTTTATGCATTGAACGTTCCAAGGAATCATTTTTCCTTTATTTAGCCTGCCACTTTTCCAAATCCATCTCCCTACCATCATTTCCGCGCTGACATGTTGCGTGAGCACTCGGTATTCTTTCGCTAAATTGCCCAACTGGGACTCGTATTCTCGGAATCGACCGAAACCACTGACGCTTCTGTTGCCGTCGGGCACTTCTTCGCCGGTGCTTTCAAAAAACTTCTTTTCCATTGTCTTCTCGAATAAAACTTCAAAGTCGTGCTTGTTGATTTTGGATTCCAACGCATGCGTCGTGTGCTTGATGTCGCACTTTTGCTTTATATGCTTCATCAGGTCGTTCTTCAGTTCTTCCAAATCGTCTACCCCGCCGTCCCCACCGCCAGCGGCTTTCCCTCTTCGCATGATCACGTTGGTGGACAAAACCCTGATGGAATTTTCCAACTGCGCAATTTTTTCACGTGTAACACAATTTTCCAACGCTCGCTTCATGCTGCCCAAGTCTGCCTTCGTCGCTAACCCTTCGCGAAAATCATTCAACGAACATTTTCGCTCCAACTGGTTCTGTATATCGCTCAGATCTGCTTTCCCTTGAAGGGATCTCGCAACGTCGGATTTGTACGCCTTCTTGTTCAACACTTTCACTACTTCTTGTTGAGACGAGAGTAGCGCCCGTTGGACCTCAGTCGCGATCATTTCGGCATTTGTCCGCAATCTCGAGTCCAAGTCGGATAAATTTACTTTCAACCGAAGATTTTCGTTATGCTCGTTGCGGTCCACTTTGTTCGCCAGCAGCACCTCCATGTCTTCTGCCGAAGCTTTTGAATCGATCAACGAAATCAGGTCACGGATGTCGGGCAATTCGCCGGACGAAATGCCTCCCCCTTGTCTGCCAGCTAGGACTGGGGCAAGCTTCTCTTCTATATCAAGTATGGCTTTTGACAAGTCGTTCCACTTGCTGTCGGCGCTAGCCACACCCACTTTGCTTTCGAGCGCCTGGACGACGTGGGAGACGTCGCATTTGTTCTGAAGAGCGGCATTCACCTCGGCTACCCCCGCACGGGTCTGCAGCGCAGTTTCGACTTCGTCCCTGCTTGGGTAATTCTTCAGCGTGCTGGTCATTTCTTCCCTGTCGGGTACTCGGTTGTTTAACCGGCTCTCTACGGAGTCCACCCGTCGTTTCAGGTTATCAAAGTCACTCTTTCGAACATACACCATGTCGATTCCATCTTCCTTGAATTCAGTCAGTGCAACCAGCTTGTCGTTCACAACTACCTCTAAGTTCGTCTCCAGTTTACTGATTTTTTGCTCGTTGGACTCCGTAGCCTCGGCTATACGAGCGCAAACGGTATCCATTTCGTCGCGCCGAACCTTAGTGTCTATGCTTGCCTGCACCACGGACATATCTCCCTTTCGGTCTACGATTTGGGTGAGCTCGTTCAAGGACCGGTTAACGTCAGCAACGGTGGCCCGAGCTGCCAGGCTTGCTTCTACCTCACTCCAATCGGCCTTCTCCTGCACCACACGCTCAAGCCTTTCTATGGTTTCGTTTTGTTTCATGATAACATCGTGAAGTGACTTAAAAGTTGTCTTTATTACATCTGGCAAATTATGCGACTGGTACAGCTGAGAAATATGCGACGAGACGCTCGCCGTTCCTGGGGTCGCAGGCACGTTCCTGAAACTGCTATTGGAAACAAAGGACGTGGGTTTCGTCGTGGCAGCTAGACTGGAAAGCACTCTCAAATTTTGCTCTTGGCTTTGTCGCACCATGTACGAGTTCACCCCTGCGGGAGAGCTCCGAGATTGCATGGGGGCGACAGGCGATTTTTCCTGGGAAAAGCCAGAACGCAAAAGTGGCACCTGCAAGCCACCGTTCGTATCGTTTGAATATGCTCCTTTGGAAAGACGTGACATTTATGCAGTGTCTGCCAGGTCCGACGACTCTCTCAGTTTGTATAGGCTCGGGTTGTGTTTGCCAGAAGCTCAATTTTCACAAAAGGTGGTCAGATCAGAGTAGAAATTATCGGTCGTCTTTCTTCGCATAAAGGAACCTCCTTTTTTAGGGAAGGGGCCGGACGTATCGCTTGAAGTCATTTATGGAGAGGTAATAATACTCTTTAATTGTCTTCTTCATTTATTTACTACCATGGTATTATTAAAAAAATAACAGTAGTATAGAGTTATTATTATTATTAAGCTCTTCTTTTTTTTTTTATTTTATTATTATTTATAATTACTCTCCTCTGTATTATTATTTTTTTTTTATATTAGACTATTAAAATTATTATAACAACAGTAGTCCAATACTGAAAACGAATACGAGGAGCGTCTCGTACACATAACGGCACATAAATAACAACAGGACACACGTCTCAAAATGTTTTTATTATTTATTTTATTTCTAGAATTCATTTTGAAATCAAACCTGATGCTGTTGCTATAAGAAACAGAGTAAACTCTCACAGAGCATTGCAGCTTTGTTTTGCTTG
>JACLAC010015642.1_pt1 | contig 14282 bp, 13 predicted proteins | sample 8027881 | NCBI WGS metagenome assembly JACLAC01 (sample SAMN15725517, study PRJNA655200) | protist metagenome | isolation source: fluorescence activated cell sorting (FACS) single amplified genomes of... | place: Spain: Blaines Bay Microbial Observatory, Mediterranean Sea | collected 2016-01-19 | reverse complement strand
GTTCGATGGATATAATTCATTATATTCGTTTTGCTAACTATATCGAAAAGCCAATCAAAGCTTTAAAGGGACTACGCATTTTTTTAATTCATTACTATTTTTTTGATAAGAGTAATAGACAATTTGAAATTTCTGGAAATTTATTTTACGCTAACAAACGTATGCGAAAAGCATAATAATGATGCATTTTAAAACCCAAGCATATCGAAGTTCAACTAAAGAAATCTGTTTATCTCAAAAAAGTAGTTAATCCATTAAAAGCGTTTAAAATCACAAACGCTCCATTCCTTGCTTTGCTTGATTTGCAGAGGTTGTGTCAGGGAATAAGGTGATTACTTGATTAAATTTATCTTTCGCTACCAGTTTATCTCCTTTTTTTTCAGCAATTAAACCCAATTTTAAAATTGCATCAGCACGTTTTGAAGACTGCTCAAACTGACTCACTGATGTGAAATGTCGCTGTGCGCCTTCTAAATCATTCATAGAAAAATAAAGCTGGCCCAACCAATAATGTGCATTTGGCTGATATATTGAATTAGGATATTTTTTTACAAAAGCATTAAAAGCATTAATGGCACCTTTGTAATTTTTATCTTTAAGGATCAAATTTACGGCTGAATCATATTCATTGTTTTCAGATTGATCTTTAGAATAATCCACTGCTTTTATTACATCATTAGACATATTTTTAACAGATGCATTAGTATTAATCTCTTTTCTAACTGAATCGATTTCTTTATATATGTTTCTTTGCCTATCAATAAGTTGATTCAGCTGATGGGTGTTTTTTTCAACCATTCCTCTTAATTCATCAAGCTCACTAGAAAGTGTGATTAATTGATTTTGCATTTCCACTTGCATGTGATTGCGCGCTTGAAGCAATCTTTCTAACCGAGCAACTGATTGAGAGTTGGCAGAAGTACCTAAAGAAGAAACTGGTGCGGGTGAGGCATTAACAGCCCCACCAACTAATACCAGCAAAAAATATAATGATATTTTCATCCTGATAGTTAACAAAATTTTCTACCTGTTCTGATTTAGTACACTAAAATAGCACGGCGATTTTTCGCATAATCTAATTCAGAGTGACCTAAGACTGCGGGCTTTTCTTCACCATAACTTACAATACTGATTTGAAGCCCAGAAACGCCCATTGCTTGCAAATATTTAGAAACAGCATTTGCACGTTTTTCACCTAATGCAATATTGTATTCTGGTGTACCGCGCTCATCGGTAAATCCTTCTATGATCACATTCACATTCGGATTGTCACGTAAATAAGCAGCGTGAGCATCTAACATTTCGTCAAATTTAGGAAGAACAGTAAATGCATTAAAATTAAAGAAAACAGTATGCTCTTTTCGCAATTCGTTATTTCGAATTTCTTGCTCTGACATTCCACCCATTGCTTCATTAATCGGTGTAATGATTGCAGTTTCTTCAATAAGAACTTCTTCAACCATAGGCGTATTAGTTGAAGCATTGCTATTCATTGCATCAGAAGAACTTGTAGAACTACAGGCTGCCAATGCAAGCATAGGAAGAGCCACTGTTAGACTTTTTAGCATTTTATTTAATTGCATCTTGTTTTCCTTTTTTCCAATATGCAGAACGGTTTATAAATAAGGTGACCATGAAGGTGCTCTCACTCGGCCATTCGTCATTGGTAAACGTGCTTTAAATCGACCGTCAATAGAGACTAGCGATAACACATTATTCAATCCATGCACTGAGCTATAAATGACCATACTACCGTTTGGGGCAATACTTGGAGATTCATCCAACATAGTTTTTGTTAATACTTCAACGACACCTGATTGCAAATCTTGCTTTGCAATATTGTAACCAGCATTCGATTGATGAACCATAACAAGGTATTTACCATCAGGTGTTAATTGCCCACCCATATTTTGATTACCTTGCCACGTTATCCTTTGTGTATCGTTTGAAGTTAAATCTACTCTATATATTTGAGGTTTGCCACCTCGGTCAGACGTGAATATAAGAGAATTCCCATCAGGCGTCCAAAATGGCTCAGTGTTATTCGATCTTCCATGCGTGATACGATTCATACGTTTAGTTTTTAAATCATATATATATACATGAAGGCTGCCGGTTTTTGATAATACAATTGCCAATTTTTCTCCGTCTGATGAAAATCGAGGGGAACCGTTATGTCGAGGATATGAGGCTATTTTTTCACGCTTTCCTGAGTATATATCCATCAAAAAAATTTCAGCTTGCCCATTTTCAAAACTAACATAAGCAAGATTACGTCCATCAGGAGACCAAGAAGGTGACATCAATGGCTCTTTTGACTTCAAAACCTGTAATTCGTTATAACCATCATAATCTGCAACACGTAATTGGTAGGGATGTTTCGCCTTATCATCAATAACAACATAAGCAATTCGTGTAAGAAACGCACCTCTTTCACCGGTCAGTTTTTCGTATACAAGATCAGAAATCCGGTGAGAATATAAACGAAGTTGAGATCCTGCAACAGCTTTACGGTTATGTAAGACAACTTCTTGAGTAGTTTGTGTAAGCTGTCCATTTCTCAATTCATTTTCTACCTTACCAGAGCCCTTCCCTTTTAATATATCAACCAATTGATACTCAACATTGTACTTACCATCTGGCAGCAAAGAGACGGTTCCTAGCACTAATGCATCAACCCCCAGTTGTGCCCATTTCTCATAGTTAACATCAATGGCTTTATGGGGTGTTTGCGGCATTTTACTTAGAGGAATGGGAGTAAATTTACCACTGCGCTGAAGATCTGAAGCGATAACATCAGAAATCTGAGTGGGAAGTGCCCCTTCCCCCTTCCATTCAAAAGGAACAACAGCTATAGGGCGTGCTGAATCAATTCCTTCTGTAATATGTAACTCAAGCGTCGCATAAGCACCTGTGCTACTAAATAGCAAAATACATGCAACCCAGGCTTTTACATTTTTAATCATTCCTAGATTCCTCAATTAAGGCTCAAACTTCAAATTGATATTCTTTAATTTATCCATGACTAAGGGATCAGATGGCACAGGAAATTGACTGATCTTGAAAATACTTGCTTTTGCCGAGCGACATAACAATTCGCTTCCAGATACTTTTTCAACATTGAACACCAAACCATCTGATGTTAACTGAAGATTTAAAAGACAGGTTACATTTTCATGACTGTCATCAACAATCCAGTTTTGTTGAATAATATTGACATATCGACTAGCCCATCGCGAAACTTCATCATTAATTTGCTGACCGCGTGCAGAAGTTCGAATTTCTGACTCTGACTCTAGCCCTGAAAACAATTCGCCAAGTAATGCTTCTTGTTCTATTTTTTTACGCTTAGCCTCTTCAGCTTTGCGCTCTGCTTCTTTACGTATGGCTTCTGCTTCTTTTGCTTCTTGCTCTGCTTTTCGCTTACGTTCTATTGAACGCTGACGTTCCTCTTCTGCTTTTTTTGCCGCTTTTTCAGCACGTTTCTTTTCAGCTATTTTTTTTTGTCTTTCTATTTCAGCCGCTTTTTCTTGAGCCTGTGCTTCACGCTGTTTTTCTTCAGCAATACGTCTTTTTTCATCCGCTTTTTTGGCAGCCGCATCCGCCTTACGTTTTTCATAAAGGCGCTGCTGCTTTGCTTTTTCTGCTTCTTTTGCCTCTCTTTCTGCTTTTTGTTTTTCAGCTGCTAACCGTTTACGTTTAATTTCAGCCTCTCGAGCTGCTTTTTCTGCAACACGCTTTTCTTGACGTAATTCACGCAGACGCTTCTCTTCCTCTGCTTGCTGTTTTTTAAGTGATTTTGCTTTTTGATCTAAACGCTTCAAGCGATCCTGCTCTTGGCGTTTTTTCGCTTCTCGCTCATGCCGTATTTGATCTGCTTTTGCACTAACAATTGCAGGATCAATGATCACAGCTTCTATACTTCTCCCTGAGGGAGGCGGAGTCTTACTGGTAATGTCAATACCTAGCAACAATCCACCTACTAAGACAATGTGTAGCAAAATAGAAGCAAATGAGGCTCCTATGTAGCTAGAGTCTTGGTCCTTTTTCATTGATCACCTCAACTCAAGAATCCAACGGTTCAGTCATCAGCCCAACGGATGAAACACCGGCTTGATTCAATGCATCTAATGTCAAAATGACTTCAGAATAAGGCACCCTTCCGTCACCCCCAACAAGTACAGCAGCATTCGGATTAATCTCTAACTCTGCTTTTACTCTTGTTAATATTTCTGTTTGTGTTAAGTCACGAATTATTGCTGAATTATTCACACTAAGCCCTAACCCTCCATTTTTATCTACCTCAACGATAATGAACATGCCAGAATCAACTTCTTTTGCCAATTCAGCCGCTGTTTTTGCCGTCGATGTTTTAGGTAAATCGACATCGACACCTTGAGTAACAAATGGTGCCGTGACCATAAAAATGATCAACAGCACTAACATGACATCAATATAAGGAACAACATTAATTTCTGCCGTCATTCTTCGCCTTCTTGATTGATACGCCATGTACTACTCCTTTGTTGCAGCAAATGCTTGTCGATGAAGGATATTTGAAAATTCTTCCATAAAATTCATATAGCTATTTTCTAATTTATTCACTTTTGCTGTTAATCGGTTATAAGCCATAACCGCGGGGATCGCTGCAAATAATCCCATCGCTGTTGCAATTAACGCTTCGGCTATCCCTGGTGCAACCATTGATAAAGTGGCTTGTTTAACAGCGCCAAGCGCTATAAAAGAATGCATAATTCCCCACACTGTGCCAAAAAGCCCAATATAAGGACTAATAGAACCTATTGTTGCAAGTGTTGATAAATTAGACTCTAACGCTTCCACTTCTTTTGACAAGGCAACGCGCATTGCTCTTGAAGTGCCTTCCATAACCGCTTCTGGCACTTTATCGTTACTTCTGTGTAAACGAGCAAATTCTTTAAAACCAATATAAAATATTTGCTCGCTTCCTTTAAGGTGATCTTTTCTTGCTTGTGTTTCTTGATATAACTGAGTGAGGTCTATACCTGACCAAAAGCGATCTTCAAAACGTGAAGCTTTTGCCGAAGCCTTTGCTAGAACACGCGATCTTTTCATAATCATCGTCCATGAAACAACAGACATACCCAATAAAATCAACATCACAGTTTTTACTAACAAACTTGCTTGCAAAAACAGATCAAGAATTGATAATTCAGCGTTCACTTAAAATCTCCGATGTAATCGATGAGGGAATGGATTGAGGTTTCATTTTATCAATATCGATGCAAGCAATTTTCACTTTAGCACTACACAATAGCTCATTTTTAGCGTTAACGAGATCTTGGTTAAAAAAAAGACTAACACGCCTACATTGTGAAATTGATGTGAGAACTACAAGATCGTTATCTAATTTCGCCCCTTTAATAAAATCAATCTCCATGTGCCTCACAACAAATGCAAGACGTTCTGATAATAAATCTTGCTGTAAGATCCCTATACTTCTTAAAAACTCAGTTCTAGCCCGTTCAAAATACTTAACGTAGTTTGCATGATAAACAAGCCCACCGGCATCTGTGTCTTCATAATAAATTCGAATGGGCCAACTGAATAGGCGGCGTTCAGGCATTTTTGTAATCACCTCATCTTACATACTTTAAAAGGGTTACTATAACTGAGATTTAATTAAGGGATCAAAAGCAAGATCTAATATTGCGCGGTGCAATCAAAGCAATTTAATAATAATGATCATTAGCGTATGATCTTGTTGAATAATACTTTAAACGTATAAATTCATTATAATCCATAGCATGAATAACCAAGCAAGTGGAGGGAAAAAACTTATTCGCCAGATCCAATTACGTGGTTTAAATCCTAATCCATGAATAAACCCAGTACATGTTGACCAAATAATTAAAGGGCCTGTAAACAAATTAAACCCACCAATATTTTGTGCAAATTGTTGAGGCTCCCACATAACAAAACTAAAAGAAATAAACGCTAATATTAAAGAGAAAAAATAAAAAATAGGATGATAAAGGCGATCATAAAGATCGCCTAATTTAAGAATGTACCTACTTTTCACTATGACTATCCATAGCTTCAGTATGCTCTAGCCAAAGTGCATTAATAATGCCAAAAGAACAAGCAAGTAGCACACCAAGTATCCAAACGAAATACCACATATTTACCACTCCAGTTCATTAATACAAAGATGATTTGTTATCTTCTATAAATTGCTCGTTCAGACGACCAAACATTTTGTAATAACACCAAATAGTGTAACTAAGGATCACAGGAACCATAACAAAGGCAATAACTGTCATTATTTGCAAAGTAAGCTCACTTGATGTTGCATCCCACATTGTCAAGCTATGTGATGGCTCAATACTTGATGGCATAACAAATGGGAACATTGCAAATCCAGATGTTAAAATAATGCCTGTAATGGCTAAACTTGACGTTAAAAAAGCAAAGCCTGCCCGATCAGCACGCGAGGCAATTACCGTCAAAATAGGCATACCAAGCCCTAATAAAGGAGCTAAACATAACCATGGATATGTGATGAAATTATTCAACCAAATACCTGATTCACTGATAACCGTTTTATTCAATGGGTTTGATGGTGCGTGAGTTAATATATCACTTGTTACGGAATAACCGTTAATGAATGGAATAAAAAGCCCTGCTAAAATAAAAGATACGCTTGTAGCAATCGCCGCTTTTTCTGATATGAAAACAGCTCTTTTATGTAGTTCATCCGTTGTTTTCATTTGAAGCCAAGTCGCGCCTTGAGTCAGGATCATCGCCAAACTTACAATACCGCAAAGTAAAGCGTAAGGGTTTAATAATCCTAAAAAAGAGCCTTCATACGTTGGGACCAAAAATGTATTGAGAGTAAATGGAATGCCTTGTAATAAATTACCAAAAGCAACACCAAATATAATAGGGGGTACAAATCCACCAATAAAAATGGCCCAATCCCATGTATTACGCCAACGAGGATCTTCGATTTTAGAACGATAATCAAATCCTATAGGACGAAACCAAAGCGCAGCAAGTGTTAAGATCATCGCCAAATAAAAACCAGAAAAAGAAGCGGCATAGACTAAAGGCCATGCTGCAAATAATGCGCCCCCTGCCGTGATAAGCCACACTTGATTTCCATCCCAATGCGGGGCAATAGAATTTATCATTATACGGCGTTCATTATCTGTTTTACCTATTACTGGTAATAAAGCGCCCACACCCATATCAAAACCATCAGTGATAGCAAAACCTATCAATAAAACACCGATTAATACCCACCAAATAAAACGTAATAATTCATAATCAAACATTGCAAATATTCCCCTTAAGATTCAACTTGGCGCGTCAAATTTGCTTCTAGCGTATTTTGTTGTTCAAAATGATAACGGCCTGTTTTTAAACTGCTTGGGCCTTTACGCGCAAATTTAACCATTAGGTAGACTTCTGCAATCAAGAAAACGGTATAAAGAACAAAAATCATCACAAGTGAAGTAATAATTTCAGAAGCCGCAAGATTTGAAATAGCCATATCTACTGGTAAGATTTCACCAACAGCCCAAGGTTGGCGACCGTATTCAGCAATAAACCAACCCGCTTCCATTGCGATCCAAGGTAGAGGAATTGACCAAAGCGCCGCTTTTAATACCCAAGGTTTTTCATCAATTTTTTGACGACAAGTTTGATAAAAAGCCATTCCCACCACAAACAACATCAATAAACCACACCCCACCATAATACGAAAACTCCAAAAGAGAGGAGCAACATGAGGTACGGAATTTTTAGCGGCTTGCTTTATTTGCTCTTCCGTTGCATCAATAACATGTTCTGTTTCTGATTTTAATAACAAACCAAATCCAAGATCACCTTTCACTTTATCAAAAGCAGCTATATTTTCTGGTGTTTTTTCGCCAGCACGTAATTTTTGCAATAAACCGTAAGCCAACATACCATTTCGAATACGCATTTCATTTTCCGTTATGATTTCACGTATTCCCATCACCTCTTTATCCAGCGATCGCGTGGCAATGATCCCCATTAAATAAGGTATTTTTATAGCATGTTCTGTTTCCATTGTTTCTTGATTAGGAAAACCAAATAAAGTAAAAGCAGCAGGAGCGGGCTCTGTATGCCATTCAGCTTCAATAGCCGCTAATTTGTATTTTTGAACTTCACCAAGCTCATAACCTGATTCATCACCGAGTAATAATGTTGAAGCAATACCCGCCATACCAAAAGAAGCAGCAATAGCAAAAGAGCGACGAGCAAAAGCCAGATCTCGACCACGAAGCAAATAGTAAGCACTTATCCCAAGCACAAACATTGCTCCCGTTGTATAACCAGCTGCCACTGTATGAACAAATTTAACTTGGGCCACAGGATTGAGAACGACTTCAGCAAAGCTTGTCATCTCCATTCGCATTGTTTCAAAATTAAACTCGGCACCAACTGGATTTTGCATCCAACCATTTGCAACAAGTATCCAAAGCGCTGAAAAATTTGAGCCCAAAGCCGTTAACCAAGTAACTGCTAAATGCTGGCGTTTAGATAAACGATCCCAACCAAAAAAGAACATACCCACAAGAGTTGATTCAAGGAAAAAAGCCATTAAAGCTTCTATTGCAAGTGGCGCACCAAAAATATCGCCCACATAATGTGAGTAATATGCCCAGTTTGTCCCAAATTGGAACTCCATGGTTAAGCCTGTAGCAACGCCTAACGCAAAATTAATTCCAAATAATTTTCCCCAAAATTTCGTCATGTCCTTATAAATTTGCTTATCGGTCATAACATATAATGACTCCATAATGGCAAGTAAAAATGCCATTCCGAGAGTCAAGGGAACAAATAAAAAGTGATACATCGCAGTAACAGCGAACTGAAACCGCGATAAATCCACTATATCAGATAACATGCTAACTCCTATCTCATCAAAATCAAGCCCACAAATACGATGAAAAATGGAGTAAATAATGACGCAAAGACATACAAAACAATACGAAGGCAATTAGGCAAACGCCTTTAACAACAAGTAGTTAAACTTGAGTTATGGTGACATTGCAAAATAGCATTTCACTTGTAAATGGGCAGATAAAGCTGACCCTAAAAAGTGATGGCTAATATTAATCATTCTGATGATGCGCTTCAAAGACTTTGATCATTAAGGTTCTCATTCGAACAAAAAAACACCACCTCATAAATTAGCTGCGTAACCAGCATGGAAGTCTTTGGTAAGCCATACGGCTCTAAAGCTGGCGTTCGGTAACCTTACGTCTAGATGGCATGACTTTTCCAAACACCACAAATAGCCCGAGTTAACAAGCCGTTTGGTTGATATCTAGAAATTAAAATTGCTTGGTAAAATTCCAAGGCAGGTTGTGCTCGGGATGCTTTCATACTTTCACTCTGTCCCGTTGCAGTAGATTCAAATATGAGAACAGTCTGTAAACTGTGTCATCTTATCAATTCATCATTTTCAACAAAGACCGCAACTGTGCGGCATGGATTTGACTAATATTTTTGTCATTAATTGTCACCCAATCGCAAAAAGTTCGCTGAGATAAACGTTTTGTCATCAACCAATAACCATTGCCGTCATAACGAAGTGCCCGAACTTGTGTTCTATTGCGATTAATAAACACGAAAATAACGCCTGAGCGTGGATCTTTTTGCAGATGCTTATTACAAAGCGCCACAAAACCATCGATGCCACACCTTAAAATCAGATATTAGTTGCTTAGCTGTAGTTGATGAGTCATTGCTTAACCTCATGATTTGAAATGAGGTAGGTAAATCAGGTTTGATTGGAAAAATTGATCCAGCTAGGCGGAAGGTTACGGCGTTCGTTATACGGTCTCAAATAATCACTCTCTTGAGTTGATGAAATAAAAAAACTTAGCACGGCGGCTAAGTTTTTTAAAATCTCAGGGCAGAGGAACCTATCCCCAAAACCCCTTGATGTCACTAATAAAGATCATTGACCACAATTGACAGGGGTTGAGTTGTCACGCGTCCAAAGGGTTACTGCGTTATCTGAACTCAATGCTAAAAAGCTGAGTTCATCCGTCATTTCTAGCTTTGGCAAGTCAGTTTCAAGCACATACATACCCATAGGCAGAGCACCTTTTTCTATGCTGTGTGCGGCGGCTTGTTGTTTTGCTAAATCAGAGTTACGCAGACCAAACAACTCAAAATGAGATGTCCAGTCATAACCTGTCATATAACTTAACGAAACCAGCATAAAGTCATTACCAGAAATGGCACCAACAGCACCATGCGGTGTGCTGTGATCAAAGAGTCCAAAACCCAGTTTTTCACGACTCGCTAACCATTGGGCTTCATTGCCTGCGTATTTTGCGTAAATACGAGCGTGTTGATAAAGCAATGGAAAAATATCAAAACCAGTATTCAATACCGAACCATCGGACATGGTTAAATTATCAGCTCGCAGCGCCATCTGTATATAGAAGCTCATACGATAACTATTATTTTCTGCGTAGCCATTACCAGACCAAATAGACTCATGACGCGTTTTACCCGTTGCAGCCACCGAGCAGCCAGGGTAATAAATAACTCGGTCACCGTTTGCATTGGTTAGGTTAGCCGCATCAGACATAAAGGCATAAAAAATGTCTTTTGAGTTCGTATGGCTGTCTAAAATGGTTTCTGTTACGCCATCTGTTACGTAATAACCTTTCCACAACACGTAATAAGGGAAGATGTTATTTGAGTTTTCCCCATCACGACGCGCGTAGCTTGCCCAATTGTTTCGGTTTTCTTCACTCACATAAGCTGCGCCTAATAGGTGGGTTTGGAAATTATGACCCATTTCGTGGTTATCTAACCAGCCGCGTGGGCTGATGTGATAGCCAGAATCCCATGGGTTACCAGCGCAACCTATGCCGCATTGAGCGTTTTGGTCATAGTTTGCGTGCTGAATCCCGCTGCGGGTGTGCAAACGCTCATCGGTGCAATCTTCTGCGCCAAATTTCTCTTTACACAATGTCATCACTTCAGCAGGCGTTGATTGCTCAAGCGTCTTACCTTGAACTTTAAGCGCTGCCAGTGAATAGATAGCCTCGGTATGATCGCGCTGAATGCCAGTTAACAATGCCTGAACCGTTGGGTACATATCATTGATCGAACCGGTAAAGCGATCGCGTCTTAAGTGCTGCTCTGAGGCTGGCGCTTTTAGATCTACGTGTGGCAATTGTGTGCCGTTTAACAGCTTTTCAAAACGCTCAAGCTGCTTAGGATCCGAGAAATCGGTAATGCTTGGATGCTCTGCAACGCCTGTGGCGGTCAAGCTGCTCGAAAGCGGCTTACCATTGTTGCTGCCCCAGTGTTGGATATAGATAGGCGCACCGTATGGCGTGCTGAAAGTCACTGAGCCTTTAGCCGGAATAGTTAAGCGGATATGCGACATCTCTAAATGCTTTCGATAAGTACCCTCATGCGCACGGTTGGTTTTATCGCGACCATAATAAAGTCTAACGGCAATGCTGTGCACATCATCACCTGCTCGAGTGATGGTCACAGGTTTGCCTGGCAGCGCATACCAGCCAGTCGTCGTCCATTGATGTTCAGAGCCAACTGAGCTTTCTTGCGATATTGTCACTGTTTCTGGATAAAGGTAATGAGCGTTTTCGCCTTTAACCACATCGGAGTTGTCGGCAACATAGTTACCCAAATCAGGCTGAGCACGGTTGCCAGCGCGAGCGTAAGAAACCGTCCAGTCGGCGTACATCGCCTTAAACCATTCATTAGATTCTGAGCGAGAAATTGGATAATCTATGCCTTGACGGTATTTATCACCGAGCAAAATGGCGGCTTTAGTCAGCTCGACGCCCTTGGTGCTAAATATATCAATGCCTTTTTTATCAAAATAAAGGATTTCGCCTCTTAGCAAATCTGCGCCTGTTTTAAAGGTGTTTGCCAATTTAGCGTCAGTGCAGCTCAAAAAGTTTGTGTCACAAGCACTCAATGCGCTTGCATCAAAAGAAGCGTTTTTAAAGTTATTGAGCAGATCAACACGCTTATCGACAATAGGTAAAATATTATCAGTCGTTAAATCAACGGCTTGAGTTTGATCCCACCAGTTTGTGTCTATGCTCGAAATGCCTATGTCGTCATAAATGACATGATGGCTGTTTGAATGTATGTGGTGAGTTTTTGAGGCGGCATAAAATGGGATCTGGTGATCTTCCATGTATTGATAACCGTCTCTAAAGTCTTGCTCTTGCTCAGTCGTAAAGTCTTCGTTACCTATGATAACAAGATCAACGCCCTTGCCGTCTAAACAGGCTTTAAGCATATCGTCATCACAAGCGCCGTTGCTATTGATCAAAAGCGCCTCAGGGTAAGTGGCCTCTAACCAAGAAACCACAGCCCAGTAAGTATCACCCATTTGTGAGAGCACGATATTTATTTTGTTCTCGGCAGTAAAACTTGTGTTTTGGGTATTAAGCAACCAAGCGAACAGGTTTTTACTAAACTGGTCAATCTCATCATTAAAGGTGTTCGATGGCGCATGTGGCACGCTGCTCAAGGTGGTTGCGCCAAAGTAGGCGTAACGCTGACCTGATAACTTCTCACCCACTAGACCAAAGGTTGCATTCGCATTGGAGCCATTTGAATGCTTGTTACCGACTAGCACTCGAGTATTACGGTTTTTGCTTGAGAAACCATAAATGATCTTAGAGTGTTGAGATGGGTTCCAAGTTAAATACTCTACGCCTTTATAAAGCTGCTCTACAATAGCTTTGGATTGCTTGGCCTCATCACTGAGTTTTAAAGCCGCATAATCGAGCAGTTGCTCTTCGGTCACTAAGCTGTGATCGCCTGTTGCAAGCGCTTGGGTCATAGGATTGGCAGAGGCCACTCTTTTCACCACGATAGTCATGCTGCGCTTTGCCTCAAGCTCGCCATCTGAGACCACAACATCAAACACATAAGTGCCATCGTCCCAAATGCTAGGTGAGACGCTCAAAGCACCAGATTTGGCGTCAATGCTTGCCCACTCAGGTTGGCGCGCCAGCGAAAACGTCAGTGTGTCATCGTTGGCGTCCGCCGCTTTAACACGGTAAGTCAAGGTGGTTTCGGTATCGACGTTAAGAGTTGGGATCACTTGGATCGACGGCGGCAAGTTGTTTGGCACTGTTTCTGCAAGCTCAACCTTTACTTGAAATGAGCGCGACACATCAATCACACCATCGGTCACAATCGCATTAAAGATATGGTTGCCTACCTGGCCTTCGCCAGCTTTTACTTGGATCAAACCGTTTTGATCAACCGTCACCCAACTTGGGTTGCCGCCAATGCTATAAGTTAGGATGTCACCGTCAATATCACGAGCTTTGATGCGCTCACCAACCACTCTATCGGTTTTGGCAAGGATCAAAGGGATCACATCAACAATAGGCGCGTTATTTTCAAAATCTGGCGTTTCTGGGTTGATGTGATAGCTAACCATAACGCTCGCCGCAGCAGGGGTTTCTGTGTTGCCATCAGCCACTTTTATCGTAAAGGACATCTCGCCTTCATCACCTGCTTTTGGTGACATGGTCACAAGGCCACTGGTTGGCTCAATGCTGATCCAATCTGGCGCTGCGCTTAAGCTGTAGCTTAATGCATCCTCTGAGTTAGGATCTGTGGCAGCAATCTGAAAAGTGCTGACATAGTTTGTTTTTGCTTGCAGCTGAGGAATTTGGGTGACGACAGGGCTGGCGTTATCTAAATCAGCGGTAAACAATGCCACATGAAGCTGGACAGTGCGCTTAGAGATATTTTCACCATCACTTATCAGCACGTTAAAGGTGTAAGTCCCTGGCTCTGCTGTGGTTAAATCCACAGAAATCACACCCGTTGCTGAGTCAATACTTATCCACTCAGGCGTATCTTCCACAGAAAAAGACAAATCATCACCGTTTGGATCTGTCGCCTCTACCTTATACTGATAAAGAAAACCTGAAGCATCAAGTGCTAGGGCTATGGTTGGAATTTCATTGACCACTGGCTTGTTTGGGTTGATCGTGGCCCCGCCCTCATCAGATGATCCGCCGTTACAGCCGATAAGCGTTGCTGCGATCAGCGAAGATAATATTAGCTTATTCAATTGATACCTCATCAAACCTATACCCTTCATCCTTGAAGTTGCAGATGTGTTGGCGGCGGGAATTCACCCCAATCACATCGTTTATCTATGCTCATAGGGATGAATGAATTTGCCTCCTTCCTGCATCTTCCTGCATCTTCAAGTATCTTAGGTATATATATAAACA
>JACLAC010025087.1_pt1 | contig 14287 bp, 13 predicted proteins | sample 8027881 | NCBI WGS metagenome assembly JACLAC01 (sample SAMN15725517, study PRJNA655200) | protist metagenome | isolation source: fluorescence activated cell sorting (FACS) single amplified genomes of... | place: Spain: Blaines Bay Microbial Observatory, Mediterranean Sea | collected 2016-01-19 | reverse complement strand
ATTTATTTATTTACGTTAAACAATGGAGTATGGTAATAACAATGATAACAATGCAAAAGAAGAAGAAAAAGTTGCTATTGTGAAAAAAGATACAGATAATAATAATAATAATGCTAATGCTACTACAAAAAGAACTGTCCCAGTTGTTTGTCCTGGACATAATCGTCCTGTAGTTGAAGTACAATTTGCCGATACAACGGATGGGCTTTTTCATATAGCTGCATCATTAGATTCAAAAGCCATGTTAAGAAGCGGTGAGACAGGAGATTGGATTGGAACATTTGAAGGGCATAAAGGGGCAGTATGGTCTGCGAAATTAAACTCAACTGCAACAAAAGCAGCAACAGGAGCAGCTGATTTTTCCGTAAAATTATGGGATGCAATTACTGGTGATCAATTAAAAACATGGAACAATCATAACCATATTGTTAAAAGTGTAGCATTTTCATACGATGATACAAAATTATTAACAGCTGGTAGAGATAAAAAAGCATATGTGATTGATATCGAAGCTAGTATGACTGATGATGATACGAATAATAGCGATGATAATAATGATAATAATAGTAGTAATAACGATGATAAAAATATTTCAAATCCATTCATTCATCCAACAGCAGTTACAAAAGGTGTATGGTGCAGTGAACAGACAATTATGACTGGTGCAGATGATGGTATCTTAAGAGTATGGGATTTACGTTCAAATGAAATTGTTAAAAGCATTGCATCTGGTGATAAAGGAATTAATGATTTAGAATTATCATATGATCATGAAATTGTTACTGTAGCCGCAGGGAACAAAATTCAATTTATAGATACAAGTACATTTGAAATTGTTAAAGAACATGTTATGAAAGAAAATCAAAAATGTGCATCTTTAAAACCAGACAGGAAAGAATTTTTGACTGCAGCCGTTGAGAAACAATGGGTATATTTATACGATTTTGCTACTGGCTGCAGAATCGATTGAGGCCACTGAGATAAGTATTACTGGTAAAGCAGAGTTGAATCAAGTTATGCTACTTTCTAGTACAAAGGAATTGAATGGTGCTAGCACTGTGGATATTGATGTTTCAGTTGTGGCTTCATATATTGAGCTTGTGGATGATGTTAGCTCTACCGACGATGACAACAAATTTACACTATCAAATGGTGTTAAAGGACAAATAGTGGTGATAAAGAATACTGATTCACATACAGCAACCGTACAAAATACCGGAACTAATGTAGCTATTGAAACTGAACATACTCAGCTACTTGTGTATGATGGGACGGATTGGGAGTCTCTTAGCACGCCAACCACACGTCGACGTCGTTTAGATTCAATTTCTGCGACTTCAGCGCCAGAGTCTTCATCTCTCGGTGAACCGTTATTTTCCGACAAACGATTAAAAAAAAATATTAGAATTATTGAAAATGCGTCTGAAAAGCTACAAAAGATTCGCGGGGTTACTTATTATTTTGACGAAAATGTATATACAAAAGATATAAAAAATTTACCCAACACGGAACAAATCGGAGTAATAGCACAAGAAGTAGAAAAAGTATTGCCACAATTAGTCACAGAAACAGAAAATGGCATTAAAAAGGTTGATTATTCATCATTAACAGCATTTTTAATTCAGGTTAATAAAGAACAAGAAGATAAAATATTATCCCAAGAAACAAAAATCCAAAAGATTGAAAGAAATCAAATTTTCTTGACAAATTTGATATTTATGTTTTGTGCATTAATAGTATTAGTAATACTTATTTTTGGTGTTTTATTTATAATTAATAATAGAGGAACGATGCAGGAAGAAAGGAAAATGTAAAAAAAAGGGCGAAAGTTTAAAATATGAATATGCCATCTAAATATCATATTATAAGATGTACATCATATGATTTATACGAAGTATTATATATGCATGTTAAAATAATATTTAAATATAAAAGTACGCGCGTATTTTATGAAATTAAATAAATTATTTTATATATGACAGCCGAAAAGATCAAAGGTGCCGATTTTACACATAGGATAAAATTTGTACTCTTAGTATATTAATCATATTTAAAAATTACTTTTTTGTGCACAAAAATGCACTTTTTTTTGTTATTCTAAAATCGTACTTAATTTTTCATTGATTTTCCCCCTTATCGAAGTGGAATTATTTTTACTGGATTAACACTGTATAGCAGTGAAGTGGTATCATAGGCTTATACACCTGCTAATAATACATACATGATCCGGTTATTCAATGTACCCATATGAAAAATGATATTTTAACATTAAATGGTAAATATTTTTCAGAGCGATAAGGAATACATTTCATATGGTGTTCTAACCGATTGGGATTCCATTCATACATGTCAGGGAAGCTCCATGCTGATTTGGCACAAAAAAGATTCAGAGGAACAATATTTTGTAAGTGGTGCCGTCAATCATCAAAATCTACAATTGTCATAAATATAGCATATTGTCTCTATTCAATAAAATTACAACGGTTTGTATAAATAATTTAATAATAAGATCAATAAACATATTTATAAATAAAGAAAAGGTGTCGAGTACGTTTAAATATATCATAGAAGATGAAACGACAAATTTTTAGAGGGTAAAATTAAATGCTTTTTATAAAAATAATAAAATAGTATATATTGAATGAACTTTAATTTCTTTATATTACACAACCTATTAATATTTAGTATAAACATAATTTAATGATTACACACAACGACACATATTAAATATTTTCCCTGTATATATTTCTTCTACCAAATCAAAATATAAGTTTTCTAACATGTATGATGGATGTTTTAATCATCTATACCACCACGAACGATAGATTTCATATTGGTTTGAGAGTATTTTATATATTTATCATTTTGAAATATATTATTGATTATTTGATTTGTATTTAATACGTGTAATAACTGTAAATTGAATATTTGTCCCTGAATTTCAATAGTGAACATAATATCCTATATATAATAGTATACTAAAGTTATACTTAATATAAATATTTTACTAGTTTTAAGGAATTTTACGTAAAAAAGGACCTTCTTAATGCTGTTCCCCTATATGCCAAATCGGCACCTTTGATCTTTTCAGCTGTCATATATAATTTTAGATTATACTATGTACACTCCTCCAAATACTCACTTGCAGGTTTCTCTGCTGCATGACAATACGCCCTCGTGGTTGCCAAATCACTGTGACCCATTGCAATACTCACCGTGCCAATATCACACCCATTTTGAATACTCAATGAACAGAATGCATGTCTCAACCAATGAGGTGAGATATTCGGATTCAATTTCTTCAATTCCTTCCTCGCCCACCATCTAGAAAGATGCGTACCTCGAAACGGAAACAAATAATCATCATCCTGTAAATCTTCAATGTAGTTCCATATAAATATGGAAGTTGCCTTCCCTGCACGAACATCACGGGGTTTATTGCCTTTCCCCACCACCGATGCCACCAATCTGTCACCATATCGTATATCTTTTTTCTTTAACTTCATTGCCTCTGAAACCCGAAGTCCAAGATAAAACAACAGATACACCAACAATTTGGTCTTCCCTTTTGCTTTACTTAGTATTACATTCACTTCGCTTCTGGTTAACTTTCTTTCCACTCTACATTTCTGTGGTCTGGGTACTTTTAAACACTTTAAAGGGTTCTTTGGTATATGCTCCATAGTGTAAAGATACTGAAAAAAAGAACGTATCGCAATAATACGCCTTCTTTTTGCAGGTGAGTCCGGTAAAGTATCCAGATACTGCATAACGTCTATCGTCCGTATTGTTTGTATATTTTCTGCAATATTTTGCGATTGTAAATATGCACGGAAACGATTTAGATCACTTGTATAGTGTTCCTGAGTGGTTTTTGCTTTGTTGTATATAAATTCTTCAATGTATTTATCCATTTTACTTTTTATTTTTTTGTTTTGTTTCTTACCCTCTGCGGCAAGCTTTTCTCTACTTTGTCCCCACGAGACCAGTTGGCAAGCTTTTCTCTACTTTGTCCCCACGAGACCAGTTGGCAAGCTTTTCTCGACTTTGTCCCCGTGAGACCGGTGTATCGCCACGAGAAAAAAAAAGCTCATGTACACTATACATAGGCATATAGTTTTGTTTATCATATTACGCACAAGCAAACAATACAAGGTTGTTGTCATATGAGATATCCCTTCTGTCAACACGGAAAAAACACATCCTCTTTCGTGAATCTAGATACTCATATATTAGATTTTGCTATACTTATAAGACAATTTTTTAATGATATGCACTACATATACGAAGGTGTTTTTGCGTGCATGCATATCAACATATTTGTTATTTACAGTAATTTGTGACACGGGTGATTTGTGAGATGGCAGGGACTGTGAAACGGTATACTATCAAGGGTATATGTCTTCATGAATTTGATACTGTAGTAGTTTCATATATAATATTTATTTTCAATTTATTGAAAAAAAAAAGAAAGTTAAAAACATAGCACGCACATTAAACATTAACATGTATAGCTGTTCAGTGATAGACAAATAGAGAAAATGAAAAGTATCAAAATATGTATACTTAATCTTTTAATGCTGTTTTTCTGTAGCTGCGTTTTCTTCTTGCTTCTTCTGGCGGCAGCAGTTTTATAGTTTAACAGCTAATCTCTATATAGGAAACTAGACGATAAGAGTGTACAACTTCATGTAGTAGATTCATCGGTTTCAAATTTTATAAATTTTGAAGGAGTTTCAAATTTGCCTAACTTTGCTGTGATGCTATTTGCTTGTATTTAATAACAATATCTTGCTAATCCATTGGCAATAATAGTAATATAATAATAGTGAGAAGAAATAATGAATAAAATAAACAAACTGATGCAATATATCTATATATTACGTAGCCACCAAAAACATAGGAACAGAAACTTCCATTAACGAACATAATATCCCTAATCATAAAAGAATATTTTATATACGAAATCATATTATACAAATATTATTTTTAAGCAACTTGAAGATGAATAAACTTGTACTAGTTATTACACTATTTGCCATCTCATATGAAGCCGCATGCGCACAAACTTCCAAAATTGAGATCAGAGAATCTAATGGGGCTTTGTCTATGTGCACAGACGCGTTATTATCAAGTATTACAACGAATTCGGGGGGTGATGAATCAAGTACCACCACCATAAGTGCCGGTGATATTACTGGTGGGAGTGGAACAGGTTTGGCAGTGAAAGTAACAGGAAGTTCAGGTGGGACAGCTGGTATAACTACAATAACTGTCACAACGGCTGGAAGTGGCTATCAAATTGGTGACGTTCTAACTATAGCAGCTTCAGCTTTAGATGGGTCGGCGACAGAAATAACACTTCAAGCAGATGATTTTGCGCATGGCGAGCTGAAGCAGAGTGCAGATGCATTATTAACCAGTATTACCACAAACAGTGGAGGTAATGAACCTGCTAGCACACAAAATCCTTCAGAGGCTTTTGTTTTTAATGGTGGTAGTACAGGCTTTGGTCACGACTCGACGGTGACTTTGACATTTCAAGGTGATGGTGGAAGCAGCAACAATGGTATAACCACAATATCAGTGACAAGTTGTACAAGAGGTTTCAAAGTTGGCGATACCATCCAAATACATAACGACGATTTGCAAGGCTCTGCCGCAACCATAACGATTAAAGCTGATGATTTGGTGGACAGTACGAGAACTTCTTATCTCTCTAGTACTTCTTTTTCATTTCGAGATTCAGTTGGAGCTAACTTGCAATTCGCTGTAGGTACAAAGACTGGTTACTATCTTTCGCTGAGCAAAAGTACAAAAGTAATATCAGTTGGTACAACTTTTACTTCCGGAACGGTGGTTCCAACAATCGACGGAGTAACCGACTCATCCGTAGTTACTGTAGTGCCATCCAGAGTGTTTAACGTAATGGATGGTATGAATGTATTGGATGTGGTTACATCCACAGACGGAACATTTGAACTTAAGTTAATAAAACCGGATGACGAAGTGAAGCATTTAGAAGGTGCTTCTAGTAAAAGAAGTATTGCTATAGCATACAACCCTGCGGCAGTTGGAGAATTTACTTGCTCAGCATTTACAGATGCAGCCTCTGCTCCCACGACACGTGCACTTGTAAAAAGTAACGGTTTGGCAAAATCTGTTCGAACGCATAATATCGTTCCAGAAGATATGTTCAGTTCCTTGCAAATGTCTTTGAATGGTTTGGAACCCGACACTGCATATGACATTTATTGTTTCCACAGATCTCATGGCATTATTTCTAATATTGCTACAAGTGTAAGAACAGACAAAGCATCATTGACAGGCGTAACGGTGGCACCAACGGGCGATGATTTCGCCGGTGTTTATACCTCTCTTACTTTGACATTTACCCACGAAAAATCTTTGGCGGCTGGAGCCACAATTGCATTAAAATTGTATAATGATTACGATACCGCGCAAACTATTACAATTAATACACCTGCGAATTGCGGAGACTATATAACAACCATTACGTCTGGGGGGCAAACAATAACGGGAGCTCACTCATGTGCCGTAACTTCGAATGTACTTACAATAACACTTGTTACTGGTGGTTCTACTGTTGCCAGTGGTACTCGTGGAACGGATGTTGAAATCGTATTGACTAGAAATACCAATGATCTTGCTATACCAGATAACGCTGCAGCAGGAACCGTGGTAACATATGATTTAGAAGTTTCTGGTCATGGTAAACTACAGCAACAAGATGGTTGGACAACAGCTTAAAACCAGTGTTGTTAATTCTCATGCTTACTTTAAGTTGTTAACATATAAGGGGATATGGTACATATTGATATATCATGATCTGCGATATTTATTGAATGCGATTCATATCACAATTTATAGAGAAAAGGAAAAGGAAAAGCAAATTTATATTTTTAATAAAAATATATTACATATTAGTTTAAGTTGCATGACCCGGTTTTTCTGGCCTATAGAATTAATTGATAAATATATTATATAGGTAAATATTTCTAGTATACAACTACTACGTACTTAGATCAAGATTCCTTGATTATATTATACCTGGTGGTATTAAAAAAAGAGAAAAATTTACACTTCTGACTTTATAGGGACAAAAAGAGTAAAATGTATATAAATATTCCATCTAAAGTAAAATAGTCTAGCTATCATATAATTCTACCAAGCTACCAAGTACAAATATGCACTTACATAATATAGTTACTATAGGCATTTTTATACTTCAATTGCTATTAGTAGAATTAGTGTTCGGTACCAAATACGGTTCAAAAAATAGCTTGAGGAACAACGAACAACTGTGGTGTTTAATAAAAATATATATCACAGATAGTTAGAGCTCTCTATCATAGATTAATTAATAACATATACCACAATTTACCAATCTTCTCCTCCTTCTCCTCTTCCTCCTCCTAAAACCACTACTACTACAACACACACACACACACACACTGCAACGAACACAACAATGGGTTGTAGAACCTTTTGGATATTTGATTCAAAAGAACATTTTGGATGGTTAATATGTTATATATTTAGCGGTGTATGGGCTGCATATTTATTAATGATATTTAATACACAAGTATTAGTAGTTGCTGAAAGTGCTGCTGATGCAGAAGGTAACCTTCCACATTTTTTTGGAATAAGATGGTCCAATGCAATAACATTGCCAGCATCGATTGGCGCTTTTTCAATGTTAATATTAGGACCACTAATAGGTTCTATGGCAGATTATACCCCTCATCGTAAATTATTTGGTGGAATTGCTGTTGTCGTTACAATAGGATGCTTTGCTTTGCATATATTTATAAGTAACTCCTTTTTAGGTGTTATTTTAGCTTTTTCTATTTTAGGCAACGTCAGTTATTTAAGTGTTTACATGCTATATCGAGCTCCATATTTGCCTGAACTTGCCGTTGGACCTGAAGTTGCAAAATTAAGTGCAAAAGGATATTTAATTATGATATTAAGTCAAATATTTTTTATGGGATTTTTTGTCGGTATTGGAAGAGCGTTTGGAGGTACAAATCCATATATCAATATGCGTAGCGCATGTATTGCAGCAGTTATTATTACAACTGTGCTTGCATTGATTGTTCTTAAATATATGGGATATCGTGAAGCATCAAGTAAATTACAACCAGGTGAAAATATACTTACTATTGGTTTCAAAAGTGTATTTAATGCATTTAAAGAAATGTCTGATGATTATACGCAACTACGTCGATTTTTGTTTTTTTCATCCTTTGCAAACGCTTCTTTTAATGCAGCACTTGCACTTGGAACGACATATTTGATCGGAATTGGCATGAGCTCTTTGGAAGTAAGTGCTGCTTTAAGTGTTGGCGTTATTTTCGGTATTTGCGGTCCATTAGTTGTCTATTATTTACTTGGTAAAAAAATGAGTGTTCGTAAAATTATGCTCATGACGGTTGTCTTATTTTTTTGCGTTATCATGTTGCTTCCATTATTAGCAAGTATTCATTTGGGATTACTATTAATAATTATGGGTGCACTTGGTATATCGTTGGGTATGTGGCTCAGCTGCGGTCAAGCATTTTTTGCTGAATTATGTCCAGGAGGAAAAGAAGCAACATTTACAGGATGTTATATGTTTGCAAATAAAGTATGTGATTGGATGCCACCTTTAATATTTAGTATTGTGAATCAAGTCACAGGCAATATAACGGCTGCATATTATACAGCAGTACCTATATTTACAATTGTAGCAATATTTATTTGTTACACTGTAAATATGGAAACTGGAGCCAAGGAAATTAAAAGTACATTAGTAAATCGACGTTTGACACTGAAAAATCCAACTGTAAAACGTGACAAAAAAATTGAAGAGGACAAAAAAACAATAGAAAAAAATATATTAGAATTAGGGGAAATCACAGAAACGGAAGAAGAAACGGAAGATGATACAAAAATGCGAAAAAGTAGTATTAATAATAATGATAATAATACAATTAATACCTCTGTCGATTTATCAACATCAGAATCAACAACTAGGACACCTGAAAGTTCAGTATAATAAAATTTTGAAAAAAAATAAAAAATAGCAGAAGCAAGAGTTTGAGTGTATATTATATATACACTGTAACGATTTGCAATCAGACTCGTGCGATACATGTTTTATATCTCTCTATCATACATATGTATATATATAGACGTATTGAATAGGATTGATGATGTAAAATATAATTTTGATAATTTAAACATATTTTCTAGAGCAAAGCATGCCACAAAAAAAAATAAAAAGCTGTAAACTTTCCCTGTTAAAATCTATATTTATACTTGTTAGTATAATATTATAATATAAAATAAACTCTGCGGCAGACCTTCTTTTTTTTTAGACCCCCGGCGGGCACCACCCGGGCCTGGCGGGGCAAAAAGAGGTACAGTATTGCACTATAATACCACCGGTGGTATTGGCACATTGCACTAATAAATAAAATATAAAATCTATAAATATAAAGAATAAGATAGTAGACATAGAATATCCTCCGTAACATATCACATTCATTGTGATGTAAAAGCATATAAAAGCAACATATTTCATATATCAACATATATAATCATGTTTAAACAATTGATTGTGTCAAATCATTTGGGGAAAAAAATATTTGTAAATAATAAATCAATCCATAATTTTTTATTATCACCATTGACACTAAGAACAACAACAACAACAACAGTAACACGAAGAATAAAAACAAATAATTATAATAATACGAAAAATATAACAACTTTACGTAATAATATTAAGAATAAAAAATACCTTCCATGTTTTGTTAGTAATAGTAGAGTAATAAGTAATGTAAATTACCTGCAACAGTATCAAGCATCAAATGGATATGTTACAACAACTATGGCATCAGCTGCAGCTGGAACAACAAGAAATCGTCGTACTAACTCAGCCCCAACTTCAGCTCAATTGAAAAATGTATTTTTTGCGTCTGCAATACCATTTATTGGCTTTGGATTTATCGATAATGCAATTATGATTATTGCCGGCGATTATATAGATATGACAATCGGTGTATCTTTAGGCATATCGACGATGGCAGCGGCTGGTCTAGGTAATTTAATTAGTGACGTATGTGGTGTATGGGCTGGTAGTGGAATTGAAAAAGCATCAATTGCTATGGGTTTTAAATTACCTAGATTATCGGAATGGCAATTACAACATAAATCAACGAAGCGATATGAAAATTTTGGTTCAGCCATAGGAGTAACAATTGGTTGTTTACTTGGTATGTTTCCTTTGTTGTTAATGGATGCAAATAAAGATCAAAAATTAAAAGAACAAGGTAAATTAAAATTATTGTTTCAAAATATATTTGATGAACTTGGAGATCTTATAGAAGCGGATGCAGCAACATTATTTTTATGTGATGCGGAAAACGAAGAACTTTATTCATTTATTAATAATAATAACGCCAAAAATAGATCTACATCATCGTATAAAATAGATAAATTGCGTGTGCCATATTATAAAGGTGTCGTAGGTGCATGTGCAAAGACAGGCCTCGCAATCAATGTACAAGATGCATCGAAAGATAAACGATTTTATAATAGATATGATAGTATTACAGGTTTCCATACAAGAAGTTTATTAGCAGTTCCAATTTTTAACCAAGATGGTAAAGTTATCGGAGTATTAGAAGCAATTAATAAAGATACAAAGGAAGGTCATTTCACGAAAAAAGATGAACAATTACTTGCATCAATTTCATCGCATATAAGTATTGCGGTTTCTTCTTTACTAGGTGAACATGATGAAAAAAAAGAATTAATGGCAGCATTGAAAATGGTTAAACATCATCATTCGTAATAAAATATATACACGTTTCGTAAAATTTTATCAAATATTACGAGTACATGTACGAGAAAAAAAAAATGCAATATGTGTATATATATATTCTTATTACATCTCATCAAAAAATGATTTTTACTCCTCCCTTATCACCCCTTCTTCAATATTCCCCCATGTATATAATACAAACGCTATCCGGGATATATATCACCTATACGCAAAAGCTGTTTTATTTTTTATTAATACAGAATGTTTGGCCTAATATTTAAACGTTGTTGTTGTTTTGGTTCCACTAATTTTTTTAATGTTTCTCCCAGGTCACCATTATTAAGTCTTAAATGATTATCTGCTTCAGCTTTTGATAATAATAATTCGTTTACTAAATACGCAACATCATCTTCATTAACTTGCACGGCTTTTAATTCTTTCCTTCTTTTCTTTTCCTCCTGTGCTTGTGTCTTTTCCATTTTTGCTAATTCTGCTAATGCATTCATACATTTTTGTTTATCCATATCTTTTTCTTTCACGACATCTGTCACAGAATCTAATTGTGAATCTTCTTTATTCCTCGCCATCTTTTATTAAATTATTATTATTATGTGTTATTAAATATTACAATTCTATTCTTTACATTACTTTTGAAATTAATCTTTCTTACCATAGCAACCATATAATTTTGATATTAGAAATAGATATATGCATATATATAATAATTTAATAAGAATTGATGGCCAGAGGAGAAAACAAAAGGGTAAACTTTCGTAATTTCAGTAAATTTGATTTATTTGATAGAAGAAGTTTATAGTTACTGGAGTATACTAATATACTATTCAATATTAATATTAATATTATGTTTATATCAAATTACCAAATTTTTTCATATTTTTAGACCGGGTACGATCCGAAAAAATACTATTTTTGACCTATTTTTATAATTATTCCTCCATACTTCTCAGTAGTAGTCGCTATTATTATTGAATTGCACAATTAGAATTATTTTTATGTGATGCGGAAAACGAAGAACTTTATTCATTTATTAATAATAATAACGCCAAAAATAGATCTACATCATCGTATAAAATAGATAAATTGCGTGTGCCATATTATAAAGGTGTCGTAGGTGCATGTGCAAAGACAGGCCTCGCAATCAATGTACAAGATGCATCGAAAGATAAACGATTTTATAATAGATATGATAGTATTACAGGTTTCCATACAAGAAGTTTATTAGCAGTTCCAATTTTTAACCAAGATGGTAAAGTTATCGGAGTATTAGAAGCAATTAATAAAGATACAAAGGAAGGTCATTTCACGAAAAAAGATGAACAATTACTTGCATCAATTTCATCGCATATAAGTATTGCGGTTTCTTCTTTACTAGGTGAACATGATGAAAAAAAAGAATTAATGGCAGCATTGAAAATGGTTAAACATCATCATTCGTAATAAAATATATACACGTTTCGTAAAATTTTATCAAATATTACGAGTACATGTACGAGAAAAAAAAAATGCAATATGTGTATATATATATTCTTATTACATCTCATCAAAAAATGATTTTTACTCCTCCCTTATCACCCCTTCTTCAATATTCCCCCATGTATATAATACAAACGCTATCCGGGATATATATCACCTATACGCAAAAGCTGTTTTATTTTTTATTAATACAGAATGTTTGGCCTAATATTTAAACGTTGTTGTTGTTTTGGTTCCACTAATTTTTTTAATGTTTCTCCCAGGTCACCATTATTAAGTCTTAAATGATTATCTGCTTCAGCTTTTGATAATAATAATTCGTTTCCATTAGATGAAGATGTAAATCTCACCATGTCGAACAATCCGATCACGATGCATAATGATAGGTCACTTATAATTACACCATTGTCATTTGTGCCACATAAAAGTATTAAAAAATATGTCGGCCGTATTAGTCTGCATTTTATCCGTGAAAGTTGGTCTGTAACTGATTTAGGAGAGTTTTATCATAACTTTTTTGTACAAGTTTATGATTGCTGTAGAGCACAAGTTGCAGCAAATGGTGGAAATGCGTTATTATCCTTCCGTATTAATCCACATGAATCTGGTGGAAAACTATTCCGTAACCAAATTTATAGTTTAGTAAGTGTTAGTGGAGATGCTGTTATTTTGGAATAGAGAGAGAGAGAGAGAGAGAAGATGAAATATCGCGCGCGAGTAAAAATATATTTTTATTTTTTGTAAAAAACATTTTTTAAATGCGCATTTGATGATGATAGTCACAAAATAAACGTGGCACCATGCACAACACTTTTTTACGCACATACACTCTCTCTCTCTTCCCCTATATTTTTCCTTGTGTTTTCCAGTTTTTATTTTTTTTATTCCATTTTCCACAATCGAAGTGTTGCATCATGAGCACCAGATGTGTAGGAATCACCTGATGGTGAATATCTTACAGTTAATACTTCACCATGATGACCTTTTTTACAACTTAATTCTTCACCAGTAGCAAAATCGTATAAATATACCCATTGTTTCTCAACGGCTGCAGTCAAAAATTCTTTCCTGTCTGGTTTTAAAGATGCACATTTTTGATTTTCTTTCATAACATGTTCTTTAACAATTTCAAATGTACTTGTATCTATAAATTGAATTTTGTTCCCTGCGGCTACAGTAACAATTTCATGATCATATGATAATTCTAAATCATTAATTCCTTTATCACCAGATGCAATGCTTTTAACAATTTCATTTGAACGTAAATCCCATACTCTTAAGATACCATCATCTGCACCAGTCATAATTGTCTGTTCACTGCACCATACACCTTTTGTAACTGCTGTTGGATGAATGAATGGATTTGAAATATTTTTATCATCGTTATTACTACTATTATTATCATTATTATCATCGCTATTATTCGTATCATCATCAGTCATACTAGCTTCGATATCAATCACATATGCTTTTTTATCTCTACCAGCTGTTAATAATTTTGTATCATCGTATGAAAATGCTACACTTTTAACAATATGGTTATGATTGTTCCATGTTTTTAATTGATCACCAGTAATTGCATCCCATAATTTTACGGAAAAATCAGCTGCTCCTGTTGCTGCTTTTGTTGCAGTTGAGTTTAATTTCGCAGACCATACTGCCCCTTTATGCCCTTCAAATGTTCCAATCCAATCTCCTGTCTCACCGCTTCTTAACATGGCTTTTGAATCTAATGATGCAGCTATATGAAAAAGCCCATCCGTTGTATCGGCAAATTGTACTTCAACTACAGGACGATTATGTCCAGGACAAACAACTGGGACAGTTCTTTTTGTAGTAGCATTAGCATTATTATTATTATTATCTGTATCTTTTTTCACAATAGCAACTTTTTCTTCTTCTTTTGCATTGTTATCATTGTTATTACCATACTCCATTGTTTAACGTAAATAAATAAAT
>JACLAC010017983.1_pt1 | contig 14288 bp, 16 predicted proteins | sample 8027881 | NCBI WGS metagenome assembly JACLAC01 (sample SAMN15725517, study PRJNA655200) | protist metagenome | isolation source: fluorescence activated cell sorting (FACS) single amplified genomes of... | place: Spain: Blaines Bay Microbial Observatory, Mediterranean Sea | collected 2016-01-19 | reverse complement strand
TTAGACGGTATCTTCAAAAAACTGCAACACCTTAGCTACATGATGCAATGTGTGTTTTTTGTTTATGGCAAGCTTTAACCCGTTCTGGACGAGCAACACATCACCGATTGCCATAAAGGTCAAATGCAAGAGCGACTCTTACGTCTGCAGGAAGTTGAGGCCATGATAGGTTTCAAGAAAAGTTCGATTTATAATTTCATTCAAGCGGGAAAGTTTCCGAATCCGGTAAAAATTGGAAAATCGAACAGATGGGCGGGTTCTGAAGTATCTGCCTGGATCGAACAGAAGATTCAGATGGAAACAGAGGGCTTGACCAGTTTGTGAGCGCCGCTGGCTGCCACCAGCGACGACAACCCAACTCAGAGCGAGAACGTCTGAACAAGGCTTTAAAGAGTCTCTATACTAGCTGAAAAGCTGATATTTTCAAGGCGTTCCAGCTCCTAATTCCTATTTTGGAGATGGCTATGAATGCCAATAATATAACTAAAAATAATATTTATTTGAATAATGAGCAAATGCTCGAACTGCTACTTCAAGGCCCTTATGCACACTACAAAGAATTGGCTCGTGATGATTGGCGAGATCCTCATAAGAAGAATGCAAGTCTATCAATCAGTTCGAAAGGGTTTAAGGATTTCAAGACTGATGACAGTGGATCTTTGGCAGACCTCCTGACGAAGCACGATCTTTGGCCAAAGGGGAGCAAATCCAGCAAAGAATTAACTCCTGAAACAACTAAAACACTAATAAAGAAAACTCTATTCACTTCTCCCGAAAACCAGGAAAAACCATCAATTCAACGCCGAATTGATGACCTTGTGTATGCCGAGGAACATCCCCACGCTCCTAACCTAAGAAGGCTTTATTTTTCGGGTGAACGCAATTTGGCAGAAGAAGTCTTTACTGATTTTGAACAGCTGCTTCGGGTCTGCTACGACAACCGTCGCTATGATGGACGTATCCAAAAAAACAGTGAAATCATCATTGTAATTCCGATGTTTGCGAGTATTGCTGACACCAAAGACTTCTTACACAGAGAGCAGCCCAATGTGAGCTGCATCCAGCGCATCTACATTGATGAACAAGGTAAAAAGAATGAGAAAGGCAAGCGAATGCTGGGATCTCCCAAGGGAATCACCTGGCTTTCCTCTGCCTCAACTGGTTCTTCTGAACGGCTTGTTGTCGCTGAGGGGATTGAGGACGCATTAACATTGCGCAGCCACAACAAGTTTGCTGACTCAGATTTCTTGGTAGCGTGGGATGCTGGAAACCTTGGGAAGGTGGGGCCCAAGATATTGGGCTATAAACGAGTGACCATTGTTGCGGACAATGATGAGGACGGCGTTGGCCTCCGGAATGCCGAATTGCTTCGCAATGCGCTCTCCAAGGATATTTTTGTAGAAATATTGCTCCCCGTGCATGTAAAGCAAGATGCCAACATGGCGTTGCAACAAGGCCAATTAGATGATTTTGTTAACACCCTTCAGGTAATGCCAGGACCCCAAGCAAGAAAAGATTCAGAAGGCGAGGATGCGCAAGGTAAAGCCGAACTGGTTTATTCAATCATCCACAGAAATTTCAAACTCTTCAAAACTCCCAACAAAGAACCATTTGCCTTGGATGCAGAGGCAAAAAAGTTATTCCAGATCGAAACAGAATCTTTCAAAGAGGTAGTGCTTCTCAAGTGTCACGATCATGAAGAATTCATCCCGTCCGAAGCAGCGGTTCGGCAAGCCCTTTCCCTCACCAAGGGCTTTGCGAAACACAAAGCAGAAGAGAGGGAAGTTTTTTTTCGAGTTGCTAAATACGACGATGGTTACTTTCTTGATCTTGGGAATGAAAGTGGCCAAGTCGTCAAAATTTCTAAAGAGGGATGGGACATTGTTGATAATTCTCCAGTACAGTTCTTTCGTCCAAACAACCTCCTTCCCTTGCCAACCCCTGCACAATGCGGAATTGAAGGCGTCGATCACTTATGGGAATTGCTCAACATTCCTGTTTCAACTAGAAAACTGCTCCTTGTTGTGCTTTGTGATTGGCTCAGAAATGATACCGCTTATCCCGTGATCGAAATAACTGGCGAGCAGGGCAGCGGGAAGTCCTTAGCAGTCAAAATCATTCGATCCTTGATTGACGCGAACAAAATCCCATTGCGCTCTGCGCCAAAAAGCGTTCAGGATTTTTTTGTTACAGCCGCCGCAAGTCATGTCTTGACGATTGAGAACGCATCAAAACTTTCAGATGATCTACAGGATGCTATCTGCTCTGTGTCTACGGGTGGAGGATTTTCTGCCAGAAAGCTTTATTCAGACTCTGAAGAATCAGCTTTCGAGGTCAAACGCCCAATTCTCATCAATGGCATCACCACAGTCATTACCCGTCCTGATGCTCTTGATCGTTGTATCTGCATTCCACTGGATGTCTTAAAGGAACGTGTAACTGAAATTCAAATTCAACAGAAGTTGGAGCAAAGCCTGCCAAAAATCCTGGGAGGATTGCTATCGACAATGTCCGCTGGCCTTAAACATTTGCCACAAACCACGATACCAGCTGATCAACTTCCAAGACTCGGAGATTTTGCGATGTTTGGGGAGGCTATCTACCAAGGACTGGGATACCCTGAAGGCGATTTTCTGAGGGATTTTTCAACCATGCGGGAAACCGCCATCCAGAGAGTAATCGACGCATCCACCTTAGGAGCCTGCTTGCCGGACTGGCTGGAGGAAAAACCAAATCAACGCTTTTTCGGAACCATGAAAGAGTTGCTTGGGGAACTGAAGGAGTTTACCAACACTGAATCTGCCTATGACGACAAACTACCTCGATATCCACGTGGACTAGGTGATGCCTTGCGTCGTCTTTCGCCTGCTCTGCGATCCATTGGTATTTATGTCAGCATCGACCCCCAACGTAAAAAGGATGGAATTCACGTCAACATCGAAAATAAAAGTATGAAGCAATGTTCACCAAGTTCACCAAGTTCATCAGCGGGTGATCTTGAACAAGACCCAGGTGAACATGGTGAATATGATGAACATGGCATACAAAATAATTTTTATCAGGAGCAATTCTGATGGCAGTCAAAACCATGATTGAGAATTTCCACCAGGCAGGAATCCAACTTAGCCAAAAGGAAAATGGCCAACTGATTGCCACCTCTTTACGCCGATTGACCCCTACAGAACGGGATCTAATCAAGAAGTATCGTAAAGCGTTACTTGGACAAGTCATCAAAGACGAAGAGCTAAGAAGCTCCTGGCGATCAATCGTAAGTTCCTTAAGCAGATGGACAGAGTCGTGTCAGCCTAGTGATGAATTCCAGGTGCCTTCACAATGGATTTGGGCAATCCAACAACTCAAAGAGATCGCAGAAAAAAAGGTCAGAGTGCGACACCGCAAACTGAGGGTGTGGCCCAATACGCAACACAAGTTATGCTGCAAACTTTGGGTTTGGCCTGAACCAAGAAAGGTTTGGAAAAAGCCTGTGTCTACAACTACAACCATGAAGCAGTCCAGCAAACGAATTCAACAAATGCGGTACCCTGAAGAGGGTTGGCTCACATGGGATCTAAAGCGCAAGGACTACTTTCAAGAACCGCTTAAACTCCCTCATTGAAACTACTCTTTATTGACTTGGAGGCCCGGCTATGAACCAAACTGCCCGAGATCGTAGGTTTTACAGAAACAGTGAAATCCAACGACTGAGATCAGAACATGGGTTGTCTGTCCGTCACATCGCATCCCTGGTTGGCTGCGGCAAGTCAACGGTTGCGGCTGTGCTACGAGGGGAAAGGATTCATGGAATGCAGCCTCCAAAGGTCGAAATTTCTCCGGACATTACGATAGAGCAGATCGCAGCTCGGTTGACTGATATTTACGGGGATCTATTCCTTAAGAAATTTTCGCTTAAACTTTTAGGCTTCAGTGCTCTGGAGATCAACGACCTACTGGAAATCATCAACACACGATGTGACCAAAGCCAGCGATTCGCTATTGCCTCTTTACTGGGGGCACCAATGTATACTCACAGATTTTAGATTTCTTCATCAGAAGAACGCGAATTTACCATTATTGGCATTATCCACCAATATTAGGTGTTTTGGGCTAGTCGCTAATATTGTCCGATTCCTTGCTGATTCGTTTGCGAAAAAACCTGGTGAATTCAGTCTTCAGCAAACCAGCAACCTGTCCAAGCTCTTTAGATCTGGAGGCGTTTGGAGGATTGGACCAATTTCAGTTTGTCCTAAGTATGGCAATTAGTTCTGGACAAATAACTGTACCTGTCCTGTGTAATTCGGCATATATGGACGTGCTTCCGGGTGTGTCCTGTTGTTTTTGGACAATTTAAATTACCCAGAGCTGCAAGAATCCCTATCATTGGCCGCAACTATAAAGCACAAGGATGCTCACCAATGATTGTTTTGGCTGAAAGAAAGGAAAGCACTCCCGCTTCCACCTGGACCACTTACCTATGCTTGCTCCCGCTTGAAAATGGATCCTATCGGCTAGACATCAGATCCCGTCCACCAATCTGCGAGTATAGTGAATGGATGGCAGGACTGCGAGAAGATGAAGTGGACTTGGATGACGTGGAGTTACCGGACTCCATCGACGGAGTTGATGTTTATGGAATTGAAGATGGATTCATTCTAGCGGATGAACTGCCGGAACCCCTCAATGATGAGGAAATGTCAGGGGAGTTTACCACCCAGTCTATTGGAGTTGCCGAGGAAGCGCTGAAGAATTTTAACTGGCACGAAGTAACATTGGATCAAATAGCTGACAAAATGTAACTCTGACAAGTCATGGGTTGTCAAACCCAAAGTTAGCCATTCAAATCATCCAAAAAGTCGCTACCTGGATCTAAAGCCGTGATCAACAAATGCTCCCTGGCTCTAGTACAAGCGACGTATAGCAGGTGCCGCTCTGAATCATAAAGATCCGACAACTCCGTCTCTCCTTCTGCCAATTTCAAACGATCTGGATCTGGGATGACGTTCTCATCACAGGCTATCACGGCGACAGCACGAAATTCGAGACCTTTTGCCAAATGCATAGTCGCAACAGAGACGGATTTGCTCTTGGGATCCACCTTCTCATTCAAAGTTTGGTTGGGTGCACCCACTCCATCAAGCGCGGCAATGGCTCTACTAATTTGAGTTCCAGAGCGAACAAACACCCCAATTTCCCTAGCTGGAATCCCATCCTCCAAACAGCTTTTGACCCAAGCTCCAATTCTTGATTGTTCATCTTCTTCAGAATCGAAGGTTTCAATTGCGGGCAGCGGACCATTGAACAGGGAAACCGTCCCTTTCCTTAGCTCCTCATTTCCATCCATGTCATGCAGTTCTTCATCAATTAGCTGATCAGCCTGCATGCGGATCTGGTGTGAGGTTCGATAGTTAACTTTCAAGGTGTGCGAACGTCCTTGGACGCTCACTCCTTGGGATTTCCAGGAAAACGGAAATTGAAAGATTTGTTGACCCAGATCTCCGGCAAAGAAGAGCCCATTTTCTTTGTCCCCCGCCATCACTCCCAGCATTCTCAACTGGGCCACACTCAAATCCTGGGCTTCATCGACCACAATGCAATCATACGGAGACTGACCCTTTTCAGAATACCAATTGGACAGCTGTTGCAGCCGATCAGCATTGGTTTGCACTCCTTCCTTCGCCATCCGCTCTCGAACTTTGGCAAATACTTCCCATAAGTTTTGACGTTTCGGTTCGGTTAAAGGGCTTCCTCTGCCTCTGCGTTTGAAGACACGGTATTCATCCCATTGTTGAAGTTGCCAGGCATCCACAACATCCGTCCATTCAGCCAAAAGAAATGTGGGACTATGCCCAGTTCCGCCAACTTCCTGATCTGCCTCAGTTAGCCATTGGCGCATCCGCTTTGGTTCCAATGACAGCGATTCACCAAATTTCTGACCATGCTGCCTTCCAATCCAATGCTTCATCGAACGTACGTCGATTTGCTCCAATAGTTTGGGTTCAGACCCCAGCAATCGCTTCAATTTGACTTTAAGCGCGTTGGCAAGAGTTTCTGAAAATGTGGTGAGGAGCACACGAAAATCACGATTCTGTCGCGCTAGATGAGCAGCTCGGTGGATAGCCACAATGGTTTTGCCAGTCCCTGCTGAGCCACTGACTCTCGCTGGGCCATTGAAATGCCGAGTCGCCAGATCTCTTTGTACGGGATGCAGATACACCATCCACTGATCCCAGGGATACTCCATCGCTTGTCGAAATTCTTCTGAATCCCCGAAGACCCGAAATGTCCGTTGCGCATCTGGATGGTGGAACGGGTCCTCACCCGCTTGAAGGGTTCTGGGTTTAGGCGGACTTATCCCAGTCGCCAAGCTCAGGACAGCTTCCTGTGCTTCAGCTGGAAGTAGATCGGCAATCTCCAAAATCTGGTCTTCGTCAGCATTTCGAACATCTTCCACCCATTCCTCGGGAACCCCATACTCCAGTAGATCTTGGGCAGTAACTGATCTCAAAGGTTGAGTTTTTTTGGTCGGCTGAGGAATAGATACGTCTACGAAGCGCTGAATTTCTTTAACTTCCTCCCTTACCAGAACTAACTGCATTCCTCCAGTGATGGGATGTCCCTCAAACTTTCTTTTCTGTGCCCACTGATACGCTTTGTCGTGATGCCCCACATAACAAAAAACCAACCGGCTTTTATCCTTGTAGAGTACAATTCGCAGATCACGACTGACCCGAACCGTACAGAAGTTAGGATCTTCCACACGATCAATTTTATGGAATTGGTGTCCTGGATTTGCTGGGTTGAGCTGCAGATCCATTGCCGTGATCTTGGCCTGTTTCTGCAGCTCGTTGGGTAGTTTGGCGAGGCTGGTTTCGAAATGAGGGATCCGTGAGAATTCCATGTTGTATTCCTCGCAGGATGACTTCTTTCAAAAATACTAATTTCTTCAGACGCGAAACACCTTCATCACTTCATCTCCAAGATGGTTGATCACCTTGACAGCGATCCGCCCACTTTCTGGTTTGGGAAAGGGTCTGGAAACTTCTCGACTCAATGATGCCCAAGCATCCTCATCAATTTCTGCTTTCAAAGTCTTCTTGAGAGAACCGTAGGGGTCGTTTTGCCCCAAGAAATAGGCATGGCGCACGAAGAAACTCTCTTCGTTGTAGTCGGTATCGATGAACCAGCAGGCAATCCCATCAATCTCGTCACTGCGGACTTCCCCCTTGCTGGGATCAAAGATATCGATTCCATTGAGTTTCACTTTCACCTGGCCGTCCTCAGTATCCAGAAGGTCAATGTCCGGCTCCCCAAAGATCACGAACAGATTGCCGCTCCCAGTGCTCTTCAGATCTTCAGCCATGTGCAGATCTGCATTCATCCGAGCTTTGAGAACAGGGATCCTCCCGAGTTTATCAAACTCCGTGGAATGCGCGTCGTAGTTGAAAGCACAGGCAATCAGTGCGTCAAAACCAGCGTCTCCTGCTTCGCGGGCTGCCTGAACCAAATCAGGTCTTTGCACAGTTCCAAACTCAGGCCCCACAAATATGGCGGCACTGCGCTCAACTTCGCCTTCCCGGTAGTGCCCCTTGGCGCAAATCATTTCACCAGGCCATGGTTGGAGGACATCAAAGTTGATGCGATCTTCTTTGTTAGATTGTTGTACTCCAGCAGATTTCAAATTTTCTAGGATCAATTGTGTGAAATCCCGGTCGTTTGAATTGGCTTCCCCTTCCTGATCCGACGGTCTCAGAGTTCAGGCTCAAAAACCTAAACTTGTTTATTCTCTGACTATTAATTAGAGGTTGATTTTGATCTGTAGTTAATCCCTGACCTTTTCAAAGTGAGTCAAGATGACAACAAATATCAGTCAAAATCCCTTTGTGCTTTTAGCTCGTATAACTGTGAAAAAGGGCTGTGTAGAAGACTACTTAAAAATAGCTGCTGCTGCAGATGTAGCAGTTGAAAAATCCGAACCAGGAATGTTGTTTCACAGCTTTGATGCCGATCCAGATGATGATCACAAATTTGTTTGGACAGAAATTTATCGATCTAGTGATGATTTCATTGCCCACGCTGACAACCCCCCTGTTCAAGATTATGTTGAAAAGCATGGAGAAATTGCTAATGAGTTTTCGATAGAAGTTTACGGAAAAATCTCTGATCAATGTGTAGAGAAAATTCAATCACTTGGAGTTCCTTTCAAGTACTTCAAAGCAACATCTGTTGGCTACTTTAGACCAGAACGATTTAGCTAGAGGTACTTCGTTAAATAAAATATTCCCGTTACGGGATCCAAACCATTGAATCCCTTCTTCCACTAAGTCTGTGCCTTACCCTTTGATTTTCACCAACTGATGCATCGGAATTCTAATCCGATGCTCTCAAGATTTAACCTTCCTTCCATAGCCTCTGTAGTCTTGTAAAGCATTTATAATAAAAATAATATTTATCATATAGTAAATCTGGTAACAATCAGGGTCTGTTTTGAGTGCTGATCAGTTGGATCCCCTGCAGATCAGATAGTCACCGAGGTTGCTGGATTTGACAAATGTATACTTTCGGCAAAAGTGTACATTGATACTAGCAATGAGCTCTACTAATTTGCTTGTTCTTGCAGATCTCAACCTACTACATAATACTTCGAAATCTTTGACTTTAATATTGTGAGGAGGACAAGATGGCAAATGCACTGAAGGGTAAAACAACTGTTTCGATAACTTGGATTGCACCAACTAAAGAGGCGGTTGATGCGTTAAATATTTTTTTTGATGGTCACTATGAATTCATGGAAACTAAGAGTTATCGTGAAGGCCTTCTAAAACTAATTCAGTATGTCATCTCTGAAAGTCCAGAATACGATGGTGTGAATGAATTTTTCGAAGGCAAGTTTCCGAGCAAAACCGGAAGGACAATATTTAACTTATTTGAAATCTATGAAACTGAGAATGGACTTCACCATCATTGGATCGAAACTGCGCCCTTCGCTGAAGTGTTAGATGAAATAGTCGAAACCCATAACATAGAATTGTTTTGTTTCAATCAAATGAAAGTACGCCAGAGTCTTTGGGATTAGCAGTAATTAATTTTGAGATTTAGACTGAGTAAAACAAATTGTTGACTAGTTTGTTGGCTAGTTTGCCAGATTCTAGATTTACCCCAGATAGAACCTGAGATGTCGGTTCCTACGGTAGGCACTTTTCTTCAAAGCCTTACCGTACCCCACCACCCACATCAAAATGGTAAGGCACAATCGATGGCGTATCCGTCAAGTGCAATGCACCAACCAGTTTCTGCTGGATATTCGGGAAAAACTTCGCTCCTTGGTCGCTGGTCAGCACGTAGAAGATGATTGCAGCGGCTACGGCACCCAAGCCAATCCCAAGACCCTATTGGCACTCTTCGGAGAGTATTCCATCGGCTGCGCTGCTGAAGCGGCAGAAGATGGAGTACTGATATCTACCGAATCCTCAACATCATCTGCTGCTGAATCTACATCATTAGCGTGATCCTCTGAGCTTTTGGATCTTTTAGCCTCTACCTCTGAGTGATCTTCAAGCAAACGCATCCGATCTATTTCCTGCCGTAATTTAGATGATTCAGCAATTGACATACTGAGTAGTTGCTGGATTCTCTCAGAAGATTGCAGCAACTCCATTTTTTCCTGCTTATGCCCGTTAATCTCTTCCTTCAAATATTCTACCTGTTGTTCCAGCAGTTTGATCACTGGTTGAACCATGGTTGAATCACTGGTCGAAGTGGTTGAACTGCTGGTTGAATCACTGGTCGAAGTGGTTGAACTGCTTTGTACAGAAGCTGAATCAACATCACCCTGCAGGTGCCGTTGCAGTTGATCAAACTGTTCCTCAGAAATTTCCTGCCGTCTTGCGTGAATCTGGATAGGCTCAATCTGAAGCTCATCCAGTAAGTTCATGAGCCTTCTGCGCCCAACTCGCAACTGTGTACGAGTCTCATTCAAAGCAAGCATTCACCCTCCAATGGTTGAATCATGGTTAAACCACGGTTGAATCATAGTTAAACCACGGTTGAACCGTGATCTTTCCTTGATCAAACCGATTAAACCACTTGCTGCAGCAGTCGTTCCAATCAGAGGTATTTTAAGTAAGGCAGAAACTGACACCAGAGAACCGTTATCAAAGGTCTTTTCTCTGGTTGCTGGAGGTAGAGTGAAGATTCAAAAACGTAGAAGCTGTGAGGTAAATACTGAGATATAGCAGCGTAACAGCTACAAACACCTATCTAGGCATTGAGCAAGCCAAGCCTTGGATATTGTTAAGAACCTCCAGATATTCTGATTGCGAGCTTGGCTTCTTGTAGTGGATTGACATTCAGTCAGGGAGGTGGTTCTGCTTATCATCATCTAACGCACCTTATTCCCCAGCACCAATGATACTGGGGAACTTGAGGGTGACATGCTAAGAATCAGAAAGGATTTTTACTACGGTTGTCTCTTGTTTATGTCCAGATGAAGCAATCACTTCTGCGTGCTTCTCCATAAATTTTTCCATTACCTCCATGGACTCAACCTCAAAACACACATGAATTCTTTGATCTTCCTCACACCAGCCAACTAGAATTTCCTTCATATTGGCCTCATCTCGAGCCCATTTATGACCATCATATACTTTTTTCCAGTCAGCATAAGTTGTTGATAATTCAGCATTCATTAATAGTCGCATAGTGTCTTTCTTGATTAGGGGCTCACGCCAGTTGTGGAGTTCAGATTTAAAAATCAACGGATCACCAGTCATTGAAGTAGAAAGATAGAGATGGGATTCATGCTTGATAGGATCCCCGCTACTGGTCAATCTTCCAGTGGGATTATCTGAACTGAGGACAAGTCTACTCCCATCTCTTCCGGATAATTCTCAAATTTGGCAAAAAGCTTTTCAGCAGCATCTGGGGATTCAAGTTCTTCTACTATATAAATTCTCTCTGTATCCTCTTGGAAGCCATATCCTAAGAAATGTATTCCTGACTCTGCTCTTGCTTTTATGTGGGTTTCACCTTCGATGGCATTTTTCCAATGTGCATAGCCTTTGGTAGGCTTGACGATGACGATTTGTTTCATTTGGTCCCTCAGAGATCTAAAATTTAACTTTGGGGAGTATGAGTTTAACGGAAAAATACCAATGTATCAGAGACTAATTAGCAAGCGGCTAAAGTATCATAACGATCTACTGCTCCCTGCGCCTCCAGTCGGAGCCTCTCAGGAACGGGCAGCTGCCACTACTACGGTATCAGTGAATATGTCAGCTTTTACTCTCCCCAAGCCCCATGAAATTCGTAAGCAACGGCAGGCTTATCCCCAACAACCCATGCATCATGCCCTGGTTCAATCGCGTAAGCATCACCACCAGAATAAGTCACCTCAGTGCCATCGTTATGACGACAGGTTACTGTGCCCTCGACAATGACGCCGATGTGCTTAGCTTGACAGCTTTCAGTACCGACAACTGGTTTGATATCCTTTGACCACTTCCACCCAGGCTGCACAGTTAGTTTGATCACTCTTTGACCCCCAACATTCACTGTCTCCACCCGGGCATTGCTTGGAGTACTGACTTCGTCAGCGCCATTGGTAAAGTTCTTCACCTCAATGGATGCCATTGTTTTCCTCAAAAAAGTTAGAAATTTAATCGAGCTTTTTGCAGGATTACTGCTTAATACAAATTATCTTCTCGCAGGTTTAGAATAACAATGCAATCAAATAGTGACAAGTGACTCCCACCTTCTCAAATGGGCGAATTCTTTGGATAGGTCACTAGAAGAATGGTGAGTTTCTAGGAAAAAAGTTAAGCTACACCAGCATCAAGCACAGATCCGTGAAAAGATTAGAAAGTTTACCCCATCTCACCCAGTACTACCCAAATGATGTTGACGGGAACGGTGGGTAATCGCTGTTTAATCTACAATTCGTACTATGTTGCGAATCTGCTCCTGTATCTTCTTTTCTTCCAGTTTTCTTAGTGTCCAAACTGCTGCCAGTTCTGCATCTCAGTACCAACTACCTTGGTAATATTTCTCAGATCCTTCAGCAGTTTGAGCTGTTCTTGACCACTTCATCGAATCCAGGGTCAGGGTCCTAAGCACAGGTTGTTCAAAATGTTTGGTTCAGCTCAGAGAAATCGTTTTTCAAGGAATTCAATCGGGCTTGTAGAGTGGCAAATTCTATAAAATTTCTGTTCATTGCCAGTTTTTGTGTATCCTGCGGAACTGTCAGTTCAGTTGATTCATTTGGAGTTTTTGGCCCTCAAGGCCAGGAAGCATATTCGATGCAGTGTAGTGGGATGGGAGCAACCTTGGATGACTGCTTTCAAAAGGCAGAAGAACTGTGCGAGGGGGGTGACTATGAAGTTCTTGATAGCTGGTTGCGAGATCCAATCCGCCCACCTCCCAGTGTGATGACAAGCACTGCAGAGGCAGCTGCTGCTCAAGCTCGAACCCTTCACATCATGATTGAATGCAAAGAAGCCTGATAGAGCAAAAGTGCTGTACTTACTGACTACTATCAGCACTGGCCTAAAAAACTTGGAAAGGACGGTGCTGAGGCCTACACGTATTGGGTTAAATAAAACATAATATACTGTTCATTGAAACTGATTATTGTCTTTACCTCCTGCGCCAAGATGTTCAGATTGCTGGGCATCCGTATTGGTAATCACCCCACCGAGTACCCTAATGCATGCTACTGCCTTTGACTTCATCCACTCCATCCCAGCACACCTAGCTGTTAACACCGAGTGCCTACTGTTTGAGTCGATGGTTGCTGCTGGCTTTCCCAGCCCAGCTCAGGACTACTACGATGGCTACCTCAACCTGCACCAGTACCTGGTCCCGGATCCCAACAACGTCTTCTTTGTCCGGGCTAGTGGTGATTCCATGGTGGGCGCAGGGATCTATGACGGGGATCTGCTGATCGTGGATCGCTCCAAGAAGAAGCCCAACGGCAAGGTCGTGATCGCTTCCCTCAATGGCGAATTTACCCTAAAGCGCCTAGTGCAGGACCGGGGGCGCTTTGAGCTGCAACCGGAGAATCCAGACTACCCCAGCATTCCAATCTCCGTCGATGACGACTTCCAGATCTGGGGCGTAGTGCGCCATGTCGTTCATAAAGTGTAGCGAAAATCATTGGATAATATAGCAGTATTTTCTGCTAGAAACCTACCTGGACTGATCGGGATCAATAGGAAAATAGTATGAATGATATCAATTAAATGAGTTATATGCCTAAGATAGGTATAGGTCTTTTCAAAACTCATTTAAGCCCTTATGAGAGCAATGTAATTGGCGTGATTGTTGAGATGAAGACATGCCGAAATGCACATCAACGAAAGTAATTTTAGCAAAAGGCCTGTTGCTTTTGACTGCTATTCCATCAACTGAATGAGCAAGCAGCTTGCATTTCTGAGAGTTTGAGGCAGACCCTTGAGAACTTTTCATGGAGGCAAGATGGGAGGCAATACCAAGGAGTGGAAGCGTTTTTATCGTGAGCAGGCGCGAATCGCGAACTATCGCAAATCTCCAGACGCACAAAGGTTAGTGGCTGAGTTCGAGCGTAGCCATGAAGCACTGGTGGAGCAATACAACACGGTGATCCGGCTTTGCAGCAGGATGCTGGTGGCAGAGGCTCGCACATTGAACGATTTGGACCACCTGCTTGCAGAGAAATAAGGGCTACCTCCTCCGGAGCCTATTGAGAAAGAAGGGTTTTACGGGCGAAGGTGCGCTAGTATTTATCGTGAATATAGCGTTGAGCTAAGTTTTCGAACTCGCCGATACCGTGACCCTCTGATTGATGGCCGGTGGCGCACTAAGTTCTTTGATACACCGGAAGAAGCTGTAGAATTTGAACAACAATTGGCTGTGGAAAAGGCTCAGCGCAGAGCTGAAAAGAAAAGGAAAAGTAAGGAGCGTCTCAAGCGCTGGGTTCAAGAGAGATTGCAGGTTTTCCAAGATGAAAGAACAGAGTCGACCACATCTCCATAATGGTAGTGCAGACGAAGCGTTCTATTGAGAGATTTTGAGTGCTCCCAACTCTAATCTTGTCACTTCACCTACCCCCTCTAGCTTAGGCGACGGGAGGCCTTAAAAGTATCTAAATATTAGCAGTCATCGTTGTTGATAGAACCGTCAGGCATTGTTGTTTTGCAGAATCTGGCATTACGCAGCCTGGCTCCACTCAGGTCGGCTCCACTCAGGTCGGCTCCACTCAGGTTGGCCCAAACAGCTTGGCTCTACTCAGGTTGGCGTTACCCAGCTTGGCGAAACTC
>JACLAC010015206.1_pt1 | contig 14289 bp, 10 predicted proteins | sample 8027881 | NCBI WGS metagenome assembly JACLAC01 (sample SAMN15725517, study PRJNA655200) | protist metagenome | isolation source: fluorescence activated cell sorting (FACS) single amplified genomes of... | place: Spain: Blaines Bay Microbial Observatory, Mediterranean Sea | collected 2016-01-19 | reverse complement strand
AAAGCATAGCAAAGCAAAACAACGCCAAGCAAAGCAAAGCAACGCAACGCAAAGCAACAACACTCAACGCAAAACAAAGCAAAACAAATCAAAGCAAATCAAAGCACATTCTGCGTAGCAACGTGATCATCATCCGTAGCTGTTTTGGCTCAAAGCTCTAGGAATGCCGGTGACATGTTTTCGAGGGGTGCGCAGCTTTCACTTGCCACGATGACGAAGGCACCGACATCGCTTCTTGAAGAACTGAAGCAGAGCATCAACCGCATGGAGCGCGAGAGCATGCCCACGTTCGTGGGTCCATCGCAGATGAATCCTGAGCCAGGATACCCAGCACAGCTCTCCGAGAAGCAAGAAGTCCCGACACCTCCCGATGGACTATGCTTGAGCCACGCTTGCATCGCGGCTGGTAACGCCAAGCGCTGGCTGGCGGAGCATGGTGAACAAGGCTTCCTTTATTCTGGAGATCGCACACAAGAAATCTTAGAGGAGCATTTGGCGAAAGCATTCCGCCAGCGCGTAGTGGACCTTATGCTAGAATATGCACAGTTCGACAGTGAACACCACTACTACTGCGACAGGGCTATGGCCATTGCGAATGGATCGCTTCCAGAGGACAAAGACATCCCCTTCTACGCCGCGTGCTTAAACGGATGCATCGAGGTCATACCTCTGGGATACGCTGATTACCAGGGAACAAGCGTGATCGGAGCCGGTCCGTTAAGGATCTCAGTCGGGAACATACAGGCGTTAGCACCCGACGGTACCTCCACTGGCCATTTCGTATTGCTTCAGAGCTGGTTGCCCTTGCAAACAGAGCTTCGCCATTGTACCGCTTTTCCGTTCGGTGTTTGCGCGGCTGCGCGCTGTGTGGCGGAAGGCCTGAGCGTCGCCACTGAAGGAAGCGGGAGTAGAGCGCGCACGGAACCATCCACAAGCGAGCAACCTAAGGACAACGCTAGTGACGACATGAAGCAAGAGGCTTCGCAATCGCCACCGAGTGTGGGCGAACAGCTGGAGGACTTGGCCCAGAAGCTTCGAGGGCGAGAGTCAGAGGGCCGTGCGAAAATCCTGCTCCAGGATATGTCAGTACTACAAGCGTGGCAGCAAAGCCACGAGAAACTTGGCGCGTCCAACGCAAAGCGAGACGCGATGTTCAAAGTCGGCACACGCTGGTCTGTCCATGGGAAACTAGCGGGCAAAAACGGCCAGCCGCGCATGTGGCGCAGGATCTGACGGACCGTATGACCCGAGAAGCTTGGTGCATACTTAACGGCGACGATGCTTTGTCAGAGCACAAGATCGCCAAAACGCTTGTGTTCAACAGCCCAAATGCCTCCTTTGCAAGTGTCCCAGCCTTAGGTGCGCGGAACGACATGGAGCACGCGGCTTTGCCCTCATCCAGCTCATCCAGCGATCGGCTGGCGGACATGATGCAGAAGCTTCGACTACGAGAGTCAGAGGGCCCTGTAAAGCTCCTGCTCCAAGATATGTCAGTACTACGAGCGTGGCAGCAATGCAAAGGGAAACGCGGCCCGTCCAACGCAGAGCGAAACACGATGCTCAAGCTCGGCCCACGCTGGTCTGTCCAAGGGAAGATAGCAGGCAAAAAGCGGCCGTATGCGATTGTGGCGCAAGAGCTGGAGAACCGCATGATTCGAGAGGCGGAATCATTAATCAAGACATGTTCCTCGGGAACCCTACAGGCCTTCTTTGCCATGCCCGGGCGCAAGGCTAGCGAGTCCCAAACAGAGGCCACGGGCCCTTCCGTCAGCATCACGAGTGACGCGAAGAGGCGTAATGTCCTTGTCAACACTACAACCACGAAGCCTGACTGCTCAACATCAAAGTTGAAGTTCCAATCGAAGCTCTTTGCTGGGAGCGCTGCAAAACCTCTAGCCAAGCGCTTGGTTGGAGATGGCAAACGATTGCGTCCCATTCGAGCGGCCCAGTCCATAATCGAAACGCGTCGCTCGGTAACCCTAAAGACTATGTTCGCTATGAGCGGCCGAAAGGCTAGCGAGCCCCAGGCCGAGCCCACAAGCCCTGGCTTCGCGGCCATCAGCGACGCAACCGACGCGAAGAGGCGGAAGCTGCTCATTAACATTAAAACCACCAAGCCTGACAGTTCAACACCAGCTTTGAAGTTCCAACCCCAGAGTACTGCCGACAACGTTGCAAAGCCTGTAGCCAAGCTCAGGGTTCGAGATGGCGAACAATCGCGTTTCATTCCAACATCGGTCAAGCGTAGTAACCAGGGCCAGCGGAAGCATGCAACAACTAGCATCCACACACATACGATGCTGTGCTGGAAACAAGTTCTCAAAGCCAAGGCGTGGGCGAAACATGCCTTGAAAAACAGCGAGAACGATCAGCTCACACAAGCCTTTCAAGAGCTTTTCAAGCTCATCGATTCTTGGAATTGGTCATCAATGCCGAGAACACCGCTAGGTCGACAAATAGTGCGGGGAGAACTCGGCGCGCTCGAATGTAAAGATGTTAACGGCAAGCGAATACCGATCTCTCCTTAGATGCGTAGATACGCAGCTTGCCAGTACTTTCTCCGACAGATCAACACCCACGCAGAAAAGTTCACCGACGTCCAACGGAGCACGACGCCACCGATCTTCGCGAACAGGCCAGGCAACGAGCAACGTGAAGCGAACCCCAATGACGTCTTTTCCATGCGGGCGACCTGGCCTTTTCACTTCGCAGGAGACTCTGGAGCATCATTGTTTGGTCAGCGAGCCTGGCTCTCTTGGCGCTTCCTTGCTCTCTTGGAGCTACCGAAGCTACAGATTTGGGAGCTTCCCATGCAAAGCACCCAGTTGCAAAATTTGATCCAGTCAACGAGATCCTCCGCATGTTCGGTCGCTTCATTGGACGCACAGGCCGTCCTGCGGATTCTTTTGGAGTTCCTCAATGATCCGCGGGACAACAACGCGAAGGCACGATGGCTCCGCCAAGCCATGGCTACCCGCGGAGTCAAGCTTGATGCTCAGAGTATTACACAAAGCTTGGGAACTGCGGTGGAGGATTGCTTTGCTATGCTGCAAAGCAAGCTTATCCAGAACGTGCACAGCGCTTCAGTGGAGCTATCGGCCCGATACGTTGCCACCGTGGCCTTGTTCTTGTACTTGCAAAGCCTCCATCGCAACCAGGAGTTCGGACGTTGGCAGGCTTGGACATTGCAAGAGCTATCCGCAGCAAGCTCTTCCGGCAAGCCAAAGCCCTACGTGACGGCGGACATGCTCGGAAGCGACAACTCTTCGCCTCTGTCGACATTCCCATCCGTGTATGCCAACATGTCGTTGAACTTGGACCCGAAAATTCATCCCATTGCCTCCCCTCCTGTGATCTGCTGGCAGTGCGGCGCAGGCTTCCTATCACAGCAAGACGTCGCTAGGCACACACAAGCAGAGCACGGTGGTTACGCGGAGTACCGTAAACATCTCTTATGGCTGGCTGGCAAAAAAAAAAGGGTTTGTGCCTCTCCTCCCATGGCACAAGCGCCACATGCTCGCGAACTTTTCTTTCCACCAATGTTACTCCATCCCAGAGAGTGGCGGCATAGAGTGGATGGACGGCAAAAGCATTGACACCGCCAAACCCAGACAAGAGGTGGGCTGCGCTATATGTGCTCGAAAGGACTGGCTCGAGACCCGCTACCGAGTGTATCTCTGGCGAAGGCCAGACGCAGATAGCGCGTCAGATCTAAACGAAGCAAAGATGGAACGTGACGTTGGAAAACCTGTTGACGCGAATACTGGCCAAGCGACGTTGTATGCACGGACGATGAGTGATGGATGCTACTGCTTGGGCAACGCCGACAAGGTGAACCGTTTCCTGAGCACCAGCCATTACGCGGAACTCATGCCTCTGATTCCACAGGAAGAGTTGTACGCGTCCTCCGTGCAACACCCTGAGCATCCAGAGATGACATGGCTTCTTCACACACGTAGAGTTCCCTGCCTCACAGCGAAGGCGGCCAAAGCTTTGCGCTTCATCGCGCCAGACAGCCAAGCTGGAAAGTCTCCCGCACCGAAGCCTGGCTACAAACTCCTAGACCTACGCTGCGCGGGCCTCGGCGACAAGGACGCCACGGTTTGGTGTTGCAAAGAATGCATCACCAATTTATGCCGTCACGAAAAAGAGATTGCCATGCCGCCACCCGCGCTTGCGAACCTTCTTTGGCTAGGCCGTGAACATGTGCTTTGCCAGGAGGCATCGATTGGCGCTCGTATGCTCAGCTGCCTCGGCCGTGCGGTATGGCGACAACTCATCTTGGGCAAGGGCGACAAGGACGAGCAAGAGAAGGGTATAGCGGGGAACTCTATTCTTTTAGCTCAAGCTAGACCGGGAGACCTCGCCCAGTCACTCCCGCCCACGACGCAACAGCTTCAGCAGTCCTTCGTCGCGCTCTTTGCTCATAGCATTGACGAAGTGTCCAAGGCGCAGATGCTAACGGTGCAACGCGACAGCTACCTGGCAAGCATGCGGCTCAGAAAAAAGGTCTGTAGCACATACGCCGAGGTACCCCTCGACGAGGGGAGGGTGGGACGCTGGCCCGAGAATGGCGTGCCCGACGAGCTCTTGGCCTGCGCCCAGCACCTCGCGGAAACGGAGAACGTAAACGTGACTCAGATTGGGCCAGCTTCGCGCCAGGTCGACGTGGCTTGCGACGCACATTGTGTTGCAAAGCCTTGCGCAGGAGAGTCCGCGGACGATGCAGAGTGGGAACATGTGGGGGAACAGGCCGAGCACGCCGCCCAGCCCACAGACGCCGAGCGAGCACAAAATGCCTTCGAGACGAACACGGCCGAGACGGTCATCGCCGTCGACCACACTAATGACCCAGGCCTTCTTGAAACGTTTGCCGCCTTCCAGACAAAACTCCATGCGGTGCAGGAACAGGCGGCCCGCGTGCTCGCGACGCAGCCACAGCACGATGACCAGCGCTCAACCAGCGTTGGACAACCTGCTGCGCCTGCGTCGGTTGAGGCTGCATGCGCGAGCGCCGCCGCAAGAGAACAATGCCGCACTCTCGTGTTGGAGACGCAAGAATTGGCGAAGAAGCTCACTAAAGCTGATCTCAAGCGCATGACCAACGCGCTAATGCAGCATGAACAAGCCGTAGTCTCCACGTCAGGGGCGCCACTCTCTATGAAGGACCCGGAGTCATGGCCCAAATGCTTTCTGGAGTTCTTCTACGGCGACGCTCTGCCGAACATGACCAAGAGAGGCGAGAAGGGAACGGGCACCGTGCATGTACCCTCTGAGCAACTGTTTTCCTGGTTACAAGACCGCGAGGAGCTCGAGTACACGCTTCTCTCAGACCACACGCAGTACAAAGCCAGAGCAACCAGTAGATTCGATACTCCGGAACACACAGCCATATTCGGTAGCGTTCTGCGGCACGAGCTGATCTTCCGAGGCGTGAGCACAGTGTTCCAAAGGCAGGGATACGAGGCGGACCTGAAGCAGATAGCTAATGCTAAGGCAGAGGACTGCGTGGCCGCACTCTGCGGATCCCCGGGAAAGCAAGCGAGCGCTGGAAAGCCTGCTCGCCAGCTTGGCATCGATCAGCTTGCCTACGCTCCACACGTGCCAGAGAACCTTCGCACAGCATTGCGCCAAGTCCTCTTCGCTCAAGTCAACGTGCCCTTCACGGATGGCTACCGCAGAAAGCTACGGCACGAGGGCCACAACCTGAACGCCGTGCATGGGCCGTTGAAGCTATTTGTAACCGCCAATTTCGCGGACGTGCACTCTCCCATCTTGCTTTCCATGCACCTTGCGACTCAGGACGGATGCCAGCAAGCGCATCCTGTTGACCTATCCTGTCAAGCGCCTGAAATGTGCACGCTGCAAGAGATGCATCGCCGCATTGCGAAAGCTCCTCGCACGCAGGCGAAATTTTGGTTGCTTATGGACGACCTTGTCGACCGATACCTGCTTGGCATTGTTCACAGCTACGTGGGTTCCCATCACACGCAAAGACCTATTAATTACACAATGATTGAGGACGATGTCTGTTCCAGTGGAGAGCTGGGCCTCGCTGGCTTCGCGGTGCAGGAGATGGAACCCCTTGAGGCTCAAGCCCGAGGCTTCACACATGGGCATCGAAAAGTATATGGCATCCCAGAAGCCATGAACGCCAATATCTTGCAGGAGTTCCAGGAATTCAACGCTGGCAAGCCTAATGCAAATCCTTCAGACTTCTTCATCGAAAGCAAACGGGCTCTCATCGAGTGCGCTGCCACGCTACAATATGAGGCAGCCACGCTCCCAGCCGCCCAACTGGAACAATATGTGCCGGCGGAGAAGTTCACGCAGCGACAGCAGGAGCTCTCGCGCCTCGATGGTGGCATCGAGATTGACGGCACCACAAGACACCTCCTGGAACCAACGCCCGACGAGCCCTTGGGCCACATCGCAAACGAAGAGAACAGAGCTGCCTTGGAGAACAGACCCGTCCGCAACGCGTACCGCGACGTGTCATTGACTGGATGCCACAACTCTCTCCTGCCTCTCTATCGGCAACCACATCAAGCCTTCCATGACTTTCCTGTCCTCGACGAGTTCGGTTGTCACAACACGTCGATTGACCGAAGGGTTCATGGTGCGCCTGGTTCTCTTCCCTGGCGTTCCACACAGCATGGCGCTGTCGAAGGACCCTTTCGCGCCCGACGGCAGGCAAGCTGACACGTCGGCTGTTCACCGAGATGCAAAACAATTTGCCCTGGCCTTCGTTCGGGACGCCCGCGCGCTCCATTGCCACAACCACGACCACAACTGCAGCTTCACATGCGTTAAGTATGTCGCACAGGCAGTCAAAAAGCTCGCGGGAGAAGCTCTCAACACTGGCACGAATATCGTTTGCCGCTTCTTCTTTTACGTTCTTCTCATCTTTAAGGTCATCGAGGCTGGTACTGAGCGAGTGCGGCGAGTGCGTCGAAGAGGCAAGCAGCTTGTCCCCGAACCTTTTATCGCGACCACCAACGAACACAACGAGCTGGGTCGCGTGCAGGTGGTCCGACGAACTCCTTTCCGTGCTCCGACGAGCGACGTTGGGCAAACGGCCGCCAGGTGCAACCTCGACTTCCAGTTCATGCCAAGAGGCCCTGTTCTTTCTGCGGAGCAAGATGTTCTGGAGCGGCAGGTTAGCGCTGCAAAGCCTGCTACCGATGCGAAGATTAGCCCGTCAACCGACCCGAAAGCTTCATTGGTGCAGAACATGCCTGCTCATTGCAAGAACGCACTGGCATATGAAAAAGCGGAATCTTTCTATGGCATTCGCTTCAAAACACCAGGTACCAAGGCCATAGGCGAAGTAATGCGATCAATGCTTGCCATGTGGCAAGCTGCCCACAACACGGATTTCTACATCACGAAGTACGGCACCAAGGCCCTGGAGCAGGTTCAAAACTTGATCGGTCAGTTCGCCTTGGGTCTACGACGACTGGAGCTGCAGGAAGAACAGGAGCGAGAAGCCGCCAGAGTTGCAACACCTACGCTGGCCGGCAGCCCACACCCGCTCGGCGAGATCTCATACAAGCAGCGAGCTCGTCGAGTCACGCTCAGAATGGCAATGGCAGCTAACCGATCAACTTGGGTCTCTTGCTGCGAGATGGCGCTCTTCATAAGGACGGGAGCACACGCCCGCAAGACCTACTTTCCTCGCAACATCTACCTCAGCCGCCTGGCATATCTTTGCCATGCTTGCGAAAGGTTGCTGCGGCACCCGGACGTGTGGTTGCTCGAGGCTTCCGAACAGATACGCTTTGGAGCCACAGACATGTCCGTGATCGCACTTGAGAAGGAGGCGTCGCCTACCACGCCAGCTCGCTCCTCGGATGAGCTGCCTAAGAGCGGAGCCAAGAACGACAATCATGATCCCAGAGATGATAGTGGCGACGACTCTGAAGATCCCAAGAGCAAGGCAAATGCCGACCTGGTTCAGATGAAGACATTGCGTGAGACCACATCAACCCACGATGACTGGTTGCACCGGGGCCCGTACCTACACGATCTTCCGTTTCACACGTATACAGAGTACGTTGACCGCGTCCGCATGCCTAGACAGTGCCCTAGCGACACCCAACTGTTCCAATTCGAGCCCCACTACGCGCTCTCGGGATCGTACTGCCAAGTGATCCGGACTCCCGCGCGCATTCCAGTGCTCGAGGCGCTAAGGTTCATGCCTCCTGGAGAAGGAACAGCGGAAGATAACGCGCTCTACAAACACATAGTTGGCTCGCTCACTCGTTGCACCTGCACAGGCACCTGCTCCGACCCGCTGCTCTTCAAGCCGTTCTTATGCTATACACCCACTGCTACAAAGTCTGAGCAATGGCGTTTCCGGCCAGCCTGGAAAGCACGCCGCGCCGAGCTTGAAGTGCTGGCCAGGCGTGGGGAGCGCAAGACAGAACGCGCGCGGCGCGTCCCGTGCATTCACGACACCACTCTGGTCCGCGGTCGCCTCGCAGCTCCTGCGCATCTTGACGCTCCCGATCCTGCCCACCGCGCGGCCCCGACAGCTCCTGTGCTTCTTCGCGCCACGCTGGCACAGCTCAGCATCCACAGGTTCAATGTCATGTGGTCCGACGCGTTCTCTGATATTCTATTGTTCTTGGACGCGTCGAACACGCATCCTGATCAGCTCACGCTAGCGGAGTTTGCTGCTATCCGCACACGCCGTCTTGTCCAGCACCTGGACATGATGGCAGTGGCGAGGACCGTACGACTTACACAGGACGACACCACGCACAGCAAGGACACGCATGAGGAGCATACGTTCAACGCTGATCCCAAAGCGAATATTTGCCAGTCGGAGTTCATGGGCGGCGAGCATGACATGGAGGAGCAGGAGGCCACGGTGGCGGAGGAGGATTTAGTACAGTGCACCCCGAGCCTTCACGCGAGAGTAACGCTGCATGTCGCCAGAGACATATTGAGACGCGACGAGGAGATCACAGCTGCCAAAAAGCCGGGGCGACATAAAGACTCTGACCAACAAATGAAAGCCTTCGCTGACAGATTTGGCGATCGCTTGAGTGCACCGCTCCCCGCTCTGCTCACAGAGCAGCACTTCCAGCGCCCTCAGCTGCTCGGCGCAAGCACGACGACCGCGCTCGCGCATCAACAGGCCGTGCGCTCAGCAATGAGGAAAGAGCAGCAAGACCTGCAAACAAATGGACAGATCGCAGGGGACGAGAAGAGTTTGCAAGCCATGCTTGCAGCGCTGGAAAACCTGCGACAGCAAGACGCGGAGGCAACGTGCAGCATCCAAGAGTTGCCAGATCTCATGCGAGGTCCTAAGCACGTGGCGGAGCGCATCATGAAAGAGCAGGCGTGCCAGGACCCTCCCCACGTTCTGAACGACGAGCAGATCACGCTCTACGCGCTATGGGTGGACGCCATGCAACAGGCATTCATGCGCCGCTCCAACCCAGACGAGCCGTTCCTGCCCTTGGACTACAGGCTTTTTCGACATTGTCATCGATGGTGGCGGTGGCTGTGGCAAGACAATGCTCATCAACCATTTATTCGTGCCCCTGTGCCGCGCCTTCTTTCATCATGCTGGCGTCGTCCTCGCCGCTCCTACGAACAAGGCCGCACGCGGCATTCACGCCAAGACTCTCCATTGCGTCCTGGGCTTCACGCCGGAGAGCTCCCTGCGCACATCGGCCCTGGCGCTGACCACGCAGAAACGTGTCAAGCTTGAAAGAGCATGCATCCCAGCGGGCGCTGTCATAGAGGACGAGTTCAGCATGCTAGCAGGCTCCATGAACCACGCGGCTTCCTTGCTTTTCACATACGCACGCGAGGCCACGTATCGGCTGCGACGGGAGGACTACGCGCAGCCACAGGAGCGCTATGGACGCGTGCCTATTCTGGCGTGGGCAGGCGATCACCTGCAGCTCCCCCCCAGTGCCAAAGAAGAACTCCCTCTTGGCTCCGCTCGAGAGAACTTCCCAGGAGCATCGTGTGGGCGCCTCCATTTTCAGAAATGCTCAGTATGTGTTTCAGATGCGCCAGATGATGCGTTTCAAAGACGCACGGCTGCTACGTATATTGCAAACCATGCGCACCGTTGGCGGGCAAGCTCTCTCGAAGACCGACTGGAATGCGCTGCTCGACACCGAAGCCAATGAACAGGGCGGTAACGTTGCACAACCTACACCACCCCAAGGCTGGTACCACACGTGCTACGTTTGGAGCATCATCGCCATGGCCTCATACGTAGACGCCCGCGACGCCGCCCGTCTGGCCCAAAAACCTTTATTCTACGTACAGGCGGTGGATGTGATCACCAATTATTCGGCTTCCTCTCCCGAGCAGTCTCGTCAGCTGTTCCGCTCTTTGCTCCAGGTGCCGAACCTCACGAAAACAAAACGGTTGCCTGCGTTCTGCCTCTTGCATGTAGGAATGGAGGTGCGTCTTACCACCACGCTGGATCAACCGTACGCGGTTCAAGACGCAATGGCCACAGTCTTGGAGATACACTACGCGGAGCACGACGCCGCAGCCCAACAGTACATGCGCAGCGTTGCACCGCCTGAAGAAGTGCTCCTGGACCAGCTCCCAATTGCTGTCCTCGTACGACTCCACGATTGCAAACATGTCTTTCTGCCTTGCGAGCCCTGCGATGGTTGCGAGGCGTTCAACTCGTTGTGCGAGAAATGCGGGGACAAACGCAAGGACCTTCAGGGAATTTTCGCCGTCCAGCCCATTCGACGAAGTTGGACCTATGACGGGCCAGAGCTAAAAGGCCAATACGTCAATGTGGCCCGTCGGCAACTGCCACTCGGACCAGCAAGAGTATTACCTTTATACTCTATGCAGGGAATGACTGCGCAGCCAGGCCTAGTCGCTCACTGGACGCTCCCTTCGCGCTTAGATCACGACATCAAGTGGCTGATCTGCTATGTGATATTGAGCCGTGTACCTTCCCTTGCCCAGCTTATGTCCATTGGCCTTTCCGACAAATTCCGTGCAATCATCGAGGGAGGACCACCTGATGGCTTGGTTCAGGCTTTCAATACCTTGTTCCAGGATAAGACCGAGAAGACCTTGGCTGCTGCGCTGGAGGCGCGGCGTAGGTTGGGATGGTAATGCCCGCGTGCTACGACGGCACAACAAGAGACCTCTGCGACAAGTGTTGAGCAAACTGCCTCTTATCATGCCCGCAAAAAAGATACTTCTTTCCTCTCAGCCTCTTCGCCTATCCCGTATAGCACAAACACCCCAGGGTAACATGTGACACCTCTTCCCCGGTCTGAATATTGCATTTGCTCCAAGCAAAGCAAAACAAATCAAATCAAATCAAAGCAAAGCAAAGCGCAGGCGCCAAGCAAGACAAATCAAATCAAACCAACGCAACGCAAACGAGATCAAAGCTACGCAAGGGAAAGCAAAGCAAATCGCAAAGCAAAGCAAAGCAACGCAAATCAAAGCCACGGAAATCAAAGCTAAGGAAAAGAACGCAAAGCTAAACAACTGAAATAAAGCAGAGGCAACGCAAATAAACGCACAGCAAAGAAAACCAAGCCCCAAAGAAACGGAAAGCAAGGCTACGCAAAGAGAAGCTAAGAAAAGAAAAGCAAAGCAAATAAAGCAACGCCCCAACAACAAAGCAAAGCAACATAAAGCAAAGCAACGCATAGCAAACGCCCGCCAAGCAGTAAGTTCCTTTGCTTTGCTTTGCTTAGCATTGCTTTGCGTGACTCTGCGTAGCTTGACTTTGCTTCCCCATGCTTTCCGTTCACTTGATGTGCTTTCCTATGGTTTGCTCTGCTTTGCTTTGCTTAGCTCCACTTTGCGTGGCTTTGCATTGCAATGCTATGATGTGTTTTAATTTGCGTTGCCTTGCTCCGCCTTGATTTGCAATCCTATGCTTTGCTTTTCTAAGCTTTGATTTCATGTCGCTTGCTTTGCTTTGCTACCACTTGCTTTGCTTTGTTGTCCTTGGCGTTGCTTGGTTTTGCTTTGCACCATAGTAACCTGTGGGAAACACGCCCCAAGGTAACATGTGGCACGCGTGCCCGGCGCTATCGTATAACACGCCTGGCATCACAATTCAGCTTTGCTTCGACTGTCAAGCGTAGCATGCCACAGGCACAGTCCAAGGTAACATGTGGCACACATACGTTCAACTAGCACATCATACGTATTACGCTACGCGTTCACTTCATTTGTCTTTGCATTGCTTCGCTGCTGATTTCCCTGTTACAACATAGGAAAACGCAACACCACACATTAATTTAAACTTGGCTAAGTTCATCTTATCATTCTTACTCATATTACTCTTCCATAAAACCATCAGCATCATCATCATCATCATTATCAGCATCATCCTCATCACAATTTCCATGATCAGTATTAGCATCCTCCTCATCATTATCATCATTATCAACATCATCATGAACATTATCATCGTAAATATCATTAGTGTCATCCACATCATAAGCATGTCCGGAGCAATTTTGGATCAGGCGCATGGGACGGAACCCTGTGATTCTACTCGGAGCTTAGCTCATCAACAATCGCAATGGCCGACCCACTGAAAGTACCCGCTCAGACTTCTGTGAGCACCTCCACTTCCGGCCAAAAATGCAAAAGGAAAGCTGCACAACCTCCTGTGAGCGTGCAGGTTGGCTTCTATAATATTGGATGGACGGGCACGCAGCTCTCTGGCCATAATCATGACATGCACCGCGAACAGCTCGGGAGGGATTGCGCCCAGGCCTTCAAGTTTAATAATATTGGCATGCTCTGCCTCTGTGAGGTTGGCAACAATAAGCTTGACGAGAATGTACATGCGCACCTCGGGAACAGCGCAGGCTTTCAAGATAGGTACCAAGGACAGGACGTGAACGTATGGCTCGAGCAAGTCATTCAAGAGTGTTGCAACACCTCGATTGACGTTCAGGCGTACGTTCTGGGGCCCTACGCAATGGCTTTGGACAAGACCATTTGCTGCTTCGAAACTTATCCCACACTCACGGGCGCTTTGGTCACTTCTCCAGGTGCCGACCACAGTTATCGCCGTGCTGTGCACTCGGTGATCCAGGTGCTGCCCCATGGTCCCCTCATCGAGGTGTGGGTGCATCACGCACCACACTCCAAGGCACGGGAGTACACGGCTCTCGCGCGTCAACAAACGATGGAGTACTTCTTCGATCACGTGTCCGGCAAAAGCATCGTGGGCGGCGATTTAAATATGACCAAATGCGGGATAAAGACCGCGTTGCGCAAGTGGTCCTCGCGAAAGGAAAACACCCAGGAGCAAATTGATCAACGTTACAAAACTTGGAAAATCCATATGCTTCCTGAAGCCAAGCACGGTGACGCCGCCTTGTCCCACGGCCTCACAGCGACTCAAATCGAAACGACATGCGTGAAGTGCGATACAGAAAGCGCAACAAGCAACGCGCACGAGCTTGTGGTTGTGCAGCTTAGCCTCGACGACCTCCTAGCGCGTACTTAGCAACAGATCAGATCTTTACCACCCAATGAAAAGCGCCAGACCCGCGCAGCACAACATGGTAGAACCTGTGCGCGTTGAAACTTCGCACGTGTGCATTTCTACAGAGCTAAACTAACGCCGCCACTGATGGCAACAACCATCATCATTAGCATTCGCATCGATATCATAATCAAACAAGCTCAAGCAAAGCAAAGCCAAGCAAAGCCACGCACAGCAGAGCTAAGCAGAGCAAAGCAAAGCAAATCACAGCAAAGCACATTAAATCAAAGCAGCACACAGGGGAGCAAAGCAAAGCAAAGCAAAGCAACGCTTAGACAGAAGATATGTAACATGTTACCCCAGAGCAAGTTGGATGACTATAATCATGCTAATGCGGATAGTGCTGATAATGCTAATACTGATGGTTGTGATGATGGTAATGAAGATGATGCACATGAGAAGAAGGCATGGCATCCCAAAGCAAAGGAAAGCACAGGAAAATCAAGCAAGGCAAACAAGATCAAAGCAGAGCAAAGCACGGGAAAGGAAAGCGAATAATTGACACGCGCGCTCCAAGATAGCATGTGACGCACTCGCGTTAGAGTAGCAGGTGATACATGTGGGGCTACACATTGATTTCACTTGCTTTTATGTTGCTTTGCTTATGCTTTCCTTTGCTTCGCTTTCGTTTAACTTTAACTCTGCTAAGATCAGCTTAGCATTCTTAATCCTATCACTCTTCCGAGTAACCACACTATATAAAGAGCAAACCCTAATTGGGGTCGCGCTGGGTTCATATTAGTAATAGTAGCAAGAGGCAG
>JACLAC010021020.1_pt1 | contig 14290 bp, 13 predicted proteins | sample 8027881 | NCBI WGS metagenome assembly JACLAC01 (sample SAMN15725517, study PRJNA655200) | protist metagenome | isolation source: fluorescence activated cell sorting (FACS) single amplified genomes of... | place: Spain: Blaines Bay Microbial Observatory, Mediterranean Sea | collected 2016-01-19 | reverse complement strand
GGTCTTGGGTCTCATTAAAGGTCAGTCCAGTGGTCCAAGGGTGAAGACCGTCAAACCAAGTTTGGTGGTGCGAGACTCTAGTTAAGTTTAGGGGGTGTGTCGCCCCTGGATGCTCTAGTTTTCGCTGGTTTAGATCGTGAGATCATGATTTTGCACCTGCTTGAATTGATGATTTATTTGGGGAACAGATTCGTATCCATTTGAAAGTCAATAGGTATGTGTTTTTTGATCTCATGACCTGGTAAAATCACTGTCTCAATATAGAATTTATACTTGACTTTATTTGATATCACGTGATATTAACTGTGATTGAAATGGAAGGGATAAACATGTTATTTTTTTGTCGTTATGTTAAAAAAAGTGTTCTGGTCGCAGCGTTTTCGATGCTGCCATGGGCAGGAGCTTTCGCTGGAGAAAAACTTGTTCCCCCAGATTCCGATGGCTATAAACTCGTTTGGAGTGAAGAGTTCGATGTCGACGGTGCCCCAAATCCAGACGTCTGGTCTTTTGAAGAGGGCTTTCAAAGGAATAACGAACACCAGTGGTACCAAAAAGAAAACGCTTATGTGAAAGATGGAGTGCTCGTTTTCGAAGCTAAGAAGGAAAAGCGCCCCAATCCAAACTATGTCCAAGGGAGCTCCAGTTGGAAAACAAACCGAAAATACATAGAGTACACTTCGGCATCCATCAATTCTAACCGTAAAAAGAGCTTTAAATATGGTCGTTTTGTGATCCGAGCCAAAGTCGATGTGAGAGAAGGCATGTGGCCGGCGATCTGGACCATCGGAGATGTAGGAGAGTGGCCGAGCAATGGTGAAATCGACATCATGGAGTACTACAGTGGTTACGTTTTGGGCAATGCCGTTTGGGGAACCAAGGATCGCTATAAAGGTCATTGGGACGCCAAAAAAGTACCTCTTGCTCAATTAGGTGGAAAGAAGTGGGCCGAAGAGTTTCATATCTGGAGAATGGATTGGGATTGCAATTATATTCGATTATACGTAGATGACCTGCTCGTTAACGAAATTGAAATCGTAAAAACATTCAACGATGCTCCTAAAAAGTTTGGCGCCCCAGACAACCCTTTCCGTCAGCCTCATTTTCTTTTGCTAAATTTGGCCTTAGGTGGTGATAACGGTGGTGATCCGAAGAACAGTGATTGGCCAGGGGAGTATCTGGTCGACTACGTTCGTGTCTATCAAACAGATGAGCAACCGGAGATGAAGATGCCTGCTAAATCCAAAAAGGGCAATCCATACAAAGTTTTAAATATAGACACCAGCGATGAAAAAGGTGCCGTAGGTTTTCACCACTACAGCGAGATCGGAAATTTTATCAATAAGAAGATCGGTTGGGGTGATGACTGTGACACCGAAGAGTACGTTTGGGAGCAGGCTGCAAATATCGCAGCTGACGCTAAGCATAAAGTTGAAGGAAAAGTCTCTTATAAATTCACCCTAAAAAAAGATTGGGCACGTTGGGTTCTTAAAATGAAAGGCAAAGAAACCGTGGACTACTCTCCCTATAAAGCACTCAAGTTTGATCTGTCTTCTAAATCTGCAGCAAAATGGGGTAAATTTTCTGTGATCATTGAGGACATCAACAAGACCTTTGTGACGATCCCTATGGAAGACATCGGGTTCAAGCCCGACGGAAAATTTCATACGGTCACGGTAGAAACAGAAGCTTTAGATAATTGTGGCATTGACCTGAGTAAAATGAACACTTTGGTCCAGATCGCGTGGGATGGCGGTGTACAAAAGGGGCACTCGTTTCACCTGGATGGCTTGAGGTTGGTGAAGTGATTTCGTAGGTGACGAGACACTGGGCTTGGCCAGGACTCAACATGACATCGTGTTTAACAATACGGTGTCATGTTTTTACGAACTATTTTTTCTAAATGAAATTTGGGAATAACTATGCAGAAAAATAACATAAAGAAGTCATCGGTGAAGGGACAGGCAAGGGTTGCTGCCGATAGAGGTCGGGACCAAGAAAGAGCATTGCCTTTTTTGGAGTATGTGCTAGAGTTAGGCCCACATCTGAATTACTTGATTTGGACTTCAGATCCGAAGCACTTGAGGAAGCCATCTCCGAAATGGGTAGCCCTTGAAAGCACGAGTCAACGTGACTTGAGTGACTCTGGTTTGGGTGCTCCTCAAAAGATACAGCGTTGATTCGGTATATCATAAAAAAAATGACATGGAGTGATCTTGGCCCTAAATCCGCTCACATTGGTGATAATAAAGACCCGAATCTGGAATGGAGCGAGTTCATCCGTGGCCAAACGAAGACGGGGTTATGTGGTTTGATAAATGAGCATGAACATCATGCTTTTGTGTCAAGCTACAATTATAATGGCGGCAGCCGATAATTAGAGTGGCATGTCAATACCGATTCCGCATCGCCGCCAAAACTCATAGATCAATCAGGTATGCGAGCAGAATGGCTAAATGCGCTACATGATCGCTCCAAAATCATTTCCTTTGCCCAAAAGCTAATCGATAAAACGGGAAAACATTAAATCAAATCAAGTATAGATGGTCATACAAGTTTGTGTGATGCGGCGAGTTTAACTGCTAACGGGTGGAACATCGGTTATGCTTCCATCTGGCATCTCCCAGTATAATTTCCCATTTCTCGTGAAGGCATTTGGGATTCCTTTTTCTCGATTTTCCTTCATCGCTTCATGAATGGCTTCGTTACCTATTCTTTTGAAGAAAAGTACATTCTTCCTGATGCGATTCATCTTTTCTTCTGTCATATTATACTCCCGCCCTGAAGCATGAGAACATTTCCGAGTTTGATATCTCGTAGCCTGAGAGGTCGCCAAAGGCGACTTCTTCAAAATTGTCATTGGTATTGATATAGATACTCCACTCGTCCACGAGATTTTTGTAGCGAGTCCAAAAGTTTTTTTTGCTCCTCCAGTATCTTCGCTCCACGTCAACAGAGGGAACGTGATGACCGCCCTTTGAAACACGTTCAGCCACCCTTGCATTGCAGAGGTCGGTTGTTTCAAGGAACAAGTAGATGATGTTGATTGAGAATCCAAACGCTCTAAGTTTTTGAATAATTTTGGTTGTTCCTCTGCCAGAAAGTGTACTTTCGAAAACGAAGGGTTTTTGGCCTTGGATCAGCTTCTCAAGGCGCTTGAAATATTCCTTTCCAGCAGACAGCATGACTTTGCTGACGTCATGAGGAGAAATCTCTTGAGCTATTTCGTCGGCGTTGAGGAACGGTTGTTCGGCTAAAAGAAGGTATTTTTTAGCGAAAGTGGTTTTTCCTGACCCATTGGGACCAGCGATAATAGTGACGATTTTAGCCTCAGCTCCCATTGGAATGCTATCATATATGAAGTGCTTTTACCAAAAGCATTTCATTTTACACAGATAATATATTGCGTTTGTGTTGTGAAATCAAACCAGAAAAACTCTATACAAAAAAAGCCCTGCATCTTATTGAGATGCAGGGCTTTTCTAAGTGGGAGCTACAGGATTCGAACCTGTGACCCCCTGCTTGTAAGGCAGGTGCTCTAACCAGCTGAGCTAAGCTCCCCGTTGGGAGAGAGCACTATTAAGGAGCGCACACTTTGTCAAGTCGCTATTTTTGCCATGTCCCCTTTTTGGTTACACTGCCCCCTCCTACTGACCATCGCACTTGAAGCTAACCATCTCCAACTGGAGTTTCCCCGAACCCATGACTGCAACCGACTTGAGCACTCGCTTCGCTCGGTTGAAAGGGGTTCAGATGACGACACCCAGATCCATCGTTATCATCAAAGAAGCCTTGGACAAACGCCACGGCCTCAAGTACGTCTACACCGTCGACGTCGACGTCAGTGAAAACCTCGATGTCAAACACATCACCAAGGCCAACCACGGCATCAACGTTTGCGAAAGCAAAACCATTGCACCCGTTCCCCTTGGAACAGTTCCTGGGATGGAGAAGCGGCACATCGTCGTCGTGGGGGCGGGACCGGCAGGCCTGTTCGCCGCCCACGCCTTAGCCGATTCCGGCGCCAAGGTCACCCTGCTAGAAAGAGGTCATGACGTCAAGCAACGCCTAGGAAAAGTTCGCTCCCTTTTCAAGCAAGCTGAACTAGATGGAGAGAGCAACATCTGCTTTGGCGAAGGTGGCGCCGGCACCTTTAGTGACGGCAAACTGACAACCCGCAAAAATCACCCTTGGATCCGTTACGCCATGGAGTTTTTGGTTGAAAACGGTGCCCCACCCGAGATCGTCACCGCCGCTAAACCCCACGTGGGCACCGACCGCCTGCGCGCCGTGGTCGTCAAAACGAGGAAACGCTTGATCGCCATGGGCGCCAAGGTGTGCTTCAGCTCAAAAGTGTCGAACCTGAGCATCGAGCAAGGTCGTGTCAGCAAAGTGCACGTGGATGGCTCCGATGACATCGAAGACTTCGACGACATCGTTTGGGCCAGTGGGCACAGTGCCCGCGACAGCTTCAAGATGCTTCACAATCTGGGCTTACCCCTTGAGCCCAAAGCCTTTGCCGTCGGCGTGCGCATCGAACACCCCCAAGCTTTGGTGAACCGCTGGCTCCACGGCGACGAAAAAAAACGGGAGCTAGGGGCAGCCGACTACCGCGTCGCCTGTAACATCAGTGCCGATCGCAGCGTTTACAGCTTTTGCATGTGCCCCGGAGGACAAGTCGTCTGTAGTTCCTCCCACGACGGTTACCACGTCGTCAACGGCATGAGCAATTACGCTAGGAATTCAGCTTTTGCCAACTCGGGCTTGGTCGCCAAAGTGGGCCTCAAAGACTTCGACGGCCAAGATGGCCTCGCAGGCGTGCGCTTCCAAGAAAACATCGAGGCCAAGGCCCACTCCGCAGCCAAAAGCTACCTTGGACCAGCCCAGCGCGTGCCCGACTTTCTCGCCGGTAAACTGAGCGACAGCCTCCCCCCCAAGTAGTTACTCCCCTGGCCTCGTTCCCGTCGATCTCAATCACGTCTTGCCCTCCTTCATTTGTGACAACCTCAAGCGGGCCCTCCATGAGTTCGAAGCCAAATACCCTGGCTTTGCCGGCGAAGAGGCCCTCTTGATCGGAACCGAAACCAGGACATCATCGCCGGTGCACATCCCCAGAGATGTCGACGGATCGGTTCACTCCCTGAAAAACTTCTTCCCCTGTGGGGAAGGCCTCGGTTACGCTGGCGGCATCGTTAGCGCTGCCCTAGACGGACTGTTTATCGCCCAATGTTTAAGGAAAAGATATGGAAGCAAATTCTGAACAGCCCCCAAAAAGGAACTCCGATTGCTCCAGCGACATCACGGGCGAACAACGCCGAGCCTTCTACGAAAACCGCAGTGCACCTTCCGTAGAGATGCTGAAGGACCGCCCTGGTTTTGAATACCTGCTGAGCAGTGAACAGGTGGGTCCATGGGTCGATCAACTGGCAGACAAAACCTTGATGTTAGATATTGGAGCGGGCATGGGTCGCTTCCTGATGGCCGAGGCCGAAAAAAATCGAGACGTTGCCTACTTGGGCATCGACCCCGACTACCAGTGTGTCAAAAAAAATCTTGAGAAACTAGACAATCGCGATCGACGCGATATTGGACTGCCCGATGTGAGATTTTTCTTCGGTTCCGTCTACAACGCCCTGCCCTTTTTACCGGCAGCGCGCATCAAGAGAGCTTACGTCAACTACCCAGACCCCTGGTTCAAACGCAGACATAAAAAACGCCGCTTAGTGACGGAAAAGCTGTTCTCTTCGCTACACCCTTTACTCGTCGAAAATGGAGAAGTCTTTGTGCAAACCGACATCGACGATTACGCCGCCTTCATTCACGAAGAACTAGACAAAACCAAGGGCTTCAACATCAATCGCACGGGGATGCCTTTCTTCAACGGACTAGCCGGTACACTATACCAAGAAAAAGCCGTAGCGAAAGATCACAACCGACATTGTTTTGTCCTCATCAAATCCTAAAACGCCTGCTTTGTGGCATAGGGCTGAGCATGTCCGCACTGCTCGCCAACATTGAATCCCCAGAATTCAATGAACTACATTTATCGGGAGAATTGAGCACTGCCGATATCATCAGAGCGGCGGAAGACCAATTTGGGATCCGCGTCGTCTTGCCCGAAACAGCTGACAACAGGGACCGTTCCAACTACAACCACATCATCTCACTTAAACAATTGGTGGATGCCATCAAGGTCAAGTACTCTCGGCGCCAAATCCCTTTGAGTCATCGCTTTGTAGAGGGCGAGCTGATCTTCTCCAAGATCGTTCCCAAAACTCAAGTCAAGCCCAAAAAAACAAACACAAGCCCTATCAAGGCAACAACAGCTCCCATCAGCCAGCCAAAATACCCCGTCCCCGTGATCTCCCAGCACTTTCCGGACAACGACATGAATCCGGTTGCCACAAGCAAGAAGAGCTCCGTTCAACCGGTTTTGCCCAACTGGGTCCAAACAAAGAAGCCCAAAACTCGTCAAAACATCATCAATAGGAATTACCCGTCAACGGGGAGCGGTTTTGAAGTTCAGATCCCGCCCCAAAAGAAAACCAAAGTCTCCGTCGTGCCCCTAAGTGCTCCGGGCACATCCGCTGCTATACCGCCGCGATCGACACAAAGCCCAGTACTTTTGAAACCCATGCCTCTCAGGGGGAGCTCAAGTTCAAGATCTTCCGGCTCCTACCCCAAAGTGACCTCGCCCTACCCCACCTCCTCGCCACAAGCATTTAGCGACAGCACTCGCTCATTTGGCATCACCCCTTACCCTGAGGATGCCGTTGGCTTTTTCAATGATGCGCCTTCCATCGTGCCCTCGGCCAGTCGCGAAAATTTTATCGAGTGGAGCACCCGTATAGAGGGTGCTTTAGAACAAGGCAACCACGCCGTTCTCGATAAAGAGGAAAAAGAACTCTTGCGCCGTTTGCGCTGGCTACAAAACAACAAACCTTGATTGACTTTCTTTTTTACTTGGTGAACGTTTGTCTTCTTTAGATCAGCACGTCGACACGATATCTTCCCTTGAGCGAGGAGCCAGCGGAGCTTGGCTCTCCTTTGAAGAAGGACTGCACGTCTATCGTCACGCCTCAACCGAAGACCTCAAAAAGGCGGCCACCCAGCGCATGAATATGCTTTGGGGCGGCAAAGGTTCACCGCGGACCTATCTGCTTTACTACCTGCTCAACTATTCAAATGTCTGTGCAGAAAACTGCTCTTTTTGCAATTACTGGGCCAGCGCCAACAGCAGCGACGCTTGGACCTACCAGTTTGAAGACGTTCAGGAGAATCTGCAAAAATATCACGATTACGGCGGGAGGGTGATCCTCTTCCAAGGTGGGAACAACTACGCCATCAAAGATTTCGACTATTACACGACTTTCATCTCAAAGATGGTCGAACACTTTCCAGACTTTTACATCTACGGCACCTCCCCTACGGAAATATACTTTTGGTCCATGCACCACGGCATGACCATTCCCGATATCTTTGCTCAGTTGAAAGCCGCAGGTCTTAGGGGTATCGCCGGGGCTGGGGGCGAGATCGGTCACCAACCCATCCGAGATCTCATGTTCAAAAGGAAGGTCACCTTTGAAAAGTGGCTCGACATCATGGATGAAGCTTGGGCCCATGGCATGAGCTCTTCAGCATCGATGATGTTTGGCACCTACGATGGTCTCGATGAACGCTTTGAAGCCGAATACTGTCGCCTAGAACACATGGACATGCTGCGACAACGCCAAGGGCACACCTCCTTTTATCGCGCCTTTGTGGCTTGGCCCTACCAACCCAACCAAGATCGCATCCGCGAAAAAGCCGCTCCCCACGAGGAGTACATCCGCCTGATGTGCATGGCCCGCCTTTTCATGCGCAACTTCCCAAACTTACAAAGCTCTTACTTGTCCCTCTCAAAAGAACAGTTCCAAGACTCTTTAGGCTACGCCATCAACTGCTCGGGAGGCATCCTCTACACCCCAGAGCTCGTCACCGGCTCCGTGGGTGCTAACCCAAATGAGTTGTCCCGCACTCAGATCATCGACTGGATCGATAGCGCCGGCTACGCCGCCGAGGAAAGGGATTACTATGGACGACTCTTGAGCGACCCCTACACCGGTCGGTCTTCCCTGAGCAACCAAGCTATCGATCGAGTCTAGCATGGCTGCGGTACAGTTGCTCCGCTGCGAAAGCTACGAAGAAGGCACCTTGAAGGCCTGCCTCAGCCAAGTCTTTGAGCGCTGGGGCAAGGCTTTACCGCCAAAGGGCGCAAGGGTTCTGCTCAAGCCCAACATGGTGAAAGCACTACCCAGAGAGCGTCAGGCCCAAACGGACCCCGTCTTTTTGGCAACGGTAGCCGAACGGTGCATGGAGTTGGGCTACAAGGTCACCGTGAGCGACAGTCCCGCCATAGGCAATGTCAAACAAGCCCTCATCGCCAATGGGGCTATGCCTTTACTCGACAAACTCGGGGTGCAGTGGGCCGATTTCAAACCGAACAAAACCGTCCATATCGATGGACGGACCTGCCATGTCTCCAAAAGCCTCAGTGAAGTCGATGCCGTGATCAATCTCCCAAAACTCAAAGGCCACGGCCAACTGTACTTCACCGGAGCCGTTAAAAACTGCTTTGGCTGTCTAGCGGGGAAACGCAAGATTTGGCACCACATGCACCTGGGGGATCAGTCCGATGGTGAGCTCTTTGCACAAATGCTGGTGGACCATGCCCTTGCGGTCAAACCGACCCTCAACATTTTGGACGGCGTGATGGCCATGGCCGGTAAGGGCCCCATCCATGGCACCCCCGTGCACGAAGGCTTGGTCGCGGCCTCGGACGACCCCTTCGCCCTAGACATTGGAGTGCTGAAGCACCTGGGCGCTGAGCTCGACCAAGACCCCGTGCAACGTTACCTAAAAAAAGAGCTGCCTGAGCTCATGGACAACATCAGCCTTGAGGTCGAAGAGGGATTGAAAAGAGGGGACTTTTTTTTCCCAGGCTCAAAACAACGCAAACCCATTAGCTTTAGACCATGGGTCCTAGCTAGATTCGCCATCCGCAGTTGGCGCTCAAAGTGGTCCTCTTGAAAAGAGGCCACCTTTACGCCACAACAAGGTCTTTTTCGAAGGTTTGAGAAGACCCGTTTCTCCTTAGAGTCCATCAATGTCATTATTAACCCTCCAAGACGCCGCCTACGGCCACGGTGCACAGCTCTTATTCGACGGTATCGAACTCTCCATCGCCGAAGGCGAGTTCATCAGTTTAGTCGGTCGCAATGGCGCCGGCAAATCAACCCTGATGAAAATCCTTCTGGGTGAACTGCCCATCGAGCGAGGCAAACTGGTCAAACGCCAAAACCTCAAACTGCGCTACCTGCCCCAGAGCGTTCCCAACGACCTGAAGGGCACCGTCTACGGAGCGGTCGCCGTCGGCTTGGGTGAGGATGGAGAGGTGCTGATGCGCGCCGAGCAGTGCCAAAGTGCGGTGGAGCGCGACCCTAGCGAAGCGAACCTCAATCGCTTAGATAAAGTGCATCACCTCATGGAGGAGCGAGGACTTTGGGGCATCGAACAACGCCTGCGAACCACGATCTCCCTGATGAACATGGATCCCGAGATGGAGGTTGAGCAGATTTCGGCCGGCTTGAAACGTCGCGTTTTACTCGGCAGAGCGGTGGTCAGCCAACCGGATGTGTTGATGCTCGACGAGCCCACCAACCACTTGGACATCCCCTCTATCCTTTGGCTAGAGGGATTTTTGAAAAAATTTGAAGGCTCCCTCGTCTTCGTTTCCCACGACCGTGAATTCCTAAGGAGGCTTTCAAGTAAAACCCTCGTTGTCGACCGAGGTCGCTGTGTCGGGATCAAAGCCCCCTTTGATGAGGCCATGATTCGCTGGAGCGAGATGGAGCGTGTACGCGAAAACGAAGAGAAGGCCTTCGACAAAAAACTAGCTGAAGAAGAAGCCTGGATTCGACAAGGCATCAAAGCCCGTCGCACCCGCAACGAAGGAAGGGTACGAGCCCTCGAGAGCATGAGACAAGAGCGCGGACAGCGGGCCCGCTCCAGCGGCCAAATGAAATTGCGCATCCAAGAGGCCGAGAAGAGTGGACGCAAAGTCATCGAACTCAAGGCCACCTCTTACCATTGGGGCGAGCATGAAATGTTCTCCAACTTGGACCTCCTCATAGAGCGAGGAGACAAATTGGCCATCATAGGCCCCAACGGTTGCGGCAAGACCACTTTGCTGAAGGTGTTACTCAAGCAGTTAGATCCCAGCTCCGGCACTGTTGTCCACGGCAGTCAATTGTCCATTTGTCGTTTTGATCAACTGCACGCCCATGTCGACCTCAGCAAAACCGTACGGGAGAACCTCTGCGACGGCGGAGACTGGATCGAATGTGACGGTCGACGTCAACACGTGATGGGTTACCTGCAGAACTTTCTCTTTGCCCCAGACAGAGCCAGTGTGCCGGCGGCACACCTTTCGGGCGGAGAAAGGAACCGCTTGCAACTGGCCAAAATGTTCACCAAACCCGGCAACGTTTTGGTCCTCGACGAACCGACCAACGACTTAGACATGGAGACCCTAGACCTTCTCGTGGAGAAACTTGCCGACTACCAAGGCACGGTTTTACTCGTCAGTCACGATCGCGACTTCATCGACCGCGTTGCAACGGCCAGCATCGTCTTTGAAGAAGACGGTGAGCTCGTGGAGTATGTCGGTGGCTACCAAGACTGGTTGCGTCAAAAAGCCATCCTTGACGAGGCCAAGACTTCCACCTCCGGGCCCAAAACCGCAACAGAAAAGGGCGCATCTGCCCTCAGTGAACAAGAACGTAAAGAACTGTTCAATTTACCCAAAAAAATCGAAGCTCTTGAAAGAGAGCAAGAGAAAATACACCACGTGATGAGCCGTGATGGCTTCTACGAAGGCGATAGCAAAACCATCGACAAATACACCTCGAAATTGGCCCAACTTGAACAAGAAGGCAGCGAGGCCTATGAGCGCTGGGAGCAACTCGAAGAGAAAAACCTCGACTAACAACGACAAGCAGCTAAAACTCAATCACCGCAAAACCGATTTATTCATCACATGCTTGCACAACAATAAATGTTTAAGGTTTTCACGCTTCTGTTGATCTGTTTCGGTTCGGTCATCGCCACCGAAGCGCAAGATTGGTTGATCGTCAAGCTCAAAGGCGATGTCGAGCTGCGTGGACACGAGCAACCCGATAAAACCAAACTAGGCCAAAAGGTCAAGCTAGGGGACGAACTTCGAGTCGGAGCCCCGGGCTTTGCCGTCTTGGCTCACCCATCAAAGGTTAAAATCGTTGTTCCTTCCATGTCCCAAGTGCGTTGGCACGGACAACCCTCACCCCTCATCGCGTTACAGCGGGGTGCCCTCAAAGTCCTGGGCGACGAGACCGGATCATCAACGACGATCTCCGTGCCCCATGGAAAGGTCCTGAGTGCCAGTGCCCTTTGGTCCTTGTTTTTGAGGCCCGACGAGTCGGCTATTTTAGATCTTGAACGAGGTGCTATAACCATAGAGCATCGCTCGGGCAGCAGCGAACACGATGCACCGAAACGCCTAAAGATCGATCGCCATGGGGTCAGAGAATACCGAGACGGTTCACTGCCACGACCTAGGGTCATCTTCGACTTTGACGACCACCCCGAACTGCTCGCCCAAGCTTTAGAAGAAAAAACTCAACGCGAGAACGAGGAAAAGGCAGCAGCCAACAATGATAACACAAACGACGTGATGAGAGGCAGAGCTTCCAACGCCAAGATCGTCGAAGGCCAAGGGAGTGGCGAAGGGGAATACAGTTGGGACTTCAGTGTTAACCCTTACCTTCTGATCATTCCTATTTTAGGGGCCGCAGTCTTTTTCTTCGTCAAAAAACGCTATCAAAAGCATCACGATCAACAGAACAAAAAAGGGGCTGGAGCACGGGAACACGGCTATGAAAGTGAAGATGTCCAAGTCTGGAGGGGAGCCTTGACCGCGCACGACCCTCCTCTGTTGACCAACAAAAAAACCATCGTCACTGGCGATGTCGAAGATGGCGCCACGATTCAAGCGAAGCACGAGTTGATCGTCAAAGGTTCTTTCCAGGGAGCTTCCCTAAGCAGCTCTAAAGACGTCACCATCGTCGGAGGAGTCAATGGCCAAGGCAAAGCCCACCTAGAAATCCAAGGTCAATTGAACGTGGCTTACATCAGTGAAGCAACGGTCTTATCCTTGAGAGGCGTAACGGTCGACAAGGCCATACGCAACGCCACGGTGTTGAGCCAAGCCGCCATTGTGGTGAAAGGCAAAAATATTCTAGGAGGGCAAGTGGCTTCCCACGAATCCATTCAAACCCAAGCCATCGGCTCGGACTTTTGCGAAACCAAGGTGCATTTAGGTAAAAGCCTATCCGAACAGTGTCGTCTGTTTGAACTGGACTGCCCACCATGGGCACCGAAAAGCGAAGACAATACCTCGGCTTTTTTAAGGGTGGACGACGAATGGGTTTCTGCCCAGGTCGAACAAGGCCTCGCAAAACTAAACCAGAAGAAAAACATCCCTGGACCCGTAGAAACAAAATTGGACCCCACGGACAGCTCAAAAATTCAAATCCGCGGCTGTGCCCGAACCGAGTCTAGTCCCTAGGCTCTCTTGCATATTGCACCTAGGGGGCAACATGCACCCCTAACGATAGAGCAATTCTTTTATGCCTGGAACCTCGGGTTCATCAACATTTGAAACCCAAGTGCTTGGGGTTTTGTCGAAGGTCATGGACCCAGACTTGAACCGCGATATCGTCAGCTTGGGTTTCATAAAAAACCTAAACATCGACGCATCCCACGTCAAATTTGACCTAGAGTTGACAACCCCAGCCTGCCCGGTTAAAGATCAACTCAAGGCTCAGTGTGAACAGTTACTCGGAGAGTTAGATTGGGTGTTGAAGATCAGCATCAATTTAACGGCACAGCCACGCACCAACCCCATGGCAGAGCACGCCCAAGCGACCATGGGAGGGGTCAAAAGCATCATTGCCGTGAGCAGTTGTAAAGGCGGCGTTGGCAAGAGCACACTCTCAACCAACTTAGCGATCGCCTTATCCCAAAAAGGAGCCAAAGTCGGGCTTTTGGATGCCGATGTTTACGGTCCAAGCATCCCCACCATGCTCGGCTTAGGGCCGGTTCAGCCTAGGGTTGAAAACCAACACATGATCCCCATCGAAGCCGTGGGCCTAAAGCTGATGTCCGCTGGTTTTTTGATGCCCCAGAGCGATGCTGCCGTGTTGCGGGGGCCCATGATATCCAACTTGATGCAACAGATGTTATTGTTGACCCAGTGGGGAGAACTGGATTACCTGATCCTCGATATGCCGCCGGGCACCGGTGATATACAACTGACCATCACCCAAAATGTACGCCTCACCGGAGCGGTGATCGTGACCACGCCCCAAAAGATCTCCTTGATTGATGTCGCCAAGGGCATCCAGATGTTCTCAAAAGTGAACGTCCCTATCTTGGGCGTCGTGGAAAACATGAGCTACTTGGCTTTAGGCGAACAGAAAATACCTCTCTATGGCGAAAGTGGTGTGCCCCATTTGGCGGCCACATACGGCATGGACATCCTCGCAAAAGTCCCCTTTTACCCCGAAGTCGTCGGCTTCAGCGATCGTGGCCGCCCAGCTGCAGCAGACCACGGACAGCCTTGGGCCAAATGCTACGATGAGCTCAGCGAAAAAGTCGTTCGAAAAGTTTCCGTTGAATTAAACCGCACCGCTCAGGTGCCCGTTGTGGATATCGATTGGTGATGGAAATCCTGCCGACAAAAATTGCTAAAGCTGGGCCTAGAACCCTAAAGGTGCAATGGTCCGACGATCGCCAGGATCTCTTTGATGTGGTGATGCTGCGCAGGTCCTGTCGCTGCGCCAACTGTGTCAATGAGATGACCGGCGAACAAATCCTCAGACCTGAACAAGTGTCCGAAGCGGTGAGACCGGTGAAAGTGACCTCCCTAGGGCGCTACGCCTTAAATTTCGAATGGAGTGATGGGCACTCTTCCATTTTCTCTTGGGATTTGCTCAGACAACTGCCCAAATAAGAACAACGTGTGCTTCATCGAACCCACCCGGAGCTTTTTAGACTGGTGCCGGACGGGACGAGCCTTCTCAAAACACACCATCACAGCCTACGCCGACGACCTTAAGCATTGGCAACTCTACTGCCAACAGCTCGGCATCGTTGAGTTCGAGCAACTCCAGTTGCAACACTTTTGCGACTTCCTGGAGCGGCAACGTCATTTCGC
>JACLAC010018138.1_pt1 | contig 14290 bp, 14 predicted proteins | sample 8027881 | NCBI WGS metagenome assembly JACLAC01 (sample SAMN15725517, study PRJNA655200) | protist metagenome | isolation source: fluorescence activated cell sorting (FACS) single amplified genomes of... | place: Spain: Blaines Bay Microbial Observatory, Mediterranean Sea | collected 2016-01-19 | reverse complement strand
TTTTTTATTTTGTCGCAGCAGGTGATGGTAGCCATAATTTTTCTCAGACTTTAGCTCAACACCAACGAATGGTACGTCGCTACCGAAGAATGATCCGATAACTAGCGTTGGTGAGAACACCTTGGCACAGCAAAATCGACGATTGGACAAACTCAATCAAAATGGAGCATAGTTTGCAACAGACAATTAAAGACGAAATAACCATTAGTGGTAACGGCCTCATGCGAGGTTTGGCCGTCAATCTCAAAATATGTCCAGCACCAGTCAACCACGGAATAGTCTTTCAAAGACTCGACTTAGACAATCAGTCGGTTGTCGTTTGCGCTGAAAACGCGGTGGATGACCTTCCACGTTGCACGAGTATTGGTGATGAATCCGTTACTATTAATAGTGTAGAGCATATCTTATCAGCTCTAGCCGGTATGCATATTGATAATGCTCTATTGCAACTTGATGCTCCAGAGCCCCCCGCACTGGATGGTAGTGCTTCAGCGTATGCGATTCAGATTGCCCAAGCCGGAGTACTGAAACAAAATATACCTCGATCAATTGTCAAGATTAATTCTCCGCTTGCTATTGACCAAGGGGACAAGCAGTTGATGTTACTACCTGCTGATAACTTCCGTGTCACATTTGTCTACGATCACCCAAAGATCCAGACCCAAATTGCGACATTTGATATCACACCAGAACTTTATTTGGAACAGCTTGCACCAGCTAGAAGTTTTTGCTTGTCTAGTGAAATCGAGGCGTTATTACAGTTGGGTATTGGCCAAGGGGCAAACGAGAGTAATGTAGTTGTAGTAAAAGAAGATGGTGTGCCAAAGTGTGAGTTACGTTTTTCTGATGAGTTTGTCCGGCATAAGATTTTGGATTTGATCGGCGATTTATCGGTGATCGGCCAACCATTACAAGCTCATGTTATCGCAGTTAAATCAGGCCATCAGTTACATGCTGAATTGGTCAAATTATTAGATGATCAAGGCTTGATTAATAAAGAGAAACCTGTGGAAGCGAAGGAGATTTATCAACAACTACCACACCGATTCCCAATGTGTATGGTAGATAGAGTTCTAGGCTTCCAAACAGGTAAATCGGCTACAGGTATTAAGAATCTCTCTTATAATGAACAGTTTTTTCAAGGACATTTCCCACAAGAACCAGTTATGCCTGGAGTGCTACAGATGGAGGCCTTAGCTCAACTGGGTGCTTGGCTAGTCTTGCAAGAGACAAGCACCGAAAACCAGATTGGTTTTTTTGCCTCCATTGACGAGGCAAAATTTCGCCGCCCGGTTCTTCCTGGTGATCAGTTGAAACTAGAAGTAGAAGTTATTCGTAAACGCCGGAACTTTGTGAAACTCGCAGGTAAAGCCTACGTAGGGGACTCTCTCGCTAGTGAAGGTATCTTGTCAATTATGATTGGCTCACCACCCGAATAAAAAATTAAGTGAATATCACCTGAAGAAAAAAGACTTAACTTACGACTAAGGGTAGGTAATGACAAAAATTCACCCGACCGCCATTGTTTCTCCAAAAGCTGAGCTCGATAGTTGTGTTGAGGTTGGACCATTTTCTATTATAGAATCGGATGTACAAGTTGGTCGCCAGACGATCATTGGACCACACGTTCAGGTCTGTCAATATACCCATATTGGTGAAGAGTGTCAGATTTTTTTTGGTTGTACGCTGGGTAATCCCTCTAAAGACCTGAAATCTCAAAATGAGCGTAGTTATACCTTGATCGGTAATCGTAATACACTGCGTGAGTACGTATCGGTTTCACGCGCTACTAGTGAAAATTCGGCTACAGTTATTGGGGACGATAATTTGTTGATGAACTGGGTCAACATTGCCCATGATGCATCGGTTGGAAATCGAACTATCATGGCTAATTTTGCTACTTTAGGAGGACATGTTGTAGTAGAGGATCAGGTTCGGTTGGGGGCACACGCGGCTATTCATCCTTTTGTACGAATTGGCAAATGTGCTATGGCTGGTGCTTGCTCCAAATTCGTTAAAGACATACCTCCATTTACTGTCGCGGATGGACATCCAGCTCGTATACGAGGATTGAATTTGATAGGCCGTCAGACGGCTAGTAATCATCCGATGGCGGAAATATCTCCCGACACTATTAGCTTACTGAAAAAAGTTTTTCCTCTGTTGTTCCGATCTCAAAATTCGCTATCACAGGCCATAGATAAAGTTAAAGAAGACTGTCCCCCCAATGATGAAGTTAACTACCTGCTAAATTTCCTTCAGTCATCTGATAGGGGTATTGCACTTTAAATTTGTCAGAACCGTGAAAAAATTGTGTGCGAAATCGGGTTGATTCTGGACAGTTAGCTGCCATGGACACTGAATGCCATCAAACAACGAATAGTCCTTTCGGTATTGTTGCTGGGGATGGTGAACTCCCTTTTTTATTGGCTGAGTCAGTACTCAAACATTTTCCTAAACGACCCATCGTGTTCATCCCCATCACTAAATCTTCAGCTCGCTTAGCCCAACAGAGGTTGCCTACAACAATCTCCATTTTTCCTCTTGGGGTAGGTCAGGTCGAAAAAGTCACAAAAACATTTCAAAAGCAAAATGTAAAAGAAATTTCAATTATTGGGAAAGTAGAAAAAAATAGATTATTGAAACCACTACACTTTGATACGACAGCTTTGAAAATTCTTGCTCGTAGCCGGCACGGTGGAGATCAATCAATTTTAGCTAGTGTTCTCAATCATTTTGAAGCAGAAGATATTCGAGTATTACCTCAAATACAATATCTAGGTGATTTCTTTCCAACAGCTGGTGTTTTGACAAAAAAACAACCTACTCAATTAGAATGGCTAGACATCAACTATGGTTTGTCCCTTGCTCGATCAGTAGCTGATTTAGATATTGGTCAAACAGTAGTAGTAAAAAATAGGATGGTATTAGCCGTTGAAGCAATCGAAGGAACAGACTCTGCTATTAGTCGGGCTGGTGATTTAGCAGGTAAGGGATTCACAGTAATCAAAACTGCGGCCACAAACCACGATTTTCGGATAGATACTCCAACTGTTGGACGACAAACATTAGAAATCATGAAAACATCAGGAGCAAAGGTTTTGGCTATTGAAGCCAAACGCGTTTTACTAATTCGACCATCAGAACTGGTTGAATTAGCTGACAAATATCGTATCCAAATTATTGTAGCCGAACAGGCATCAAAAAAAGTCAATGACAGAAAAAACTAGCTGTTTTCAGCTGTTAAATTTGTACTATTATGCAACGATTTGTTTTGCTATCAGCTTTTTACCCCCTAGAGTAATTGCTGAAACTAATTTCCCTCAACTTCCCTCTGATCCCGTACAAATTTTGAATATGCCAAGCGGTACACCAATAACGGATTTAGCATTTTCACACGACTGCGCTTATTTGTTAATCGCAACGGGATACCAAATTAGTCTTTGGGAAGAGGCCAATGTTAGCCAAAATGACATAGATAACCCTCTACCACCTGACTCCATAAATAATTCGAAATGGTCAATTAGTTGGTCAACTCAAGATAATAATGAAGATTTAATAACTGCCGTCGTAGCAAGCCCTGATTCTGCAGCTGTAGCTTATGGTACTTACAATGGCCAAGTTCAAATTTTAGACCCACAGAGCGGGATTATAGAACGTACTTTAGTTGCTTTTGAGCCATCGACGGACGAAAAAGAAACAGATTTTGAGGATGGTGAAGATGATTTTTCTACAACTTTACCTAGGGGAGAGTGGGTAACTACTCTCGCCTTCTGTCCTGATCAACCTATCTTACTAGCTATTGCTACCCTAAATGGAAATATCTTTCTTTGGAATATTATTACGGGAAAATTGGTTTATGCTTTACGAGGGCACACCGATAATGTCACCGCACTAGATTTTTCTCAAAACGGAGAACAGTTGGTATCTGGCTCTTGGGATGGTACCGTCCGATTCTGGGACTTAACTAATGGACAATTAGAGAAAACGTTATTGGCGAGCCAAGAGAAGATCGGTTCAATATCATTAGCAGGTAACCTCCTAATCGCTTCTGGAGTCGGACAATCCATATCGAGTTGGGATTTATCAAAAGTATCACCAACTAAGAACCAATTCTCTAGCCGAGGTGGGAATCTGTCTTTTGGCCCCAACGAAGCTTTTTTCTTGTGTCAGACTTCAGATAAGATTTACGTCTGGTCGGTGGAAGGAAAAATATTTCGACGGTTTGGAGCCACACGAAGACTAGGCTTATCCGACTTATACTGTTCATTCTCTCTCAGATTTAGCCAGCAAGATGATTTGTTTTATGTGGCGACTGGAACGACCAATGGACAGGTCCTCATCTGGGATATGCGACAGGTAGTTGAACCTGCCGCATTCGAATAGGAGGCTTGCCAAAGGACAAACTAAGAAGTACCAAGAGCGTCGGTAATTTGAGTTAGGCTGGGGAATTCCTTAGTAGAAAGTTTCGAGTATAGAAGCTCACCATCACGTGAAACCTCAAAACATCCACCACCCCCAGGAACCAATGTAAGAGAAGCTATTTGTGTTTTATAATGGCCGAGTAATTTGTCCGCCAAACTGACGGCACGTGGCAAATAATTTCAAGCTGTACAGTATTCGATCCTTAGATCCATTCGTCTACCCTCATATCGAATTAATTATTAGTGTAACTCTAAACTCATTCAACCGAATCAGATTCTACCCAAGTCTCGTTAGTTGAGCAAGAGTTTTTTCTAAAAGAATACGTCTTTACACCGAATCCCTTTCTGATGTATTTTTTCCAGTAACTGTCTGGTTTTTTACATCGGTATCCTAATACTAACTTATTCTTATCTTGTCTGCAATAGTGTCTTAAACTTCATTCAAAATCATTTCTTCTGTACTTTCTATCTATTTTCTACATGTGCAATTTCAAAACACTACGTAATCAACGTAATAACTCAATTGTATATTGGACTTATACCGCGTTTTGAAAGTATTTCTCGATTAAGTAATAATTTGGATATCGAAGGTTAAAACAAGATGGTGTTACCCTGATTGCAGTAACTGATGGAGGGTTCGAGGATAACCAAACATCTAAACGGAACCGACAAAGTCCTCTCTGCTATCTCCGAATACCAAAAACAAGAAATTGTTTTTAACTTGTCGGTCAGTAGAGAGACAAAGAAGAAACAAAATCAACAACGCAACTATGTTACCCTGAAAGGTGAGGGGAAATGCGAAGGTCGGAAACCCAACAAGGAATTGGTGAGGTTGGTCGAGAGGTTACGAAAACAGAACTGGAAAACTAAAAGACGGATGAGTCTACGTCAGATCTCCAAATATTTATCAGAATTGGGTTATCTCAACGAACGTGGTAACCCATATAGTGCACAATCGATCAGTGATATGGTGAAACAATAAGGAATTAGAAATGAAACTTAGAGACAAGATTTTATATATGTCATTTGGTGCTGCGTTAGTAGTTCTAGGGATAGTTTTAAACTCTTTGGTTGCTGATGCTATTGCACAAGTGGGTTTAGAGGATGCGAACTTCGGGGTCATCACTTGTAAGGCGATTATAATTCAAGGTGAAAATGAGAGAAAAGCATATTTTGGATTAGATGAAAGTGGGGATAGTAGTATGCTGACAATGTTTGGTGATGACCTAAGTCAACAAGTTGTATATTTAGGTAGTAATCAGGGAGGAAACAATGAAATGCTGCTTGTTCTCGACTCAAAACCCAAAACTGATAAAAGAAAAGTAAGAATGTATATAAACGAAAATGGTGGAGGTATCGATTGTATTAACAAAACAGGAGAAAATGCTATTAGTCTAACGGTGAGTCTTGACGGTAGTGGTGTAATAGAAAGAATCCCAAATAATGAAGACACTTCGAATCCAGCAATTCCTCCTACGAATTTAATCAAAGAAAATTAAGGTTTCAATAAATAAAAACGGCAGTTCGTCTAAGGATCTAGTCAAATAGTAACGTCGGAATTTTTTATTAATTACGGGACAGAAGTTGTAGTTGGAATGATTTTCACTGTTGGGCAACTGTTTTCTATAGAGTTATTTATTTCTGTTACTTTCATAAAAAGACGAAAAAAGTGGAAAGTAGGAAATAATATGAACAAAGACATAGTCGGTAAAAAGGAGTAAGGTGCTAGAAATGAAAATTAGAGATTTAGTTTTTCTGATTATCGGTGGATTACTGGTTATTTCTGGAATGGTGTTGAACTCAGTTTTCGTCTCTCATGCTGATGCACAAGAAAATGGGGGTACTAATACATATTTTAAAAATGTATTTTGTGAAAATCTCGCAATCCAAGATAAAAATGGTAAATTCAGAGGGATATTTGGATTGAATAGTGGTGGTGATGCAATACTGCAAATCTTTGGTGATAATACAGAAAACACAGTTGCATACTTGGGTGAGAATGCAGAAGGAGATAATGAAATAATGTTTCAACTCAACTCAAAAAATGATGTAAGACAAGTGTCTCTAATGATAGGTACAGATGGTGGAAGATTCGATAGTATCAATAAGTTAGGTGAGAGAGTTGCAACTATTGGAGTTGATAAAAAAGGTGATGGTCTTGTTGATTTGAGAGACCACCACGGATATAGGAAATAAGATATGACAAGTAAAAAAACAATAAGGAGTTAGAAATGAAAATTAGGGATTTGTTCTTTTTATTTATTGGTGGATTATTGGTTGTTTTTGGAATGGTATTGAACTCGGTTTTGGTTACTGATGCTAATGCAGATAAGGGGTCAATAGATACGAAGTTTGGAAAGATAACCTGTTAAGAAATCATAATCGAAGATGAAAATGGAAAAAAGAGAGGTGAAATACATATTGATAACAATAAAGGTTGCAAAATCTCTTTTTATAATGAAACAGGGATAAAGACTTCTATGTTGGGTGAAAAAACTTATTGTGATGGAGTTTCAATCATTGACGGTAAGGAAGGTGAATGCCGATGTTGTTTCTGATAACGTACCACAATATAAGGAAACAATATGAACCAAGATATAGTCGGTAAAAAAGCAGTAGTATTGGTTCGAGGTAATCCTGATGATCACAACCCTGATCCTATCCAACATTTCATTAACCAGCACCAAATCGAGGTTCTGGGTGAATGGTTCTATGATTGGAGACCGGGGGATGGGGACTGGGCATTTCTCAGATATGAGGACCGATTGGCATTCACTAAAGGTGTCGAACGGGAAGTTAACTGCATCATTGTCGAACCCAACTTCTTTTTCAGTATCGGTCAGACCAGTCGGTTTGAACAGAGACTAATGATGCAAATGATGGAGAAACTGAATATGCCATTGGTTTCGATTACCGGAACCAATGACAGTTTGAGTTACCATCACTCCACACCTGATGACGACCAGTTGTTTGAGGTAGTAGTGGAATACGAGAAACTCAGGAACCAGTTATCCAAGTTACAGAGAAAAACCCAAAACCAGCAAAAAGAAATTGTCGATCTGAAGGGTCGAGGTAAAGTGGGTTGTCGTAAATCGGTACTGGAAACCAAACCTGAATTAATTAAGCATGTTAAGGAACTCAAATCAGGTGATTATACCAACCAAGAGATCTCTAACATTTTGCTTAAGATAGGTTATACCAACTCCAAAGGGAAAGCATACCATCGTGCACAGATCACTGATTTCTTTCGACAGAGTAAGAAGTTAGAGTAATTAGTCGGAATTAATTAATTGCTGGAATTCTGGTGTTTGTCGAATGTTTTCCAAATCAGGGTCTGTTTTAGAAGACTCAATAAAACTTTTATCTAAATCAAACGTTTTCTTCAAATATTCTATTGCTAGTTTGGATTCAGTTTTAAGGGAATATACACAGACAAGATTGTAATGTACATATCCTTCTTTAGGATTAACCTTAACTACTTGTTGGAATTCAGAAAGTGCCTCATCTAATTTACCCTGTGTTAGGTAAATACCTCCCTGACAATAATTTCCCCATGCAGGAGTAACATCAGGGTCAACCTCAATTTGTATTGCTTGTCGTAATTTTGCCAATGCTTCATCTAATTTACCCTGCTTTCTATAAATGTCTGCTAGAATGCTATGTGCATATGCATTCGAAAAATTTTCAAGTGTTTGGTCAGGGGGAAGATCAATTACCAGTTGGCACTTGGCAACTGCTAGTTCATCTTTACCTTGCCTTCTATAAATATCCCCCAGACCAAGATGTGCCATTATAAAGTTGGGATCAATCCTAATTGCCTGTTGTAAAGTACTCGTGGTATCATCAAATTTTCCTTGTAGTTTATAACATGCTCCTAAAAGGAAAAGTCCTAATAGGTTATTAGGATCTATCTCAACTCCCTTTTGAAAGAAAACAATGACATCGTCTAACTTGCCTTTCAATCTATAAGTTTCTCCCAAATTGTAATATGCAAGTGCATAATTAGGATTTATCTGTATCACCCGTTGGTATTCATCAGTTGCTTGTTCATATTCTCCCTGCGAATAATGCTCATTCCCTCGACGTAAATTCCGCTCTGCTTCCGTTTCACTATCCGCAGACAGCAAATAAAAATAACCAACAAGACAATTTTAAGAACTTTCATTATTTAACCTGCTGTTGTTAGTAAATCTTTTATTAGTGGAATTAAAATCTGATATCGTAAGATGCCATTAGACCGTCACGTGGAAGATAGTTAAAGTTTAAAGACCTAGATATATCTTTTTGCTGTTTTTGTTGTCGTTTCTGCTGATTGATCTTTTTAGCAGAAAGGTTAGCATCTGCAATTGACTACACGTAACCATCAACAAACATGACTAACCCTGTCAATGCCACCACATCATTACTTGGTGGTGAAAGTACAGAATTTAAGAAAAGACTACCCCCTGCGAAACCATTTACAAAGAAACCTACTGTTTTCAAGTGTTGACCGTTATACAGTTGTCCATAACCTTGAAAAACAGGTAGTACCATAGGGAACAATGGACCGACTGCCACAAACAGGGTGGTAGCAGTTCTATTTTTAAGTTTGATATCATCCATTTCTTTTGCCAGTGTATGGTTAGTAAGGATGAATAGAATTACTAGAATTCCTATTTGTTTCATTTATTCCTCCAGAATTAGAACTGTAAGATGTCATCATTCCTTTTTGGCATCCTGAATTTGTTGTTACCCTGATGGTGTTTCCACTTGGCCTCTAGTTGTTCTTTGGTGGATTGATCTTCAGTTAATACCTACAAGGCCATCTGTCTTGGAATTTTTGTATCAGGCCATCTGCTTCATAGGATTCTTTAACTAGTGTAATTTTTGTATAATGTCCAATCACCAGCCAAAAATCTTTGAGCCATAGAGTTTACCAACTCATGTCTCATATTATCCCCATGGACCACTTGCGGTACATTGGCGAGGAAACCATGCCCTTAAAACTGCTGCCGCTGAGGGGGTGATATTCTTACGATTAAAGATATCGGCTTCTTCAAATGAAAGTATTCCCAGTAAGAGTTTCATCAAAGTCCCTTGGTCGGTTTGCATGTGAAAAGCTTCGTCGCCGACACATACGCTCGCGGTGATATTTCCATTACCAACTCGTAATCCGACACGCTGGCTCTCAAATCCGATTTCAATCTCTCCACACCAGTCTGCAACACTGGTAGGACGCAACCGAGATTCCAATTCGGGGGTTATTTTATTCAACAGCGATGCAAGGTTAACGATTTGAATCATATTCGATGCGTGTCCTCCTTGACGTTCAATCAGATTGAAGGCGATGTTGGCCTCTGTCAATATGGATAAAATGGCAGGTTCAAAGGGTAGACGCGAGCTAACAGAATTAGTACTGCGTTCTGCGGCAATATGGAGGATTTGTTTAATCAGTGCTACAAACGCATCTGGGCAGGAAGGATTGAATGTAACCTCACTAATTGACCTTCCATCATTCCTTGCTGAAAGATAACCCTCTACAATGTCATTGGTTTCATAGACTATCCGTAATGGGTTAGGGACAGAGGATTTTTTTGGCAGTTTGGCGTTCGGGTTGAAATCTCGAACGATTGAGCCACTACGTTCTCTATTGAACAACTGGTACAATTCGCCTCTACGAACTGCATCGCGGCTAGCGTCATAAGGACGGACTTTACCCGGCAAGCCCTCTGGTGAACGAAACCTTTCTTCTATAGAAATGATATTCGCTCCAACGTTCGCCGGCTCTATTGGGAATTCGACCAAACGTCTGGGGAAAGGAACGTAGCCAAAGCGACGATAAAAGATGGAATAACCGCCTAGCCTAGAGATATCATAATTGTTATCGCACATCCATTGTACGACATCATGCATCAATGCGCTGCCGTATTCTTTACCCTGAAATTCAGGTAAAACAGAGACTTCTCCGACGTCACCTTTGATGATTTCACAACTACCGATACACAAACGTTCGTGCGTGATAAGTGCTACCCCGATGACTCTGCTCCTGTGTTCCAAAACACGGAACCGTTCAGCGTCTCTGATTGCTAAATTGTACCAGCTATGCCACCTGTCAGAGTTCTTTTCGACGCGGAAAGATTTTTCCATTACTTCAAAGATAGCTTCAGCGTCATCAGCAACACCGCCACGAAAATTCAATCTCTGCATATTCTCAGCTCTCATAATAAAATGTCCTTTTTCTAATTTAGCCTACAATTTTCAGGCAGATTCGTGGCCGCTAATGCGTTCATATGAAGTGCAAGAAGAACAGCGCGGGTACGAGGTATGTTGACTCGTGGGTTCAGAATCATGCTCGCACCTGTCTCCTCAATCTTTTCCTCAATCCTAAAATTGACTTCCAGACCACGCCTTAACCCTTGCTATCGACATCAGTGTATATAGAGTGAGTTTGCGCGATTTCTCTTTTATATCAGTCTAAAAGCACTAGGTATTTACAGGCATTAAAAAAGCCGAGGAAGACTCGGCAGGGTTGGGCTACGGCTTTATTTTTTAGTAAAGCCGACATCCATCCTCTCACAGTTCTTCCAATCTGTCAATGTAGAAACCTATTTTTTTCTTCACTTCTGATTTTTGTCATTCGAATTTGCGCAAAAGATAACGCGTGTACGGGGTATTACCGAGAGCTCGGGTATTACGACTTGACCGTCTTGAGTTATATCGATTCTCTGAATCAGTGAACTCAAGGCGGTTTTTTGTATCTGTAGATCGCTCCGCAAAGCTTGTTCCATCTCACCTCTGAAACTTTCCAAATCTACATCTGTTGGAGTCGAGGCTAAATTCCGTGTTTCAATCTCGGTTTTGATCTTTCTAATCTTGTCCTCATCTGACTGGATTTTGGGAATGAATCGGTCTTTAAATCGAACCAGTATGGTATGGTCTATTGAAACTGGATGACAATTTCAATAGACCTTGCATCCAAGTACCTACTTAGTTTATTTTATCCAACTAGAGGAAGTGTCTTCAGGCACTTACCTTACACGAGAAGTTAATGAAGAGCATTGAAGGTGGGCTAATAAGAGGCTCGCCTTTTTTGTTTCTAGGCTCAAGTTATGGCTAACTGAGGCGATAATAGTAGTATCTTCAAAACTTCCTTCTGTAAGGTGGGTCAACCCCTCTGGCTCACCTTCTTTTTTTGCCTATTAGTTTTTTACTTCGATACCTTAATAAATAACAGGTGATAGCTATGAGCAGGCATAAAAAACCACATCTTCTGTCAGGTCATATACCCTCGGCTGTATGTTTGCGCCGTATGTCTGTACGAAAGATGTGGTTAAGTCATTTAACTCTTTAATTATTGTTATTGTAGTTGGCTCCTCTAAATTCTGATAACTATTTGAACAATTACTTATCGGTTTGAATAACTATTTTGTTTAATTAAAAGTAGTTATTAATCACAGAACTTCCCCTTACTGGAAGTTTGAAACTCGTATCTGGAACATAACGGGTACGGGGTAATCTGTTGGGTATCGTTACCAGTTGATACCCTTTTTCTTTTCCTCCACTAGTTTATTAGTTCATCTCCATACTGACACTTGAAAAAATAATTTTACTTAGTGGAATCGATCCCTTTTTCATCAACTATTGGCAGTTTTATGGGTTGAGAGTCGTCTCCTCATATTCTAGTTTCCATCTGCTGTAGTGTTGCTCACCTAATTGACACCCTTTAGATTATATAATAGGATGTATTCCCACATTTTTGGACAGGAATAAATATGATGAAAAATCTAGTACTCTACAGTTTATTACTAGTTAGTATTGGATCTATGGGGACCACTTTCGAACCAGAAATGGTCACAGAAGGCCTCGTCGGATTTTGGTCTTTTGATCAGGAAACTATTAAGGGAAAAATTGTAAAAGATATTTGGTCGAAGAATGATGGAACCATCAAGGGCGCTCCGAAAAATGTCAAAGGCAAATTTGGTCAGTCTTTGTTCTTTGATGGTAGAAAGGATCTAGTGAAAATCCCACATCATGCTAGTTTAGATCTGAAAAAAGAGGTTACCATTGAATTTTGGTTTCTACTGCAAGGGCAGAGTGGTGATAATGAATACCCTAGACCGGTGAGTAAAGGTCAGTCTTTAGGAGATAACTCTGGTTATGGGGTGTGGGTTAGAGATACTCGAAATCCGACGGATATTGGATTTCGATCGGCAACATTGACGCCAAAAGACACCCGTGGCCAAGGACTACTCAGTTACGACAATAAGTCGTGGCATCACGTGTTGTTGAGTTTCAATGGCAAAAAAGGATCACTTTACTTGGATGGAAAATCCATCGTAGACCAACCTGTCAAAGGTGATCTGTCGCAAAACAAAGAACCATTACATATTGGTGATGCACTCGGTATGCGACATTTTAATGGTTTGATTGATGAAGTTCGGGTGTACAACCGAGGCCTAACATCAGCAGAAGCAAGACAGAACTTTGAAATTAAGACCAACAGCTTATCGGTTACAGTTGCCGACAAAATGACAACGGTATGGGCTAAACTGAGGAGAATTAATTATTGAAATTTAAGAAAATAAAACCTCCACAGAATCTCTCATTTAACCTCAATTGGGTTAGAATGAGAAAAATCATCGGCAACTAGCTTTCTCAGTTTTAGGTCAGTTGAAAATACTGTAGCTCATTAATCACAGTAAAGATAGCTGAGCAAACGTTTCCATCAGTCAGAATCAACAAAGTTTTCATTGTATGATAAAAGTCTGCATCGCAAACTAATGAAATTATAAAAACGAATTATTCCCGGTCGTTTCAAAATTATTAGCAAAACCAGACAAGATCGAGGAGGTTGATCAAAACTACGATGTTACAAACCTTACCCATCCGGTTTACTGTTATGAGTCTCAATTTGTGGGCGGATAACCGTATGCCTGAAAGAACTAAATCAATACAAAAATTGCTGCATCTTCATCAGCCAGATATTCTTTGCTTGCAAGAACTGCGAGCGACCACGCGAGACTTGATCGATCAAACTTTGTCCGATCACAGTAGAGTAGATGATTCATTTGCTGGATGGATTGGCGAAGGTAACATTTATTTCAACTCCAAAATGTTTGAATTGAAACAATATGGAGCCGAGAATATCGGTATGTATGAAGCCGATCGTCGGCTATTTTGGACTAGATTGACTCTAAAAGGGAAAAAAGGTCTTCAACTCTTGACCGCAACTGCCCACTACACTTGGGCAGGAAATCCAACCGAGTATGACGGTGGTGTTAGCCCTAGGTACCAGCAAGCCCGAAAGACAATCAGAGTCTTATCTGAGATCAGCAACCATGACGAGCCGATTCTGTTTATGGGCGATCTCAATGACTACGTCCATCCGATTCGGATTTTACGTGAAGACGGTTTTGTAGACTGCTTTAGTGGTCTCGGCCGAACATCACCGATCACCATTCCAGCCATGCCAACGGCTAAGGGAACTCCACAGACCATCGACTGGATCTTTCATAAGGGAGCCTTGCAACCGATGACTAGCGAAGTGGTTGACTTTTTTGCTGGAGATATCGCACCTTCGGACCATAAGCCGGTCTTGGCAACCTATACGATTAGTGGATAGAAGCTGTTGTGCTTACCTGTCAGTTTTTTATTTCGATATCTTAATACTAAGATCAGGTATAAAAAACCACATCTTCTGTCAGGTCATATACCCTCGGCTGTATGTTTGCGCGGTATGCCTGTACGAAAGATGTGGTTGAGCAATTAGACTCTTTGACTATTGTAGATGGCTCTCTACATATCTAATAACTATTCGAACAATCACCTATCGGTTTGAATGACTATTTTGTTTAATTGAAAATACTTTAGTTTATATTCAAAGTGAG
>JACLAC010026645.1_pt1 | contig 14291 bp, 14 predicted proteins | sample 8027881 | NCBI WGS metagenome assembly JACLAC01 (sample SAMN15725517, study PRJNA655200) | protist metagenome | isolation source: fluorescence activated cell sorting (FACS) single amplified genomes of... | place: Spain: Blaines Bay Microbial Observatory, Mediterranean Sea | collected 2016-01-19 | reverse complement strand
AGCAACTCGGCCACCAGTCTTAAGTCCAGACCCTGCCGGACCATGTAGCTCGCACAAGAGTGGCGCAGGTCATGCCACCGAAAATCCTCGATCTCTGCTTGCTTCAACGCTGATTCCCATTGTGTGCGTAGGTCGAGAGACTTCCCCTTTGTCCGACTAGGGAAGAGTTCATCTCTTCCAACGATGCGATGCTGACTGTGATACCCACGAAGTAAATCAAGTACTTCCCCAATTACAGGTACCACACGGATGTCGCCATTCTTGGTGTGCTCGAATTTCAAGAATCCATCCTTGAGATCTATCTCCTGCCAGCGCAGTCCCCAGATCTCGCTTTGCCTTGCACCGGTAGCCAATGAAAGAACGACAGCCAAATGGAGTTGGGGGGAAGACAACTTCGTTACCTGAAGTAAACGATCACGTTCTCCATCGGTGAGGAAACGTGTCCGCCCGCGGGGTTCACTCAGCCTTTTGATACCCGTACAAGGATTCCTTTCCAACATCCCAATCTCTACTCCATAGCTACAGCAGGTGCTCAAAGCTGCCGTGTAACGGTTGACGGTGGATGGGCTTCGCTGTTTCTCCTCTACACCACGGCTGTAGGTGCCTTTACGTAATTTTTCTCGGACCCCAATGATGTTGGATCGGGTCAACTGGCGCAGTGTCAAATGCCCAATGTTTTCTCCCCAATAGCGTAGCTGCATCCCATAATCACTCTGACTGGAGGGAATCATTTGGCTGACTCTTTCATCCAGGAAGCGCTGGATCAAATCACCAACCGTTTTTCGATCGACTTCCATGGTGACGATGCCCCCTTTGTAGATGATCGCCTCCTGTTCTTCCATCCAGTGCTTCGCGTCGGTTTTACGCTGAAATGTTTTACATAATGACTTGTGACCCTTACGCCGAATTTCTACCCGGTAGCTGATTCCCTGCTTGCGGGGAATCTCGAGAATAGTTCCCATGATGCCTGTTCTATTTTTGTGATTGAAACAATTGATGACTTAATGCTAGGTGCCGATCTCAATAATGACAATAGAAAAACCAACGGATAAGTAATCCGTGATTTTAGTGCTTTTTATTCGCTGTTCTAAGCGATATTTCTTCCAAGAAGAAGAAAACGTAGCAAAAAGGTCGTAATTGAGTTTGGAAATTGTCAAAATCAGAGTTGAATTTTGGTAGCAAAAAAGTCGTAAATGTGGGCAACAAAACACAGGTGGGATCAATCAACAGCAAACAACGAATCAGAATAAGATGCTGAAATGATTGTTTTTATTGATTGTAAAATGTTGGCTATTTTGGTCTTGGTAGGACTTCTAATCAGTAGGTTTCAGGTTCAAGTCCTGATGGGCGCACGCCTTGCGGGGGATTTCAACACTCGCACTTACTAGCACAAAGATCATAAGTTTTTAACCAGATTTTCGATCTCTAACTCATTAGGATCGAGATACCCCATCGTCGTACTCAAGTCCTCATGTCTGAGCAATCGTTGGACATGCACTGGACTAGCGCCTTGCCTCAATAATTCCGTTGCCACTCCTGCCCTGAATCCATGCAATGGTTTGGGTCCTCTGCAATCACACTTCTTCTGAATGAATCTCATTGAGGCAGTCAACTCATTCAGATGCGCCCAATGTCGATCTCCATTCCCTCTGTCTAATACCCAGACCTCCCCTGATTTGTCCCACTGACTCATTTCCTCCTGCAGTTTTGGCGAGATTGGGACCCAGGCATCTTTACGGTTCTTTACTTCCCAATCTTCTGTGCTGGTAATCCTGATCTTCTTTTCCTGCACCTCTGACCATTTTAGATTCAGCAGTTCTCCTCCCCTCATGGCAGTCTGACTCAAGATCCAGATTGTCCTAAGTAATAACGTATATCTTCTGCCTGGGGTCTCTCTGCAATATTCCAGCATGGTCTGAACTGTTCTGCTGAATAGAACTGGACCCTCTTCTTCACTGTTCTGAGTGCTTTGAGCGTGACCGGATGCTTCAGTAGTTCCCTCTCGGACAACCACTTCACAAATACCCGAACAGATCGCACAGATGAATTGATGCTGGAATCCGACAGGCCAAGACTTCGGAGATGGTCATAATATGGTTCTTGAACTCTTGAGCTGAGGTGTCCAGTGCGTGGGGGGGCAACGTGCAGAAATCTCTGCAGGTCTAGTCGGTAGTGGTCAACTGTTTTCGTATCCCTGGCAGATTCAACGGACGATAACCATTCTTCAAGTAGTTGTTCAAGGTACTGTCCGTGCCGTTCTTCTTCTTCTATTCGTCTATCAAGACGTTCTTTTGCCTTTTTCCATAGATCACCAACAACCTGCTCACGTTCATCTTCAGTTAAAGCGTTATAAGTATCTTTTGATATGAAGGGGAACCTATATCGTTTACTTATCAAACTCATCACTACCAGTAAAATTACAGCAGATTTTGGACTACTTTAGGCTATTTCTATCTAGGCATGCGCAATGGAGTTTATGTATTTATTTCTCTAAAAGATGAATTTTTGATAAAATAATTTTCATGAAAAAGTTTACCTGGTCAATCTTGGGGCTCATCCTGTTATTCTACCTGTAAGTTCTAGTGTTGTTCGATTTATTATGATTTATTTCATCAAAAATTGATGGCAATGAAAAAAATAAATACAGAAAAAAAAGAGTCTCCTGAAAAAATTATTGGTGAGGACTCGGTGTCTAATTCCTTCAGAAACCAAAAGACATATCAGCAACAGATGAGGCTTGCAGATATGGAATCCCAGTTAAAGAAGTTGAAGGGGCAACTCACTAAGACAAAAGAGCAGTTGGAGAAAACTGAAGTCCTGTTGCGAGAGGAGCTATCTTCGGGTAAGCAACTACAGAAGATGAAAGATGAATATTCTAATTGGGTGGCTGATCCGAGGGATGTTCGCTTTGATGAAAGCTGGAGACTGATTTTGGTGATTGCGTTTCTGCTACCAACTACCTTAAGTTGCCTGTTTTTCTGGATCATTCTTACTTAAAAACACGGCCAGTTAATCACTCCACCAATCAGACTGAATCATCATACTTGCTTAGAGAATAGTATCGTGTGATCTGTCCCCGGCCACTCTCTTCTTCGGATTACAGAAGAATATTTCTCCTAGCAACGGTTCTAGAAATTCTAGACAAGTATTTCAGCTCTTTGGCCAAACATTTGTCCCTAAGCACTTGCCGCTGACTGACATCCGTCGACGACTTTAAATAGTATTTCTGGGTTCACCATGGTTTTTATTTCCATGATGTTGCCGTTTGGATCTTTGATAAAAAAAGTTTCCTGTTCAAACTCATTTCCCTTGAAACGTCGATATGGCGGATCGATGAAGTCAATGCCTTTCGCTTCTAAGCGTGCTTTGACAGTATCGAAATCAGCTTGATCGAGATGGACTCCAAAATGCGGTACCATCACTGTGCCCATATCAACGTCATGACTGACGTTTGGTAGGCTTTCCTGACTCTGATGCAACGTCAGCTCATTACCCCAAAAATTGATATCCACCCAGCGACCGGTTTCGCTATTGCCGGTTGAGCAGCCAAGTACGTCACGATAAAAAGTAATAGAAGTCTCTAGGTCGCCAGCTGGGATAGCCAAGTGAAATGTATTCGCCATAGCATATTACTTTGTGTTGGTTTTATGATGAATTCTAAAAATCTAATTTACCACAAGCGACTTTGCGATTCAAAGATCTTTATAATCAGCATTGACTATCCTTGTGACGTATCTACAGCCGATCTAACGTTTACTTTTAGTCAAAAGTAAACATTCAGATAGCAATATCTGACTTACCAGTCTCTCGACCTCATTCCTTCCCATATTTGCTCATTCATTGGATTAGACAACGATTCAAGGTCAATGTCTGGGTCAATCCGCCAGCGGCCTCCAACTTTATGGCTCAGAAAATAGCCAGTTCGACACCAGCGATAGATACAGGTTTTGGAAACATCAAATTCGGCAGTAAGCTGTTTTGGGGTTAGGTAGGATTTCACTGGCTCCAGAGAAAAACTTTAAATTATGAGAAGTAGAATAATAATATCTATGATGATGAGAACCAGAAAAATCATATACCAAGGTAGTGACCAAAAAGCCGAGCAATACTTCTTGAATCGATTAAGCATAGATTTGTGAAGCGGATGGGTAAATTTTTAGTATTAAAACTACAGTAGAAGATGCGCTAGATGAGGCGCACAGAAAACGCCTCATCTTTGTAGGCAGCAGAAGAACCGGCCAAGCTAAAAATCTGAATCAGCATAGGCGCAAGCTATGGCCGTATTGCTTTGGATATCGCGCCAAAGTACCTACGACTCTAGGCAGGTTTGAAACTCAATTGTAGTTTGCGGACAGAAAGACCCACACAGGAATTGATTTAAAGTAACCTTTGTCTTTTTTTAGACTTATCTTTCTAGATACTTCTGTTTTTATTTATGAATTTTTAAATCATTTGAATCAGAATTTTTCATCTGCTGAAGTAAATCGAAGGCCAAAGCAATAAGGTTATGCTCCATGACCCCAAGCTGACTAGTGCCTGCATCTGTGTCGCATTGCGAATCTCCGCAGCACAGATGTGAGACTTTACGCTGCCAAAACCTGCTATGGCTGGCGTATTGTTCCTACCTCACAGGGAAGCGTTGCTCCAGTGGCGCTTCCCTACACCACCTAACATATTAGGCCACCAGATCAGACAATAAGCGTGGCTTGATAGACGCCTTCTCGATTGGCTCTTCTGTAGATAGTTCAAAAGCTCCTAATGCTTGGCGTGTGGAATGAAATTCTCGTAGGACTTCAGCATGTCCGTGCCATCGCCCATCGTCGGCAGGTGCTTGATCTGCTGCCAAAGGACCTTACCCGTTTTGATCATCCTTCTTCTACAGGCAAAGCCGAGGAACTTGCCAAAGATGGAGTCTACCGCTAGCCAGAGCCAACATTGAAATTTTTTTAGCGATGAACATGCAAAGTTCATCGATTTCGATGAAGGAGCAGACTTCGGTCTGTGGTGGGCTTGCTGGGAGTGACTGGGCAGAGCTTGTACCAACCAGCGAGAGACCGTCTTGTGATGGATCCCGAGAATCCTGCCGATCGCTCGCATCCCCATCCCTTCGAGATAGAGTTGACAGGCCTGTTGCTTGAGGGCTGGATCTTTGCCTTGTCGTAGTGTTTGAAAGATCCGTCGGCAGGCTTGGCAACGGTAGCGTTGGACACCCCGACTGGTGCCATAGCGAATAGAGTCAGGATGAGCGAAGTGAGGACATTGAATCGTTAGTTCTCCAAATTTCAGAGATGACTTCATTTGTATAAACGACGCAACTGCGCCGACCCCCTTTACACCGGCAAATTCACTTTCCTTCGATGAGTTGCGGTGTTGGCCGCATACAGTCCCAGAAACGCTTTTGGTGTTACCAATCAGTTTTGCTGGTGGCGATTGGCCGGAGAGCGAGCTCGAGTTGCGCACAGAACCGACCTATCGCTTGGAGATTCAATGGTTGCCCGAAAAAGCCAAGGAATTGTTACGAGATTCTGCAGAGCGGCAACAAGATTTTCGTGATCAACTGGAGGTGCGTTATCATTACCAGCGTAATTTGGCCCTCTACGATTTGATGGGGCTCATCGACACGATGAAGACCCCGAGCAAGTTGGCTCATGAACGTCCAACAAACCCTGATGTCAAATGGTCAGCAAAGCTGGGCGAGTGGGTTTTGTTGAATCGCGAGAGTAAAAGCGATGAGAGTGAGCAAGTGGAGGAAGATATTTTCGACTGAAGGAGAATGAAAACAAGTATCAAAAGGGCAAAGGGGAATATTGATTTGGGGGAATGCTTAACAAATCGTGGGGCGCAGACCAATGGATTAATATTCCCCTGCTTGAGCTCACGCTGATTCAGGTTGCTCAGGTTGAAGGTTTCCTCTGCCACCTGCATAGGTGAGGCGTTCTTCAGCTCGCCTCACCTACTGCCGTACCAATGCAAAAGCAAATATTGGGTTAATTTCTAACAATCAATTATGTGCAAGTACTCTCTTATGTGCACTGATTCAGCGGTTTCATTAATGCGTTTTCTAAATTCTTGAACCGAAGTATTTGTTTTAAAATATTCTTCCCACTGATCTTTACCAGACCAAGAATCAAAAATAACATCTGCGATATAAATATCTTTTGAGTCATGCTTATATAATTTCATGTCAACAGCACCGGCATTTTTCAAATGATTGTCATGAAACTCCCTATGGCATTTGACAAATTTATCAATATCCGTTGGCTTCCAATAATGTCTGCTAACAATAGCCATACCTTAACCTTTGTAAAAATTCTTGAATACTAACAAGTGAGATTGTGCGCGAAAGCATGATTGCTCCGGAAAAACTTACTTATCAATTTATAGATAGAGATTGTCAAGGATTTAGCCGAAGGCTTGATTGCACTCTCAAATCAAGAAAGCCAATGAAATCCTAACTAACCCCAAAACAATTAGCTTTTGAATATGACGTTTCTGAGACAACAGTTATCCGCTGGTGTCGAACCGGCTACTTGCCAAGTATCAAAGTTGGCGGCCACTGAGGCTATTGAACCCACCCAAACAAACATAAATAGTGGTTGATTGTTCTGTATTATTCCATCAGTAGACTGAAACGCCTGAATAAATTCCCGATCATTCAGCTTGCCAAATCCCGGCATCACTACAATGGCGTAGGTAAAGACAAAGCCAGTGACTAGAGTGCACAACAGAGTAGATACGAGCAAAAGACCAAAAAACATATTTCATCTCCACAACTTTACAAATCCTGAGTAATCGCTCCGAGACATGATTCCCACTCTGCACAAATTCTTCAACGCCAGAATAGGCACACCAGCTTTTTAAAGGGTTGGGGAGTGCACAGCCCAAAAGGTTAACAGGATTGCTCCCCCACTCGTCCTCCCGAAGTAGCAGTTTTTAGATTATAGTCTAATCACCATGTTTCAATTACATAACAACTCTGGAGGATTTATGGATAATGATACCAATATCGATCTGAGAAAACTTTTAGCAAGCGCTGCTTTGGAAGATGAAGAGCTTTCAATAAATCTGAACAATGAAGGAGCAGACAAATTTACTTTGCAAAAGATTGAATGGAAAGCAGATGAGAAAGTTGGCGGATTTGAGATGGAATTAGTAGGGGTTTATGTGTAGAAAAACCCCTCAACACCTGCACTGAGTATCTCAAAGAACCTGATCATTTACTCAACTTAGGGAGGGAAAATGAAATTAAATGAAGCAGAAAAGCGTTGTAAAATGTGTTGGTGCGTTCTATCAGAACCACTTAAAGGTTCTAGGTGCGCTTCATGAGAAAAACTCAAATTTTTAAACACAATGCGAGAGGCATCAACAATTCAAAAAAGGATGGCGTGGTCCACCCAAACTAATCACTCGTAATCTTCCCAGTTCCAGTCCTGATTTTCAGATAGATCGTAGTCCAAATATTAACTACACTTTCTTGAGTAATGATTTTGCTATCTCTATAAGTCACGGCATTAATGATTGCCACACACAAATTCTCTCTTTCTAGTAGTTTCGAATATCGATGAATACATAAGAATTTTTCACTTTCGTAGATCGTTCTGAAAGGTCCAATTTTGATACTGTTAGCAAAAGTAGAAATGATTGCCTTATCTGAATCAATATTTGTTTCAATCCCAAATCGATGGTCAATAGCTTTATAATCTGGATGATAGATTTCATCTACTAGGTGAAAATCACCTTCAAAGCCCAGTCTCCAGGCTTTTTCAAAGAGTTCTCCCTTCGTCATTCTCCCTCTTTATGATAGACCTATGCTTTGATTCGCTAGTTAAGTGTCTTAACAACTGTTTGCTGGTTGGTTTTTCATCTTGGGCCTAGTAGTAATTTCTTAGCAGCCCAAAGATCCGCTACTAATAACATCAGCGTGTCACAGAGTTTTGCCCTCTCGCCTGCCCTTTGCCCCAGTGAACACACCAAGAAAATATTCATAAACCCACCCCAAAATGTCGCGAAAACGTTCGGCGTCGACCCCCTTCCCAATTCCTCCAAGCAGATCGACCAATTCTTCGGAAAAATGTCAATGCTGGGTCGCCGTGCGTTGTTCAGCATATTGAATCAGTCGGTCTATAGTAGAACCCAGGTGTTCAAGAATTATAGCAAATTTGACCAATTGATTGTGCATGCGAGCCACATTGCTCCACAATCAAGAAAAGAGGTGCAAAGGCCTGAATCAATGGTTCTAAGCATCAAAAATTTTACAAGAACGATTGATTCTTTTGGAAAATCATCAAAACAAGTCCAGTCAAGGGTCCTATTTGATCTAGTCTCGAAGCTTATTCAACAGAATTAACATAGTGAAAAATATATTTTCATTGCATTTGTACGTGTAGCCAATGGGGATTAGTAGGGTTAAAGTATGTCAATCAAGGTATACGCAACTAGTAGTAGCAAAGGTTTATTGATAGTTATATGAAGTATTGGTGAGAATTTCTCTTATGGGGTTTGCTGATTCTGACGGTGTTACTTTCGGCAAGCCCGATCCAGTTCCAGGAGCAGAATGATGTCGAATCCAAACCATTATGGATTGTTGTTTGACAAGAAAGATGTAGCTGAGTTGCTGAACATCTTCCAAAGCATGCTAGCTAATGATCGAAGTCGGAAATAAAAGGATATGATCGACTACACAAAAATTAGACGTTGTGTACGATATACCGAGGATGCACTGACATCTTACCTTCAGAATCGTAGAATTACTGCTGGTGAATAGATTTCAACTTTCCGATTCAGAGATATTATTGGTGAAGAAGTACTTGGACCTTTTTATTCATACCCTTTTAAACCAATACGTACTAATTAGTGCAGTTGGACCAACTGGAAAGGGAACTTTTCCAATCTCTTCATGGTAATCTCGGAGTTGGAACTGTGATCCTAAAAATTCTTCCACTTGCTCACGGTTCCATCGATGTGGCCCTATAGGACGCCAGTCAAAAAAGTGACGTTTATTGAAATGAACGAGTATGAACTGACCACCTGGTTGCAACCAAGAGAGCAAGTTCTGTCGATACTTTTCCTTCTCTTTCAGAGAGTGTGGGCAACCTGAATCAAGAACTAAATCGAAGGGGCCCTGAGATTGATAATCGCATGCATCTGCTTGCTGAAACTGAATGCTTACCTTGGCATCCGCTGCTCTTTCACGTGCCATGTCAAGTGCTGCCGCAACAAAGTCAATTCCAATCACTTCATAGCCTGCTTGTGCTGTGATCGTGGAATACGTGCCTGTACCACACCCTATATCTAAAGCACGTGACGGTTCTTTATTCTCTTGGATGACTTCAGTTAGGAAGCGGGGAGGATAATCCCGATACCAAGGTAAATCCTCGATGTTATTTGCTCGTTTGTAAGAATTTTCGAAGAATGATTGAGACATATTTATTTCAAAAGATAGGTCTATGAGGAGAGCAACTAAGTCCAAAATTTATTGTAGCTTGAAGACTATGACTGAACAGAAGTAATTAGGGATTTTAGGAGAATAATATTTTTGCAACTTAACTGCAAAAATGTTATTCTGGTTTGGATTTGACAACCAACTCTTCAGAAGAAATAGTAGTTTTTCTGTAACTGTTATTTGAAGGATCAAGAATAGACTTAAAATATCGAGAAAGTTGGAAATCGTGCGAAATTACAAATTTAATGACGGTTTTAATTTTGTCAAACAAAAAGATAAGAAACCCGGACAGAAAACATCATTATATAGTCTTCTTAGGGGGTAACTTACGTAGTGTTTTTTCAGGGGCGTTTCCAACTACTCGCTAGCAACTTCATTGAACCAAGGAAGAAATAAAATTTGGAGCAAGGTTTTTTGTGAAACGAAGTAAAAGTCCTTGTATCGGTGTATGTGAATTTTCTCATCAAAATCATTGGTGTCTGGGTTGTGGTCGTACTCGAAAGGAATGTCAACAATGGAAGGCAATGAAGCCCTACGCGAGAAATTTTCTTTTGAAAGAATTACACAAAAGGATGGTACAAATAAATAGGGAACCAAAAAATTAGTTTGATTGGCTTGCAAAGATCAGAATGAAGTCAAGAGTGAACTCTGGATACGTCTGATTCAAAACCGTAGCAAAACTAAATTTTTCCAACCCAGTTCGACCTGGCACCAGAATTTTTTCTTTGGCCCTCGAGGCCGGAGTTTTTGCAAATTCTTGTTCAAAGATTCATTTTTTGAGAAAGATCTATGTTTAGGATTCGAGAGAACGAAATTGCTGACGCTCTGACAACAGCAGACCTATGGCAAATAATGCTCAAGGAGGTGCCTCCAATTGCTGCTGAATATTTTATTGGGGGTGCTGGCAGCTTGACCACACTGAAGTCAAATGTGTTGGCTTTTCAACAGGTAATGCTTGCGCCTCCCGGCGCTGTAAAACACAAAAAAATTGGGACAAAGACCGAAATATTTGGCCACGAGCTTTCTGTGCCTTTTTTTACAGCTCCTGTTGGAAGCCTCCGTACATTGTGGCCGATGGGGGATGCAGTCGTTTCTCAAGTTGCTGGAGAATTTGGGACAGCCACAACGCTATCAACTCTTTCAATGACTCCAATGGAAAAAGTAGCGGAAGCTTCAAGTGGTCCAAAGTGGTTCCAACTTTATCTATGCGGGGGAGTCGAAACAGCTAAAAGGGGCATTAAACGGGCTAGAGATGCAGGATTTTCAGCACTGGTGCTGACAATTGATACTGCTGTATCAGGTGATAGAATTGCACATGCGCGGATGAAACCCATGGATGCGGTCAGCTCTATTTTTTCTGGACCAAGAAAGCTAGCACGCGCATTTCACAAGGTGAAGCTTGCTCCGCAAATGATTCCTCGAACTGGGTGGTTATGGAGACATTTCAATGATGGTGGGATGCTGCCATTTGTCAATGTAACAAACGAGCGAGGTGAGCCCATGCCGTATGCAGGTATAGGGGAGCAACTTGCTGCTTCAGCTGTCACTTGGAGTGATCTCTCTTGGATCAAAGAAGCATGGGGAGACCAGCCTCTAATTGTTAAAGGTGTTCACTGTGCTGAGGATGCTTTGAAAGCAGAAGAATTGGGAGCGACTGGAGTAATTTTCTCCAACCATGGAGGGCGCCAGTTGGGTCAGGCAATTCCCTCTTTACAAATTGTAGCGGAGGCAATGCCTAAATTGCGTGTAGCAGGATCCAAGCTGGATTGCGCAATGGATGGAGGGGTACGAAGCGGTTTAGATGTTCTTGTTGGTCTAAGCTATGGCCTCAAGGCTGTGGGCTTAGGCAGAGTAGTTGCTGGTGGTCTTGGAGCTGGTGGTCACATAGGCGTCAGGCGCGCCTTCGAATTGGTAAAGGAAGATCTGATTCGCTCCATGGAATTGCTGGGGGTTCAAAACATTGGCCAGATCCATAATCAGGGAGAGAAACTCCGCCGAGAAAGTATGGTTCTTGGCACGGCACATTTGCCAGAATTCTATTTCTAGATCAAAAATCTTACTTTTTGGGTGTGGGTGCCTAGTGTTTGAACCTGATTTGTTTACTTCGATTTGTGGACAATGATCTAAATTATCTGATTTGAGTTGTAATCAAACTAATTTATTTTGTATACAATGGGATTCAATTGATCATCGTTGGGAAGATCACCTTCTTTTAAGTTGTTGAAATAATTTGTCGGTAAAATACTTTGATTACCATTAAACGTGCTATTGATTGGCATATACGCACATGTCATCGCTATTCGCCGATGCCGAGTCATATTGGCGCCCGCGCCATTTGCTACTAAACCGTTATGAAAACTACAGTCACCTGCGGCCATTGGTACGGGTTCAGGATCAATATTTTGGAGCTGCACTCGTTAAGCTCCCAGCCCATATGCAAGCTGTGGATAACGGTATGAATGTAGTTGTGCTCGATGCCTGGCGGAATAACCCTTTTGCCAGACCATTCCGCTCCTTTAACCTTGAACAAGCACAGGTAAATGCTTTTGAGTTCGGTTGAGTAAATACCTTCGCTAAATAGTTTACTCTACGCTCTCTATTTTAGCATCAGCCAACGAAAAGCCTGTGTAGTTTACACTCTTCAGTTCAGTGTATTCATGCAACCCACCAATACCGAGCTCACGGCCAACACCAGAACAACCAAAACCGCCGCGAGATACAGCTGGATGCTCTGCTAAAATGCCCTCACCAGTTGATGTGGCATACACTGCCCCAGCTCTGATACGGTTTGCAACTCTCATAGCCTTAGCTGGATCTGATGACATAACTGTGGATGCAAGGCCAAATTTTGTAGAGTTCGCTTCTAGCACAGCTTCGTCCTCGCTAGAGAAAGATCGAACAGATAGAACCGGGCCAAAAACTTCCTTTTGCCAAACATCTGTCTCTTGCCCTACGTTAACCAAAACAGTCGGTTGAATAAAATATCCACCAGAATGCCCTACAACCTTCTCATCTGGCACTCCCCCACCGGTTAAAATTTCAACACCAGCTGCCTTGGCATCATCCAGAAACCCCAAGATTTTTTTGTGTTGTGAATCACAAACCACAGGCTGTACTACATCAGTTTTGCCATCTTCCCAAGCTCTATCGCCACGATTTTTCTCAGTTATTGGGTTCGTACAAAAAGGAAGTTTCTCCAACTCTTCCTTTAACCTATTTAGCAAGGGTTGTTTAAAATTATCTTGAACTATTAGTCGTGTGTGGGCTGTGCAGATTTGTCCGCCGTTGGTGAGGAACCCTTTCATGGTAGTCTCAACAGCTTTATCAAGGTCTGTATCATCAAACACCACAAGAGCTGATTTTCCACCTAATTCAAGTGCGACCTGTGAAAGTTTGGGTGCGCAAGCTTCCATAACCTTGCTGCCTGTGATCGAAGAGCCTGTAAAAGAGATCATTGATACTGATGGTGACATAGTCAAAGCTACACCTGCATCACGATCACCAGTGACAATGTTAAAAACCCCAGGAGGAATACCAGCATCCTGGGCAAGTTTTCCAATGAACATACATGACAGTCCAGCAATTTCGGATGGCTTAAGAATGGCACAGTTTCCTGCGATTAATGCTGGGCAAACTTTGCGGAATGCAACGTTGAGAGGATAATTCCACGCTGAGATCAAGCCGACCACACCTATAGGGTCTCGCCTGTAAACAACGTTCCACTCTGCTGGAGGTAGTCCACCTTTCCCACCACCAGAATTAACTGGTAAATCTTGTTCTTTATCTAAAGCTTTGCCAAGTGAACACCAGTATTTCCCCTCATTTGCAGCTCCACCTAGAGTCATCGCAGCTTGCCGAAAAGGCTTGCCAACATCTGCCGCTTCGATTTCCGCAAGCATCTCTTTATTATCTTCAATTCCTTGCGCCATCTTTGCTACGATTTCTGCGCGATTAGCTGCACTCATAGCTGCCCAAGCACCTTCAGCCCAAGCACGTTCAGCTGCTGAAATAGCAGCATAGATATCATTGGCCTTGCCTCTCGGAAACTCATGTAAAAGCTCTCCAGTTGCAGGATAATAAGTTGGAAGCTTTTCTCTTTCGATAGGCTCAACAAACTTTCCACCTATGAAAAGTTTATTGAAGCACTCTCTCTGGAGGTGGGATCTAACTTTATCCAAAGAATTATTATTTGAATCCTGTTCCATAAAAATCCTTAGATCGAAGTTTCTTTAAAACAAATCAGATTCATTGTAAAATCAATCAAACTTACCAATTCAAAAAAATCACAATGTTCATCTTCTAAGCTTTTGTGGTGATCATTGTCAATGCTTAACAATTACCTAGAATTTTGAAATTTGGATCGCCCCCGCCAGCTGATTAAACCTGCTAAATCTCAATTTTGAGATATGGAGATTTCACAGCACTCCGCTCTTAACAGCTGAAGATAGACGTTAGAAAATATAAAACTACATATTTTCAGTCTCATCAATGGGTAATGCGCTCAAGTGAATGGGCATTGAGCAATTAGTCTATGATACTTTGTTTGCAGGTTTTCACTAGCCAAGCTTGATTAACATCCATACATGCCATACCCAGAAAATGAAAATATTGATCTGAAATTGTCATGGGCAGCTGGTAGGCGAATTAGAATAATTACTTTCCCTTATTTTTCTATTCAGATTTATCAATCAGATTAGAAGAACTAACCAGGCGGCAAAGGGCAAGCTTATCAAAAGACTTCCTTGACCAGTTCGGGATTTCTCGTGGAGTCAAGTTGCGTAGTTTAAAATTGCAAGAGAAAGCGGCGTTGGAGCTTAAGGGTTGTTTCGTTTATGGATGAGCAGTTTCA
>JACLAC010001782.1_pt1 | contig 14292 bp, 5 predicted proteins | sample 8027881 | NCBI WGS metagenome assembly JACLAC01 (sample SAMN15725517, study PRJNA655200) | protist metagenome | isolation source: fluorescence activated cell sorting (FACS) single amplified genomes of... | place: Spain: Blaines Bay Microbial Observatory, Mediterranean Sea | collected 2016-01-19 | reverse complement strand
TCTTCTACGAGGATTTTATAAGCCGTTTTTTTTGACAACCAGGAGAAGACCGTTTTGTTGTATTTACATGCTATTCATTCAAAAAGATAAATAATAGAAAAATAGTAGTAGTATTCTATACAGGAGAAGAAAACAAACATAACGTATTTAAAGAAAGTATAAACCAAATATAAAAGGAATTGTATTTTTATATATTTATATATTTTGGAAAACAAGAATTTTAAATAATGTCACACGGGGATACGTCGAAAAAAGAACCAGTACGTGGTTTATCACGTGAAGTATTGCGTTGGATTCAATCGTTGGATTTAGCATATAGTGTAAAAAATGTTTCCCGTGACTTTGCAAATGGTTTTTTAATAGCAGAAATATTATCAAGGTATGATAGCAGCATACATATGCACTCGTATGACAATGGCTGCAACATTGTGAAAAGGAAAGACAATTGGCATCAGCTATGTAAATTCTTTTTAAAAGCACAAATTCAATATACAGATGAAGAAATTAATTATATGATACATTATGATAAACGAGCTACGGTTCAATTTATTAACCGTTTATATACTTTATTGACACAACGAAAAGTACAACAGCCACCTGCAAGAAAAGCACCACCACGTATGCCGCCATTCTCGAAAGAAACGGCATCGTTAGCAATGAAACAAAAATTAAAAGAGCCAGAAATGACAAATGTTACCGATACGAAAATACAAGAAGAAATGTTGCGACAACGTTTAGAGGAACATGAGCAAAGTTTAAGAGATGAACGTAAAGAAGATCCAGAACGTTTTCAACCAAGTAAACAACAATCAAGCCCTAGTCGTTCCATGTCAAAAATCATGCGTGGTCCAACCAGGCCTGTAGGCGCGGAGCAAAAAGTGACCACAATTACAGTGAAACAAGTGCAAGTTCGTGCAATTGAACGCAATGTTGCTGGAATAAGAGCTAGTAAAGAATTGGGTGCAAAAGAATTTAATCCAACGAACTCAATGGGTTCCTTCGGTGATAATAAAGGTACAGGTGGCAGCGAATCCAATTTACGTGGAAGTACAAATTTAACGGATGAAACGCAACAAGGACCAACCGTAGCAGAGCTATTAGACGAAGCATGCAGAGCAGGAACGGAAGGCAGCCAAGCGTTGGAGGAAGGTTTGACTAATAATTCCTCTAGCTTTGAAGCAAATGTTGCAAATATTGATGGTGAAATTGCTGCTAGAGTTTATGAAGAGGTAGAATCAAGAGCTGCATTATTAGCCCCTGCTTCCGTATCAAGTCCAAGAAACTTTTTAAAATTATCCACCTTTATGAATGCTGCATTGAAAAGTTGCCCTGCTGCATCGATTCAATTTGAAGTTGCATCTCGTTGTTTCAACAGTATTGCAGTAGCAGCTATGGAATATGCGGAAGGTTTGGATCAAGATGGTAGAGGAAAGCAAAATCAAGAAACGGTACAAATGTATTTCACTAATTTCACGTTACCACACTTTGTTCCAATGTTAAGAAATAGTGGTAACAAACGTTCGCCTTTATTATCAATTGCATATGGATTCTGCATCCCATCTATTGAACAACATAAAGCAATGATCAAAACCGTACAAGAATTAGTAGCAGATCAACGCACTTTTTTATATTGTTTAACTGCATTTTCAACATTAGAAGGGCCAAATTTACAAAATCAAGAATTATTGGATTTATATACTTATTATTGTTCCATTGCAGTTGGAATGCCTTCACCATCCTTACGCGCAGCGGCAATTTCCGTATTATGTTTAATTGCACCACATTCTCCAGATGAAGTCAGTAATTTATTTGCACGTTTTCAATCGATGGCAGATGAAGATACGTGGTGGGAAGTACAAGCACAATTAGTCGTATTAGCTAGTATATTACTTGGAATGTTCCCTGTAACTGATCCAAGACATGAAATACCAATGCAAGTATTAACTCGTTTATTTACAACAAAGACTTATATTGGTGTTCAAAAAGCAGGTTTATCATATCTAGCAAGTGTATTGAAAACACACCCATCATTAACAAAGGTATTTGTTGACGTATTGTTAACAATACCAGAGGAAGATAGATTGTTATTATTATCCCCACCAGCAACGAATGAATTCATGGAAGATGGTGGTGAGATGGATATGGGAAAAGTAGGAGATTTAAGATTATCAAGTAGTCATGGCAATGGTGGTAGTGGCATACCGTTATATAGTTTACCAATTGTATGGGATGGTGCAGGTGTTGCACAGCAAATATCAACTAGAATATTGGAAAGCCAAGCAGATAATTTAGAAGTTGAAGATGCACAAGTTCTTGCCAGTGCAATTTCTACAGCTAATTTGGAGGATAATGCAGATGCATGGATATCCATCTTTGATAAATTACTTGATTACTTATATGTTGCATTATGCGACATTGGTTGTTGTAGTATGTCAGTTGCCATATTACAACGTTTAATTGTTACATTGCAATTGGGCGATCAAGCTTTCCGTGGCGCTGGAGCAAAAAGTTTGACAGGTGCACTTAAATTATTGTTTGGTAGTGGGGATGATTCCAACCAAGAATGTCAGCGTATGGTATGTGAATTTTTACAGGAAACAGGAAGTAATGGACCGTCAATTGGCGCATCTGTTACAAATTTATTACAAGATTTTAAATCAGTACGCAGCGATCTGTTTGAAGATGGTTTGCCATTAGCAGTATTATTAGAAAGTGTACAAGTTTAAAAACAAATATTGAGTAATATATAGAAGTAGGAATATTGTAAAAGAGAGCGAGTGTGTGTGTTAAATAAAATTATACGACGTACGAAGTATATATATATATATATATGAAAATTACATATATAATATTTTAATATATATATATGTGTATAGCGTTAGCCTTACCAGCTTACATGCGCTTTTAATTATTACATTTTTTTATTTCAATCAAACAACTTTTAATATTAGCATGCGAATAGCATTGTTTGGTGAACGTTGGCGAGAGAAAAGGAAATACCCACCAATCTACCAATTACCAATCTAAATCGCATAATATAATAATAATATACAAAATACAAAAATAATAATAATAGATAGAGATATATTACATGTAGATAGATAAATATTTTATACGATAGAGAACATAATACTTGTCTATTTTTATTTGTATTATTTATTTATAATTATAGATACAGAAAGATGTCATTGAAAAATCAAGGGGATGATAGTGGAGACAAACCTGTAACTAGCAGTACTACTACTAATGTTAAGAAAATAATACCACATCGTAGAACTTCATATTATGATGCTGAGCAAGACAAATATTATTTGCATGAGGCTGGTAAAGAAGATCCAGGATATTCATCTTTGCATAGCATGAATGGAGCATTACGAGGAAAAACATTAACAATTGAACGATTAGAAAAAGAATTGAATGAAGCATTAGATAAAAACGGTCAGCTTGAAAGGGAAAAAAGAGAAGATATGCATAAGGTAAAGCAAATCATGATGGAAAAAAATAGTAAACAAAATAAATTTATTGAAACTTTACAAGCAAACCATAAGAGAGATATGTAAAATTAGCAAATGTTGATCGAGATTTCCCTGATTACGGCCACATGCATTGGAATGAAAAATACCCAGCAGCTGCAGGTCATATATGGGACATTGGTACACACAATAGAACTGACGCGGTTGCTATATTTAAGAAAATGAGGGAATCTAATTGGATATCGCCGCATAGAACAAGATATGTAAGATTGAGATTTAACGTTTATAATGGAAATACAAATTTATTTGCGGTTGTTGAACTTGGTATAGAGCTCTGGCCAACAGGTGGTGCAACTACTAATTATGATATGAGAATATTTGATTTGTTTTATACCAAAGAAAACGCTGATTTGGAGAAATTATTTTTTATCTTCGTTTGCATTTGCCATTCATTAAGATTATTGCTCGAAATCAAGGAAGTAATCGTGGGTTATGTAAAGGCATTTGAAAATGAAAAAATAGTAGAGCAACTAGACACGAAGACGGGAGGAAGCAAAATTAATCCATCAGATGAAAATCAAGGCAACAAGGTGAAAAGAAGAGCAACAATGACAGTATGGCAGAAACATAAATTAGATACCACACGAGCCATGCAGAAACATAATTCAGATACGACACGAGTGAATAACTTTGTTACATATATGAGAGAAACATATTTCTCCTGGCGATTTCGTTTAAGATTTATATTATGTGGTTGTTGTGGTTATAGATATCTTGGTTTTAGAAAAGGTGGTGAAGAAGGTTACATAGAAACGAAAAAAAAAGATGCAGATGACATGACAAAAAAGCATAGAAAATGCCCCAAATGCTGCTATACACAATACTGCTGGAGACTTAAATACCGTGGGAAAAAATGCAGTTACATTTGTAAAACCTGCTGGAAACATAATGAATATATTCGCAATGGATGGAATGTATTAGAATGGATGATTGTATGTTTTTTTTCCAACATGCTGCAAGCATATATGCGGAAAGGAAGTAAACAAACTGACATGCAAACAAATGTTACAGACTATTTTAAAAATGAAACTGATTACTCAAATGAATATTTTCCACTATCCCAATATGCATATATGAAAGACAATTTTGATAGGTCTCTAAACGTGTTATTTTTCGCAACAGCACTTCATTGCCTGAATATATTTCACGATATACCCTTCCTTGGACCACGAATCATGGCAATTACAGGAACATTTGTACATAAAGATGTTCGTAAGTAGCACGTACCCTTGCTCCTTCATTTTAAAGCAATGCCAACTAACAAGGTTTAACCTATAAATAAATTCGTTCAATTTACATTGCGCACAAATATATATATAGTTCCATTCTATCTATTTTTTTTGCTAAATGTAGTACTTTTTGGTCTTGCAATGCATTTTAGCTATGGTCATGAGATTTTTGGCTTCAGAAGTTGGCATAGTAGTTTTGAAAATATCCTTCATTTAGTTTTTGGTGATTTTGAATTTGGTGATGGTTATGAAGACATGGAAGAAAGCTGGCCATATGGAACCAATTTTCTTCTTATAGTGTTAATTCTATTTTTGACATTATTCATGATGAATGTGTTTATAGCCGTAATCAGTTCTGCATATGATGATTGCTTGGTAGAGGCTGCAAAGTATTTCGAAAAAGTTTATATTGATGTATCATTTTACAAATCACGCAGCAACGCTATGAAAAGGGATGTATTAAAATGTTATTTGAAACCGATTAAAAAAATAACATCAGAATCTTTGAAGGTATTTGCACGAGAGATTTATAGTTGTGGTAAAGAAACTGATATCGAAACTTTACGACGCTTACTTAATCATGGTAATATGGAACTTGCAGCACAAATTTCTGAATTGCATAAGAAAATTAAATCTATTTAAAATAAAGAATAAATTTATCTGAGGAGATATTGTAATAATGATGGTGAAATATCGGTGTAAATAATAGGAAAGTTTTGTACGCGTGTAAAATGAAAAAATATTTTCTCTACGAACTTCTCGTTTTACGTAACACGAACAAAGCATAAATTTTATTTTATTTTAGCTCAAACACACTATGACCATACGAGTACTTTCACACAGTTTTAAGTTTGTCCATCGCTTGATGCAACTTTTCCATCTCCACCATCGTCAACATCATCATCGTCAACAACACTGGTACTTCTACTATCTCTGCCTTGTTGCGTTGATATTTTTAATTTTGTTTCTAATTCAATAATTCGTTCAAACAGCTGCCGTTTCTCGAATTCCTTTAATTTCATTCGTTCGTCTCTTTCATCTAATTTTTCCATTAAATTATTTGCTAAATTTTGCAAATCTGTGACTGTATACGATGGTAAACTACCGATATCATTAATGTTACCATTATTGTTATTATTATCTTTGTTGCGATTTTTTTTACCACTACTAGGACTACGTTTTCTTAACCTGTCTAACACACTCCGCTTTTCAGGTTTTACATTATCTATTAATTGACGTTTCAAAGCATCCTTGTAAGCAGTTAGCTCATCTTCTGCAGCACGTTTCTCTGCCTTTGCCATTGTTAGTTGCACTTGAAACTCACGTCTTTCTTTGACTATTTTAACAATATCATCCAGAGTTTTTGCTTCACATACACGAAAAATTTTTGATATATCTTTACGTATGGATGCAACTTTTTTCTTCGCTGCATTTGTTTGGCCTTGACTTTTTTCATGCATCTTCCTGGCATTCTCTTCTGATTCTTTTAATCGATTCATTTCGGTCTCCATCTCATTAATTCTATCTGTCATTTTATTTGTTGACTCCTCTGCCCTTATTACACGCTCTTTTTTTTCTATTAATTCATTTTCAATTGTTGCTAAGTTTTCACGTAATTCTAAAATAGTTTTATTATTATCTTCTTTGTTTTCATTATATTTTATTTTAATATCATCTAGCTCATTTTCTAATGTCTTTGATTGATTTATCATTGCCTCGTGCTCTTGTTTTAACGCATTAAATTCCTTTACATTTTTTTTACTTTTTGATTTTTCAGATGATAAATCTTTCTCCATAACATTTGATGATTCTAATAGTTCTTCATACAATTTATTAATTTTATCTAAACGTGCCCTTGACTCATTTAACAAAGATTTCAAATCGTTGAGTTCTTCCCTTGTTTTTTCGTGCGCGGCTAATAATGTCTCGTGCTTTACCTTTAAACCTATCTCTTCTGGTGAACGTCGAGGTGGTGGAGGCGGCGGTGGCGCTGGTTCATTTTGCTCTTCCTGTTCCTTATCAATTTTTGATTTATGCTCTTCTGTTTGTTGTTGTAGTACTGCCATCATAGAACTATGCCTTGCTTCAAATGCTAGTTTTTGATCTTCCATATCTTGTACAAGTGTACGATTTTCTACTTCTAAATTGTTTATTTTGCTTTTCAGCTTCAATATTTCTTCATTATATTTACGATCACTTTCGGTGCCATTACCATTGTTACTGCTATTGTTTTTATTATCATTTTCATTATTATTTTTTTTATTATTATTTGTTTCATTTTTATTATTATTATTCAGTGTTGAGGATGGTAAGCGAGGTGGAGGTGGTGGCAATGGCAACGTTTCCTCTTCATCATTTGCATTACTTTCTTGCTGCTTTCCTAAGCGTTTATTTTTAAACGCTTTGATTTTCTTAATCATCGTTAATAATTGTTTATGATAGTTGTTTTCTTTGTTTTTTTTCTTTTGATACTATACTTTTACTTTATATTCTGTTTCTTGAAGTGAAATATAACATGAATGAATGAATGATTATTATTATATTATTTATGGATATTATAATTATATTTTAATTTATAATATTATTCGTCGTGGGATTAGGATTGATTTCCAGCAGCAGCAGGATTTCATAGTCGTCTATTCATGTTTTAATATTGGATATAAATAGCATTGAATAGCATTGTACGGGTAGCACGAAAGATATAATAAAGAGTTTTAGAGTTCCAGGAGTTCCCAGAGAATTGGAGTTTTAAAATATAATTCTATTAATATGATAGAATAACAGATGACACTACTTTTAAATCTATTAACACTAAAATTCATATTCATCTTCATCGTCTTCATCATCATTAAATAAACGTATACGACTACCACGTATCATTTTTTCTATTCCTTTATCGTCCCTAGTACGAAGTAAACGTTGTAATTTTTTACTACCACTACTTGGACTTTTGCCACCACGACCACGATACTCACGTGGTTTCACTTTAATGCCTAGTGAAGTTTTCTTTTTTGAAAATGATTTTAAATCCTTTTTACTATTAGCTGCTGCCCTTTCTTTTTTACTTCGTCGCTTTTTTTGTCTTCCAGCACCTTTTACAGGTTTAACTGGGGAGCCGCCATCCATAAATGGTTTAATTCTAGCACTTATTGCTCCTTTATCTTCCCCTATGACAGTATTTCTACGTGTAGCACTAACGAATGGTGGGTCCTTATTCTCCCCAGGTCGTTGACTACGTTGTTTTGCACGGCGTTTTAACCATTTTTTTTCTGGACTTGGTACTCCAATCATTCTTGGTGCAACAGCAGCTTCTTTTAAATCACGCCCATGTCCTACAAAACGCAAGATAGCCGCATACAATGCAGTATCTAATAATTTTCTATGTATATCATAACGCCTTAAACGTATTTCACCAAGTGTTTCAGTCACTTGCTGTTGATTCACTAAACAAACTAAAGACCATATGTGTCGTTCAACACCAGGTAAATCAATGAGACGAGGTAATGGGTCTAAATATGACCAAAAATCTATATTTGCTCGTGGTTCCTCTACTTCTAATAAATCTTGTCTTGATAGATCGTTACCAGCAGCTCGTTGGCCACTAACTGTTTCGACATATCTTCGCCAATACTCTTCCTCAGCTGCTACTTGCACATCCGCTCGAACTTCTTCCAATAAATTTGCATTTGGATCCGTATGAGGCCAACGCCTCTTCGTCCACTGTTCACTACATATTCTAATCAACTCTTCGCTTGATTGCGATACAATTTGTTTTGCTATTCTATCTTTCTCCTTGCTATTATAATCACCGTCATCGATATCATCGTCTAGTACTTGTCCAGGTGTTTGCAATTCAATCAATAGCTTCATTGCATTACTGAATATAGTTAATAACCATGATAACATGCCATCACGTGACAAATGTAACGCTGCCCGTATACGTGTCCTGGCAACTGATGATACTGCTGCTGCTTTACCTTTAATTTCTGCAATTTTGCTTGAATTTGAATTTGCCATGCGCAAACGATATGCCTCGGCAAGTGTAGGTTGCATTTCAACAGATATATCATATAAATATTCACCAGTATCGTATGTTTCAATTGCTATACGTTCAGCAACATCAGTGATTAATTGTTGTGTATTTCTCAATATACCAGGTGTGGCATTGTCTGCCGCCTCGTTTCGTAATGAATTTGCACGATTGATAAACGACTGTAAGAACCCTTCTGCATCTCCAGATGGCATATTCATTTTTTTCCATTTTTTTACAATCACTGAACGTGAATAATTATTATAATCATCACTATCGTTTCCATCATCATCATTGTCATCAATCAATTGTGAAAAGTTCATTGTTCTATCGTGACTGTTATAATTACTAGAAGTTTCTTGGGGAGTCGCTTGTATTGAAATATCTTCTACTTGTTGTTCCTCTTCGATCATTATTATTTCTTCTTTATCTTCTTCTTTAACAAAGGAAGACTGTTCCGTTTGAGTTTGTACTACAAATGTTGCTTTTGGCTTTGGTTGTTGCTGTTGTTGTTGTTGTTGTGGTGTCGCAGCAACGACAACCGGTTCCTCTAGTTGAACGGATGGAACAACCACTTTTTCTTGAATTATCACTTTTTCAACAATTTTAACTGGACTATTTTTACGCAATTCTTCGATTTCATGTTCTTGTTTAACTTTTAAATCATCCATATTTTTTTTCAAAGAGTTATTTTGCTTTGCTTCGTTTTGTAATTTATTATTTAATTGTTTAACTAAATCACGTTTCTCCTTTAAATTTTTTCTTATTTGTCTATGATCTGCCAATAACCATTTTTGGAATACTTCTAATTTTCTAAATTTTATACGTAATTTTTGTAAACGTTTACATATTTTTTTTGTTGCGTGTTGGTGGTGTCTGTCGTGTTCCTTTGTAATTTTAGTTCTTGCCTTCACGGCATCTTCTAATTCGCGTTCGTGTCTCCTCTCTTGTTCCAATTCTTTATTAAAGTTCGATTCTTCGCTTCTTAATTGTTCATTTAATCGTTTCAACTCATCATTCAATTGCTTGATGGTTGATTCTAATTTTTGTATTTCTAAATTACGATCATTTAATTCTGTCTTTACATGTTCATTTGAAATTTGTTCTTTACGCAATTGCTCTCGGAAATTATCAGCTGACCCACTTTCATTTCTCATTTCTCTTAATCTTCCCTCTAATTCTGCACTTCGTACAAGCTCATTTTCCAATCTACGCTGGACACTCTCAAAATTATCCTGGGCCCTGCGCACGTTCTCCTCTGCTTTTAAAAATGCATCTTTGAAACCTCTAAACTTCTCAATCTCATCTTCTAAACGTTTTTGCATATCTGCATTTTTGCTTTCTAAAGTTTCATTTCGCTCTTGCGCTGCTTTTAATTGTTTTTTCATGTGTTCAACAGCGGCTTCAATGGCATGCATAGCTCCTTGTTTTGAATTTTTATTATCACTATCAAATTTTTTATATTGTTCGATTTCAGCGCGTAGAACATCTACTAAAGCTTCAACTTGTGCTTTTTCATATTCACATGCGCCTAACTCACTAGTTCGTGTTTCCAATAACGCCGTGATAATACTTAATTGATTTCCACGCTCACGCATCAATTCATCGCGATCATACTGTTCTCGATTATTTATATCGTTTAAACGTTTATTTTCTCTGGTTAGCAATTCCATACGACTTCCAAGACGGATTACAGCTTGTTCTAAATCTTGTATGCGCCTATTTTTTTCATCCATTTTACTACCACTTTTCGATAGTCTTAAAGATAATATTTTTACTTGATGCATTAAACCATCTTTATCTCCAACTGATCGACCGTGTTCCTGCTTCAAACCATTTAATTCCTGTTTTATCAATTTATTTTCATTTGATAATCTGACATTGTCTTGATTCAGTTTACTCGATCTTTTCGTATATTTGTTTAATTTCTCTTTCATAATTTTCATATCTCTCTTATGGTTTGCTTGTAAAGTTTCAATAAATTTATTTTGTTTACTATTTTTTTCCATCATGATTTGCTTTACCTTATGCATATCTTCTCTTTTTTCCCTTTCAAGCTGACCGTTTTTATCTAATGCTTCATTCAATTCTTTTTCTAATCGTTCAATTGTTAATGTTTTTCCTCGTAATGCTCCATTCATGCTATGCAAAGATGAATATCCTGGATCTTCTTTACCAGCCTCATGCAAATAATATTTGTCTTGCTCAGCATCATAATATGAAGTTCTACGATGTGGTATTATTTTCTTAACATTAGTAGTAGTACTGCTAGTTACAGGTTTGTCTCCACTATCATCCCCTTGATTTTTCAATGACATCTTTCTGTATCTATAATTATAAATAAATAATACAAATAAAAATAGACAAGTATTATGTTCTCTATCGTATAAAATATTTATCTATCTACATGTAATATATCTCTATCTATTATTATTATTTTTGTATTTTGTATATTATTATTATATTATGCGATTTAGATTGGTAATTGGTAGATTGGTGGGTATTTCCTTTTCTCTCGCCAACGTTCACCAAACAATGCTATTCGCATGCTAATATTAAAAGTTGTTTGATTGAAATAAAAAAATGTAATAATTAAAAGCGCATGTAAGCTGGTAAGGCTAACGCTATACACATATATATATATTAAAATATTATATATGTAATTTTCATATATATATATATATATACTTCGTACGTCGTATAATTTTATTTAACACACACACTCGCTCTCTTTTACAATATTCCTACTTCTATATATTACTCAATATTTGTTTTTAAACTTGTACACTTTCTAATAATACTGCTAATGGCAAACCATCTTCAAACAGATCGCTGCGTACTGATTTAAAATCTTGTAATAAATTTGTAACAGATGCGCCAATTGACGGTCCATTACTTCCTGTTTCCTGTAAAAATTCACATACCATACGCTGACATTCTTGGTTGGAATCATCCCCACTACCAAACAATAATTTAAGTGCACCTGTCAAACTTTTTGCTCCAGCGCCACGGAAAGCTTGATCGCCCAATTGCAATGTAACAATTAAACGTTGTAATATGGCAACTGACATACTACAACAACCAATGTCGCATAATGCAACATATAAGTAATCAAGTAATTTATCAAAGATGGATATCCATGCATCTGCATTATCCTCCAAATTAGCTGTAGAAATTGCACTGGCAAGAACTTGTGCATCTTCAACTTCTAAATTATCTGCTTGGCTTTCCAATATTCTAGTTGATATTTGCTGTGCAACACCTGCACCATCCCATACAATTGGTAAACTATATAACGGTATGCCACTACCACCATTGCCATGACTACTTGATAATCTTAAATCTCCTACTTTTCCCATATCCATCTCACCACCATCTTCCATGAATTCATTCGTTGCTGGTGGGGATAATAATAACAATCTATCTTCCTCTGGTATTGTTAACAATACGTCAACAAATACCTTTGTTAATGATGGGTGTGTTTTCAATACACTTGCTAGATATGATAAACCTGCTTTTTGAACACCAATATAAGTCTTTGTTGTAAATAAACGAGTTAATACTTGCATTGGTATTTCATGTCTTGGATCAGTTACAGGGAACATTCCAAGTAATATACTAGCTAATACGACTAATTGTGCTTGTACTTCCCACCACGTATCTTCATCTGCCATCGATTGAAAACGTGCAAATAAATTACTGACTTCATCTGGAGAATGTGGTGCAATTAAACATAATACGGAAATTGCCGCTGCGCGTAAGGATGGTGAAGGCATTCCAACTGCAATGGAACAATAATAAGTATATAAATCCAATAATTCTTGATTTTGTAAATTTGGCCCTTCTAATGTTGAAAATGCAGTTAAACAATATAAAAAAGTGCGTTGATCTGCTACTAATTCTTGTACGGTTTTGATCATTGCTTTATGTTGTTCAATAGATGGGATGCAGAATCCATATGCAATTGATAATAAAGGCGAACGTTTGTTACCACTATTTCTTAACATTGGAACAAAGTGTGGTAACGTGAAATTAGTGAAATACATTTGTACCGTTTCTTGATTTTGCTTTCCTCTACCATCTTGATCCAAACCTTCCGCATATTCCATAGCTGCTACTGCAATACTGTTGAAACAACGAGATGCAACTTCAAATTGAATCGATGCAGCAGGGCAACTTTTCAATGCAGCATTCATAAAGGTGGATAATTTTAAAAAGTTTCTTGGACTTGATACGGAAGCAGGGGCTAATAATGCAGCTCTTGATTCTACCTCTTCATAAACTCTAGCAGCAATTTCACCATCAATATTTGCAACATTTGCTTCAAAGCTAGAGGAATTATTAGTCAAACCTTCCTCCAACGCTTGGCTGCCTTCCGTTCCTGCTCTGCATGCTTCGTCTAATAGCTCTGCTACGGTTGGTCCTTGTTGCGTTTCATCCGTTAAATTTGTACTTCCACGTAAATTGGATTCGCTGCCACCTGTACCTTTATTATCACCGAAGGAACCCATTGAGTTCGTTGGATTAAATTCTTTTGCACCCAATTCTTTACTAGCTCTTATTCCAGCAACATTGCGTTCAATTGCACGAACTTGCACTTGTTTCACTGTAATTGTGGTCACTTTTTGCTCCGCGCCTACAGGCCTGGTTGGACCACGCATGATTTTTGACATGGAACGACTAGGGCTTGATTGTTGTTTACTTGGTTGAAAACGTTCTGGATCTTCTTTACGTTCATCTCTTAAACTTTGCTCATGTTCCTCTAAACGTTGTCGCAACATTTCTTCTTGTATTTTCGTATCGGTAACATTTGTCATTTCTGGCTCTTTTAATTTTTGTTTCATTGCTAACGATGCCGTTTCTTTCGAGAATGGCGGCATACGTGGTGGTGCTTTTCTTGCAGGTGGCTGTTGTACTTTTCGTTGTGTCAATAAAGTATATAAACGGTTAATAAATTGAACCGTAGCTCGTTTATCATAATGTATCATATAATTAATTTCTTCATCTGTATATTGAATTTGTGCTTTTAAAAAGAATTTACATAGCTGATGCCAATTGTCTTTCCTTTTCACAATGTTGCAGCCATTGTCATACGAGTGCATATGTATGCTGCTATCATACCTTGATAATATTTCTGCTATTAAAAAACCATTTGCAAAGTCACGGGAAACATTTTTTACACTATATGCTAAATCCAACGATTGAATCCAACGCAATACTTCACGTGATAAACCACGTACTGGTTCTTTTTTCGACGTATCCCCGTGTGACATTATTTAAAATTCTTGTTTTCCAAAATATATAAATATATAAAAATACAATTCCTTTTATATTTGGTTTATACTTTCTTTAAATACGTTATGTTTGTTTTCTTCTCCTGTATAGAATACTACTACTATTTTTCTATTATTTATCTTTTTGAATGAATAGCATGTAAATACAACAAAACGGTCTTCTCCTGGTTGTCAAAAAAAACGGCTTATAAAATCCTCGTAGAAGA
>JACLAC010017403.1_pt1 | contig 14293 bp, 8 predicted proteins | sample 8027881 | NCBI WGS metagenome assembly JACLAC01 (sample SAMN15725517, study PRJNA655200) | protist metagenome | isolation source: fluorescence activated cell sorting (FACS) single amplified genomes of... | place: Spain: Blaines Bay Microbial Observatory, Mediterranean Sea | collected 2016-01-19 | reverse complement strand
CTAGAGAACAGGCGCAACCCCCGTCCTCGTCTTCCAACAGTCAGTTCGAGTTCGTGTTTTCTGCGCCAAACGGGCCGGGCGTCAGGGCCAGCAGTGCCTCATCTGCCACCGCTGGACGGAGAGCAGGAGGACCAAGCAATCAAAACAACGCCATTGCTTCTCCCAGTCAATCGACTAAAGACCTGGGAGGATTTCCCGGGGTGGGATCATCATCCGCCGCGGGAAATTTTCAGTACGGATTCGCCACCCCAAACACGAGCACCAGGAGCTTGGAAAATCTGGCAGGACCAGGTCCACTGGCGAACCAGAACAATATGATGAAGGTAGCCCCAGGATCCCAGAACCTGGCGCCTGGCTCGGCCTCCTCCCTGCTGACCAACAACGCGTTCGATATGGGGTTTCAAGCGGTGGCTGGTGCGGTGCCTAGTACAGGTGGTGGTAGCACATCAGGATCTGCTACGGCACCAGGTGCTGCCGCTCCAGCGACAGCGAGCGGTTCGCCCGCTAGTGCCAGCAATCCAGGTGGTCCTGCGAGCACTACGACCAGTACAAGCGCAATGCTGCTAACGCCTCCCTCTGGAGGGGGTGCCAGTGGCGGGGGTGCAGCTGCTGCGTACAATGGGTTTCAGCCAGGAGGGTTTCTTGGTAATCCGCAGAAAACTGTTGGCTCGGTTAGTTTTGGCGCACCCTCCACCACGAATCTCACTCCGCCAAACATCTTCCGATCTGGGAATCTGGGGTTCATGTATGGAGGGCCCAGCTTGCTGGCTTCTCAACAGTCGGAGTTCTTGCGGGCGTCCAAAAGCCGTGCCGAATTCCAGATGCGGGCGGGCAGCAACAACGCCATGAGTGGCATTGTGTCAACTTCAGCGGCAACAAATAGAGGCTCTATGTCGGTGCAGCAGATTCCCGCAGCGGGTGGTCCGACGCCCTTGTCCCCTCTGCTCTCCAGTGCAACAGCTCCGAGGAATCCCCTAGGAAGTACTACCACCACTAATGCCGTGGGAGGAGCACCTAACAGTGGAGATACACAATTAACACCTGCCAGCAACGTTAGCACACCAGGAGCAGTGATGATGACGCCCAACAGCAGCGAGATGATGACAACGCCGGGATCGTCATCAGCAACCCCACTTTCTGCTATCAAAAGTACCCCTCCGTCTGCGAACAGCGCAAATAACTGGTTTCGCCCAATGTCGGCACAGAACCTCGGGGGTGGCAACAATGTCAATCCCGCCAATGCCAGCAGCGGCAGGCTCGGAGGAGGTTTGGGAGGGGGTCCGGCTCTGGTTGGTGGCGTGGGATCCTCCGCACAAACCAGTGGCAGCGTGTTCTTTTCGAGTAGCAATGGACCTTCGAATAACCTCTTGTTTCCGAACGGAACCAACAACAATCAGGTTGGCGGAAAGCAGCAGCTGCAACTGGGCCAATTGGGTCAGCAGCAACCGTTGATGGGGTCAGCGGCGAATGGTCCAGGACCAGCTGGTCTTCTGGGAGCTCAGCAGGCGAATGGTCCTCTTCTAGGAGGAGGGGCTGCTCCAGGGCTGGGTGTTGTCGGTCAATCTGGACAGCAGCAGCAGCAAGCTGCTGCCGCCGCTCCTATGCAGCAGGCGGCGCCATCTCCGCAATCGCTGACGACATATCCCACGGAGGTGCCCCCAGAGATCGACGGCAAGTACATTCTGGGAGGTGGCGGCGAAGACGACGACGACGATTCCACATCACGCAGCTCTGTCCTGTCTTCTGAGCATAATCTGTCACAATCCCGGCTGAGACAGCGCCGGGGCAGCAGCCTGGACAGCCGGGCGAGTAGCGCGGCCGACAATTTAGGGCTCCAAGGGTCAGCCAACAATGCCAATGGCAGTGGCAATGCTATCGAGGCAATGTCAGCCAGCCGCGGTCTGCGCAGTCGTAGTGTAGATAACACGCCGAAGAAGCCTGGTCATGCTATGACCACGAACACCTGGCGAAAAACCCAACAAAAAGCCCGAAGGAATCTACCGGTGTTGCTGGGGACAGGCGCCTACGCTTTGGTTGTGAAAGGCAGGAGAAGAGCGGACGGGCAGACCGTTGCGATCAAGATTGTGGGCAAGGAACCGTACGAAGCGAGGAACATGTTACATCAGGCCAAGCGGGAGATGGAACATCATAAACGGGGTAGGTGGAATGTAGAAAACGATGTAGGAAATTTGTGAAAGAGGGAAATTAGTGTGTGAATACAATAGGTCTGACTCTGAGGAATTACCGATGGCAATGCCAATGGCAATGCCATAACTACGTCGATTCCTTCTCCTAAAACTCAAACAAACTAGACTAGAAAGTGTTCTGCAGAGCGTTTGCTCAATGTATGAGGTGACCATTGATCTTAACTCCATTCCCCCAGTCTCAAACGCCATTCCTCCGCTCGAGCGACTGCGCATGGGCAACAGTGCAGGGAAGACTGGTTCCGGAGGCAGTCCGATCACGTCACCCACCATGCCAGTATCATCACCAAACAGTCCGCAAGGAGGTACTGTCAGTCCCAACAATATTAATGCAGGAGGAGCAGGGTCATCTGGCACCAAGTCCACCCCACTAACTGCTTCGTCGCAGCGCGAGAGCTTACTGATTAAGAAGGGTCACCCGAATATTTTGCACCTCTTCGACAGTCTGGAAACCAACCAACACATCTACATGGTGCTGGAGTACTGTCCAAACGGCATCGTGCCGGATCTGATGCCGTTTTTTCCGAATCGGCAAATGCCGGAGGATATGGTGGCATTCATTTTCCACGACATTTTGAAGGGCGTTGAATTTCTGCACTCTAAGAGCGTCGTGCACCGAGATCTGAAGCCCGACAATTTCTTGTTTGATCGGAACTGGAACATTAAGGTAAGGCAGAACTCGAACATGAGGGTAAGTGACTGTTTCGGCTTTCTAATTGCGAAGAGTTCTCTTTTGATTTTGGTACACGGCCCGCTCGACGGACTCTGAAGCAGGGTCGAGAGGAAACTGAACGAGAGATGGATTTTTTATCATCCGTTCTCCAACATACACACAGGTCGCGGACTTTGGGTGGTGTTGCGATGCGGATTACACGGGGAAACGCAGACGAACCATGTGCGGTAAGACGTACAGGTTGTGCAGACCTCGACTGAAAAGCGTGCTGACTGTTACAGGGTCAGGCAGCCGATTGACTCTTAGCATATAGACTTAGGGAAATAACTAGTCGTCAAGAATCGAATCATTCGCGGATATGTTTTCACGGCTTCTTGGATGCAAAAAAAAAAACTCCTCAGGAACCCTAGAGTACATGGCCCCGGAGATCCTGTCCGAAGAAACGCAGTTGGATGCGTTTGTCGACATCTGGACTCTGGGTGTAGTGGCGTTCGAGTTCTCAGCCGGTTTCTCCCCGTTTTCGCACCACATGGTCTTGTCGCCGACGCACGAGGCCACTTGTGTGAGGGAGGCGCACGAGGAGCTCGCAAGACATCCCAGCGTGTTGGACCGCTATCCGAACAGGGATCCGCAGCAGTTTCTCAGTGAACAAACCGGAACGAGGTACCAAGCCATGCAACAGGAGGAATTGAGGCACGCTACGAAGAACCTCAACTACAGGTTCCCGCCACGCATCGAGGAATACAGGGGTGGCGCCGAGCTCTTCAAGACGTTCGTCAAGGCGTTTTTGCAGGTAAGGGATTAGTATTAGTGTTGTAACGTTACAAAATATTATGAGGCCACCGAGGATTAGAGTAATGATTATACGCGAATGCATTCTGAAAAACAGAAGAAACAAATCTCCCATTATGATTGTTAGTAACACGACCTGATCAGATCTGAATCAGGTGGAGCCTTCGAACCGCGTGAGCAAATCTCACATTAATATCATGGACTTCAGGTGGAGCCTTCGAACCGGGTGAGGATAACGCAGGCTTTAAAGTTGGGTTGGCTCAAGCAATTCATCGGGCAGGAGAATCCAGTCCGTCAATGGATGGCCGACAATTGCATAGACGATCCCGATCCAGATGCGGACGACCCAGATAACGTTTCTGGCGGAGGCCAAAGTGGGGGACAAGGAGGAAGTGGAGGACAAGGAGCCAGCAATCGCGGCACGCCCAACGCTGGTGGTGGTGGTTCGACCAGGCGTGGGGGCCAGGCTAGTGACTGGAGCAACACGCGGCGGCACAACATTAGTGGCGATTTCGAAAATGCGACGCCTACTGGAAACGACAATGCTTGCGAGCAAGCGCCCGCGGAAAGAGTTGCATCGCCCACGGAAAGGATGGCTGATGAAAATGACAGCCAGGCGGCTGCAACTGGAGTGACTGCGGCAACTGCAACTGAACAACAAAAGGATAGGAACAGATATCAGGCACAGGAGGCAGAAGGGGATGCCTCTCCTGCACCCTGCATTGATGGTATAGCTCCACAAAACAGCAATAATGTAGGCGATGAGGAGTGTGCGGAGACAGGTGCAAAGATAGCTAGTGCAGCTCCGGATGGTGGTGACAAATCTGGTATGACCACAAACCCCAGCGACAATCCCGACGAGAGTCTGGTACACCACAATCCCGACGAGCTCAGGACACCGTCAGCAACGCAAAGCTCAGAGTCATTAGGCGATCCCTGCATCGTGGGAGAACGCGAGTGTGATTCTGAAGGAACGAGCGCGATACAACAGAAGAACTCGGACAGTGTCACGCAGAGACCAGAAGGAGGTGACGGGACAGGGACAGCCGACGGCGCACCCGCGAGCAGTATCAGTGGCGGAGGACAACCACCCTTGGTCTCTGTGGTTGGGTCACCACCCTCGGATGCCACCGCGAATGGGAATAATGGGAACATCAATAATGGCAAAAGTACGAATGGAAAAAACAGTAATAGTGCTCTCGCAGGCAAAGCGAATACCAAAGGGAATCCGAATACTGTGCGCCGATACATCGCGCCCATCGCTTTCAGCCCGGAGGGCCTCCTTGCAGCGAAAGAGCAATACATCCAGAATTTTCAACAAGCAATCGCGCAATCAAACGCGGCCGTGGGCATCTCCAGTTCTCGCGGAAGCCTTCCCCAAGTTTCGATGTTGGAAGTTTCTTCGGCTCGTGGTGGTGGAATTGGAGCGCAGGCCGGTAGAAATCTGCAGCACGGGAAGGGTGGAAGCGTCACTGTATCTAAGGAAACCGCTGGATCACGCGCTGGATCCAAGGAAGGGGTGGTGGCCGTGAGTGCTGGAGGAGCGGGTGACAACAACGATAATGATGATATTAATGTTAGCACCTCCAGGACTGACTGTGACAGTGACAACGCGACCGGCGCACCTCTCCTCAGCAGTCGCAAATCGTCTCAGCGGCAATCCTCTCTCGCTGGCAGCACTGAGTCAGAAGTACCACTCTCCGAACCAGCGAACCAACGTATCAGCCCCGGCGGTACGGTAATTCAATCAGCATCAGCAAGTGAACCAGCAGACGATTCAAACAATAATCAAATTCAATGCGATGGCGGAGCATTGAGTGGATCAGTACTTTTGACGACGACAGCAGTTCTGACGACTTCAAGTTCTTCAAGTTCTTCTTCTGCAGAAGAAGGTAGTTCTACAGAGACCGTCACCAAGCCCCTGCAAGCAAACGCCCGCCCAACCCATCTATCTGCTCCTGGAATGGCCAATCCTGGAATGGCCAACATCAATAATCTGGGGTTCCCAATCGGCACCCCTTTCTCCCTGGGACGAAATGTGAATATTGGGAGTACCGCGGGGTCGGCGATTGGTAGTAACGTGGTGACGGCGTCGAGTGGTAATAGTAGTGGTGGCAATGCTAATACTGTAACTAATACTAATAGCATGTTCACCTTCGGCCCCAAGCCTGCTGGCAATACTTCGGTGGCCAGTCTGTCGCTGCAGCCGACGGCGGCTCCCGGTAAAGCTCCTAACTATCTCAGCCAAGGTACCAACTACTTCAAGAAGCAAAGTCTCACTATTCCCTCATCGACTGGTAGCTTAAAAAATGGTAACAATGGCAATGCTAACTTGAACAATGGTAACAATGCCCCCACAAATTCTCTTGCAACAAATTCTACTGTCCTCAGTGCTCCCAATCCGGTCAACCTCAGTGGATCCACACGAGTTGGAGGCGGTGGGAACAGCGCGCGGGGACGCCTCTCCCCTCCGCAGGCTGCAATCCCCGGTATGCAGCAAACGGGAATCGTTGGGCCAACGCTGCAGAGCTCCAAACAGTAACGAGTGCAAACCCGGAATCCGTATGTGTGATAAATGGGTTAATCGAGCAGCGTCAGCATCTGCGTGGGTTGAAATTTGTGTTGCGGGAAATACGATATCGCCGCATTTTGCGATTTTGCGATTTTGCGCAGTCTCATCGTTCCTTGGTGGCAGTCTGAACTGCAGTGAATCTGATATGTGTCAAATCTGATATGTAGTGGGCTAGACTTAGTACCACGTTCGTAGTACAACTCGGTCAGCTCAATCGAATTAGTAGAACAGCAGTATTATGAAACTTACACGATAAAAGTAGTAATGATTCTTTAGGCAGAGAAATGGCGAAACAGAAATGGGTCCTCGACTAAACAAAATGTCTGAACAAAATGTCTAAGCGAGTCTTCATACACCTCGATGTAATTACCAGTATGTTTAAAGTACGGCCGAACTCAGCCAATGGCAATACTATCGGCTTCTACTACCCAAGTAATTACGATCAGTATTTAGTTTTCCCAGTTTACTGATTGCATTCAAATTGTGTAGTAGTTACTAAAAATGTGAGTAGTCCAACATGTAATATAGTTAGTTAATATACAGTAGTTACCAAATGCGTTTTCGTAGCCATCATTTCGGATGTACAGGGAACTGTGACTGTCCATCTCCGTCGCGACTGGAATCGAATCCGACCTATCGCAAACCACTATCTACTATGCGTGCACATCAAATAGTATGCAGGAGTAGGTTTTTGTATCAATTGTTCAGTGGACGTTTGTGGTTTGTACATCATGGAATAATTATCACGTGATAAATGCGTGATTATCACCCTGCTCCCAGAAAGTTAAAGATAAGCCCACTCCTCTCGTGCTCAGTATGGTTTTTGTTTCCCCCCCCCCCTTTCGATATATGGTACATTGAATTTTGAGTCAAAATGAACTGCATAATGATAGTGGGATTAATGATTGTCACGTCACAAGATCAACTGAGTGGGAGTTGGGAATTTTTCCATCCTTAGTTCATTTTTGATGATGATGATGATGATGATGATGATGACTAGCCCAGCATCATCATCCTCTAGCGAAGACAAACTTTCGGGTTTTTTGCAATGTTGTAGTCTTTGCAGTCTTTATCGTCGATTAGAGTTTGTGTTCCTCGCGTTGCGTTTCTTCTCCCGTCGAGCAAAGATCCGTCGAGCGCAGAAAATCTTGGGCAAGCTGAGTGTTTTGCAGCTGAGCACTTTGGAGGAAAAATCGTCGGTCTGGTAAACAACAGTCAAAGTCAATCGTCCGTGTGTAGTAGATAGTCTCGCAATACCAATACTAAGACTAATAGTACATCATATGATTGTTACACGTAAACATCAGGAGTTTTGTAAACAAGGTGTAGTTTCCTCTTGAAGTTTAATCAGATCTCCAGGTTGTAATTTCAATTAATAGTAAACAGCATCTCCTCAAGATGGGACCCGCCGTATTTTACATCATCTTCTTGATGGTGTTCGGGAGTTTGAACACGCTGACGACGAAATGGCAATTCGGCATGACGAGTATCGGGATCGACGGGCAGGAGAAGCTCTTCGCGAAGCCTTGGTGGGGCAACTTCGCGATGTTCTTCGCCATGGTCTTCGTGCTGCTCTTGTATGTCTTCAAAAAACGTCCTTCGCAAAAGAAGAGCGACGCACTTCTCACTACTGAAAAATCGATCACGGCCTTTCAGGAGTTCGTGTGCGTGGCCCTGCCGGCGATTTTGGACCTGCTTAGTTCTGGGCTGAACTTTATGGGTCTGCTGTATATTTCTGCTTCGGTTTGGCAGATGTTGCGGGGGTCGATGATTGTCTTCTCAGCCCTGTTATCGATCCTCTTCCTCGGGCGCCAAATGGACGGGTACCACTGGCTGGGTGTTGGCTTGTGTGTGGTGGGGATTTGCTGCGTCGGTGCCGCCTCCGTCCTGGGTGAAGCAGCTGTTGCGGCCGAAGCCAAGGCCGCCGCCGCTGCCGCTGCTGCTGTTAGTGCTGACAGTGCGAGTGAGGAGGATTTGACGCTTGCTCTGGAAGACAGTCCCCAAGACAGCGGCAAGGACTCCAGCGCTTTACTTGGGGTGGGACTGGTGATGCTGGCGCAGCTCATTCAGGCTGGCCAATTGGTGGCGGAGGAACGTCTACTGAAAGTTGTCAACTTACCAGGTCCACTGATCGTCGGTTACGAAGGAGTCTGGGGAGTAATCATTATGGTGTGTGTGGTCTTCCCCTTACTCGCAGTTTTGCCTGGTTCGGATGTTGGAGGTAGTCAGGAGAATACGTTCGACACGCTGACCATGATTGAAAATTCGAGCACACTGCAGATAATGCTGGGGATTTATCTTGTTTCCTGCTGCACCTACAACATTGCGCGGATGCTCGTCACTTCTTCGCTGTCTGCGGTCCATTTCACCATGTGCGACGCCTCCCGAACGTCCGTGGTGTGGGCCATCGACTTGTGCCTGATGTATCTAACCGCTGACGGCTCCGATCTGAAGCGGTTCGGAGAGGTCTGGACCCCCTACTCCCACGTGCAGGCTATTGGTTTCGTCATCCTGATCCTGGGCCAGTGCACCTATGGCAGGCTGTTGCAGTGGCCCATCGCCAGCCTCTACCCCGCCGGTCAGAATCTGGAAGACGAAGAGGAGGAGGCTGACTCCGACGTCGTTGCCAACGGCGGCTACCAAAAGATCGAGGACGGGCCAACTGCCGACCAATCCTGCCGAAAGGGCTGCTGTGGAGGTCAGCCGAAAGCTGCGAAGAGGGCCAACTTCAGCCCCTCCGAGTCCTTGCCGAACTCTTCTGGCCGTAACTCGATTGGTTGGAAGTTGTCTCGAGGGGCGTCGATGTCTCAGATGATCTCTCCGGCTTCTGTGAGGAATCTGCCTACTCCCCTCCCCCCATTCTCTCCTCAATACATGCAGAACGTGGGTCAGCACCGAGCCAGACAGAGCGGATTCGACCAACCAGGAGCGGAGAATCCGTTCGTTATGGAGGGGATTTAGGAGGAGTACTTCGGATGGTGGTTGTAAGACATTATAATAATAATGCTGAGGAGAGTGATGCATAATATTGTCGGAAACCGGGACATGATAAGATCATTCCTTGGTGCAAGTAGTCTGAGGCGGAGGAGGAAAGGATACTAAGTCCATAGCAGTGGTAGCTGCAGTATTATCTGGAGGATGTGGACTTGCTCGGGGATGACAATACTGTACTTGCTCGTGGATGCGGAGGCGACAGTTAATGACAAACAGTATGAGGGTGAGCCAACGGAAATCATTGCCCCTTGGGAGAAGCCAGGAACTCACCTAAGGTCGCGGGAGTAGGATGTGCCAAAAGCTGTATCATGTGGGTTCCCTCCCGCACTTAAAGATATTTGTGACTATGAATTAAAAGATATGTGTACTACTTGAAACTCGCAACACAATGTGAGGTAAATGTAAAATTATCGCTACTGTTAAGGTTGTATAGAGGATCTTTGTGTACATGGACACTATCGGGCATCTCTGGTAATCTCGTAAACTCGCGAGTCTGTCTTTGCAATCTTAGTCTTCGTTTGCAATGCCAATGCCAATTAAAGAGAGAGGCGTCGCAGAGAGGCGTTGCCGACGAATGAATAATGGCTAGATGGCTAAATGGTCGCTGTCGGTTCAGTATTATCGGCATGTTGGTATTGTTCAAAGACAGTACTATCAGAGAGGATCAGATAGGGTCTGATCTGGAGAATAGCTTCTTAGTAGTCTTTGTAGAACATTCTTCCTTAAGTGCCAGAGTTTGGAATGTCAGACTCCCTTCTTGTCTCAAAAAAATTATGACTCCGTTCTTGTATATGTCTGTTGAAAGAAAAAATTCGTGAGAAATAGTGTATTTAGCGTCAATTTGAATCGTATGCAAAAAGACTGTTATACTAATCTCTTTGGGTGAGAAAGTCACAGTGCCAAAAGTTGGACAGGTTAAGAGGTGTGTCTCGCACACCGTGACTGATGAACTTGCGGCTTCAGATTCGTGAGGAGAGCGATCTGACGAAAGATGAGAAAAATCACTGTGCAAACTCGCAAACTTGTGAAGGACAAAAAACCGTAACGAGCATGATCCACAAGTCGTCGTCGCAGACTCGTCGACAACGCAGCTTTGTAGAAATAAGGATCTTGAAGCTGCAAGGTAATGACATGCCGACAACGACAGTGCTTTGACTGCTCTTTTGAATGTGCTTTTGCCCAAATGAGTATCAGGCAGCAACCAAGCACAATTATTATTGTTGTTGTTGGGGTCCGCTGTCAATATCTCAGTCTCCTGTGAATCTTATGTGGATTTATTGTGTCAGGATGTCTGATCACGTGTCGTGAGCAAGCAACCGATCTGAAGAGGAGGAATAAAGCTGGTTTTTGTGGTGTTGTCGTGAGCTCCTCTCCAAACATAATTTTGAGTCTGACATGGTGTCGGCATTTGACAACCCGTCGTTGTTTCCGAGACGCTAGTCAGTGTAGAAATGGTGTGTGTTTACAAGCATTATTCCATCATGTGGAGGTCTCTATAACGTATTGAGCCCTCAATTTTCTTTATTTCTTGAGGGGAATTTCGCCGCATATCATTATTTACATGTGAGTTTCGTCTGGATGTAAGTGTAACGTTGTCACATGCACACATGAAATCGACGGTTATCTTCCACGTCATTGTCTTTTGTGTCATGTTGAAGTTCCCATACTTGTTCCTGGTTTCTTTGGCCATCCAGTCCCGATCAAAGTCACGCAGTCCACTCAGTGACATCGTAGTTTATTTGTACATAAAGGCTCCTCCATCGATGTCGGACTGTTGTGTCGGATAGTATTGAGAATTGGGACATTATCAAGGATTGCACACATCAAAATTCCCTAAAAATTTGTTACCACTACTTACTGTTACTAACACTGTTATAACTTTTCTACTTACTTGCGCACAGGTTTCGGACCTGTTCCCGCACAAAGGGCTGGCCAGGTACTCGTTCCCGTGACTCGCTTCCGTAATAATGCACTCCTGCAACGCCCTCGCGACCTGCCACTGGCTAGCATGACAATTGCTCATAGTCTGTATTTCTCCCTGGCCCGCGGCGCACCAGAAGTGTGCCGTCATATTCGTGTAGTTGTCGTCGTAACACTCAAACCCCCGCTCCCCACACCAGCCAGAGCAGGAGGTTTCTTCGGGCGATCCTCCGCCGCCGCCACCACCGCCGCCCTCGTCGTCATCATCAGTCCCCGGACGCTCCACGTAGTTTGGATTCAGAGGATTGCGGCAGTTCCATTCACAGGTAGATTTACAGCAGTCGCCGCCGTCAAACTCGCACTGATTCCCCTCGTGATTGTTGGGCGAATCACAGATGCCGTCGCCTTTGGAGGTTAGCAGGCAGTCGCGGTTGCGGTTGCCTTCCGCATTGGGGTCGTACAGCATGTAGTCCGGGTTGTTGAAATGGGCGAAGCGCTTTTCGGCACAATACCAGTTCCCCGTGGTTTTGTCGTAGACGTACTCTACGAGTTCCTCTGGCGTGTTCGAACACACCTTGCGCCAGTCCTCGCAAAACCCGACCTGCGTGCAGTCCCACGTGTAGGGCAACGGCGAGGGAGGGACAACCGTCACAGGCCGCTCGGCACGCACAAAAAAATGTCCGTTCCCCGATGTCAGTACCATGTAGGACCTTTTACTACCCGCTAGTAAAGATCTTGAACCGACTTTACTCACTTGCGGAGCTGAATTACCTGCCGCTATCCTCAGAATGTCGCGACTATTATAATTGCCGCTGATTGCGAGTTCCGCCAAACCGTAAGAAGAACCGTAGACTGCAGAAGAGCCATGACCACCCCACACAGCGCCAACTACCATCAAAACTAGTCCCCATATTGAGCTCCACAATGTCTTATTCCCTAGAACCAGGTGAGTCCCCCCAGCTGGGTCCCATGACGGTGAATGTGTTAGGCTTTGTTTCTTCGAGACTCTGGTTCCGCTAAAGGGGTCACTTATGAAGTCCGAGGCCACTGAATTGGGGAAAAGCTTTTTCCGTTTCGCCCCGCCCCTTGTTTGAAGTGCTGAGCGTTCACCTGTTCTTCTCGTTCGAATGACGTGCTCTCTCTCTTCGGCGTTGGTCTCCTCGCTGTCTTTGACCGTCCTGTCCCTGCAAGAAATTCCAGCACTGTGACCACCCCATCTGTCGCGAAGACTCACCGTCTTCGTGACTGACGTGATCCCTTCCTTGATGACATCATCGCACACACCATGCTGACCGACTATTGAAGGAACGCTCTTTTTCTTGTCGATGTTGGTTTGCTGTTCTGGTTCCTGTTGACGTAACGGTAGCGGGGGAACGATCTTCAGCAGACAGTATGCACAAACACCCCCAACAATCGTGGCCACGATCAGTCGCACCAGTGATTTGATTCGAGCTTTCATGCTGGCAGGCGGCTCCGATTCGCTTGCCGAATACGCCTTCGGTATACATTCCCCTGCTGCTGACTTATAAACATTACTATTCCTATTAGGATTCTCACTGACCGCCGCTGGAAAAAGTTCAGTTACTGGCTTTCCGTTTCCCGATCTGCTGTTGGACGGTCTTGGTCGTTTCGCTTCTACCTGTTCTCCTGACGATGTACGACTTCTCGAAAAGTGTCTGCTTGTTGTCCTCTTTCCAGTTTGCGCGTCATTTGTACGCTCCCTATTCGTCGCTATAGCATCGACCGTCGGAGCATCTCGCGCATGCTCTAGCCTCGGACTCACTTTCAGCGTCTGCTTCCCAACCCCCTCAACTGCATCCTCAGGAAAGAAGACTGCGCCCACCGCCGGTTCATTCCAGTTCTTGGGGATACTCCCCTTTGTTCTCCCCCTGCGCTGACTTGTTATTTGATGTGCACTTCGTCTGGCCCTCCGTATCCGACCGCGAAGTCGATTCCTCAGCCGGCTCTGTATTCGACGCCTCATGGTGCAGGCTATGCGGTAAGAACTTATGTTACTCAGTAAACGAGCGAGGCCGAAGTGTGACAGGAGTATCGACCTTATTCGACCTTTTGCTCGCCGCCTCGCAGGACTTATTCGGAGTCTTTCGGTTGCAGCCTCCATGGTATGGAGACCCTTCCCCACACCTATCCGGAACCTCCTTTCCTTCTTTTTTCTTCTGCGCCTCTTTCTATGTGAATTGCTTCTTGAGTGCTCATAGCGCGAAGGGTGACGACAGTTCTGTGAGCTGAGTCTGACTTTTATGGGGCTGCTGTCACCTTCGACTTCTTCAAAACGGGAAGATGTTGGAAGTTGTGCCTCTGCTGGGGGAAAGAAGGCAGAACATGGGGAAGAACATACCTGCCCCTCTATCGTGGGGCAACAACCTCCTAGGGACATCGCCTGCATCTTTGCTTCCCATGTTGAGGCTGACCGAGCAGTATCATTTCTCTCAGCGAGCTGGACGATATATTATACTATTAACCCTCTCAGGCTTCACCGGCCATGAATTTCACTTCTCAGGCTTCACCGCGACTAAGTTTCTCAGCTTAAAGTTATTGCAACCAGGATCAATTTCGACGGTCTACGGTTTTCAAGGGATGAGAGTTCCGGGGGGAACGCAGCTTCTAGACTGAGTGGGAAGGGAATACCACATACATCAGTGTCATGTCTCCATCTGCTAGCTTCGCATGTAAATCACCCAGCAACTACACTCTTCGATGATCATGATGAGGCCGAAACCGCATTCCAACCAAGTCCACGGGCGCCTGCAACAACCACTGCTACACGTCACGCCTAGTTGCTAGCTAGCGCTGACGTTCTGGACTTCAAGAAGTCTTAGTTCGTTCCGGCTTGACGCGGATCAGTTAGCTTCACCTTTCACTTCCACTTTCTTGTGGAGAATACGATGAATTCAAATTGCTGGAATCTGCAAGCTTCTGGAAGCCTTCAATTGGCATTTCTGCTCTCAGATGGACACTCTCTCGTCCTTAGCGCGTTCCCTCAATGCCGACGGAAGCTGCAATCATTTGTCGTTGGAGTCGACCAAGGGACTTCAGATTCTGCACTATTCTTTCCTTCGAAGAGCCAAGCCTTGTCGAGAGGGGTTGTCAAAAAGCGAATAATTTGATGGACGCGTT
>JACLAC010007271.1_pt1 | contig 14297 bp, 26 predicted proteins | sample 8027881 | NCBI WGS metagenome assembly JACLAC01 (sample SAMN15725517, study PRJNA655200) | protist metagenome | isolation source: fluorescence activated cell sorting (FACS) single amplified genomes of... | place: Spain: Blaines Bay Microbial Observatory, Mediterranean Sea | collected 2016-01-19 | reverse complement strand
AGCAGTAGCAGTCGTTGTAGTAGTTGCAGTAGTAGTAGTAGTAGTAGTGTTAGTCGAATAATACTGCGTAGTCGTAGTCGTAGCAGCAGCAGTCGTCGTCGGCGGCGTAGCAGTAGCGCTGCTAGTAATAAAACGCGTAATAGTAGTAATAACAGAGCTGCGGATAGTAAGCGTGCGCATACCAGTAATAGTAGCAGTACTAGTATGGCCATCATTCGCATTTGCCGTACTAGTAATAGCATCAGCAGTCGTAACAGTAATCACACACATTGCCGCACGAGTAACATTATTAGGAACCATGCTAATAATCGCACTAGCACTAGTAGCGCCGCACTTACTCGCAGTAGTAGCATTAGAAGTAATCGTACTAGTACTAGTAATCGTAATAGTAATGGTACTGGTAATAGTACTAGTGCACGTAACAGTAACCGTAACAGCACTAGTACTAGTAACCGTACTAGTAATCGTACGCGTACTAGTACTATTACTCGTAAACACAATCGTACCCGTAACGACACGCGTCGCACGTGTACGCAGTTTGCACGAGTACTAGCAGTTGAACTCGTACTAGTACTATCACGAGTAGCACACTGCTAGCAGTACCAGTGCTCGCCTTCGTGCGCGTAATATGGCATATACTAGTAGTAGCCACAGTACTAGTCGTCGTCGCAGCAATCGTACTATTACGCGTACTAGCAACAGTAACATTACTAGCACGCGACATGCTATTCGTAATGTTAATAGTAATGGCACTCGTACGATGAGCAGTAATGGTACTACCATCATTAATAGCAATCGTACTAGTAATAGTAATAGTAGCAGTACGAGTAAGCGTAGCAGTCGCATGGCAAGAAATCTTAATAGTACGACTACGAGTAGCAGTAGCAGTAATAATAGTCGTACTCGTACTAGTACTTGCAGCATTACTAGTAAGCGTACTCGTAATGGTGACAGTACTCGCACTATAGCCGGTACTGGTACACGTACTAGTATCAGCACTTGCATGCGTAGCAGTAGTATTAATCGAAACCGTAAGCGCAGCAGTAGTAGCACGCGTGCGTCATAACTCGTAATGCGAATGGCAACAGTAGCATTACACCATAACAGCCGCAGTAATAGTACTGCTACTGGTAAACGTACTAGTACGCGTACTTGCATTAGTAAGCGTACTAGTAATCGTACTTGCAACCGTACTATTACTAGCAAGCACACTAGCACTACCATTCGTGCGAATGCTCGTATCATTACTAGTCATCTTGCTCGTACTAGTAAGCCGTAATTCGTGACTAGCAACTAGTACGCAGCACTGTCATTCGTAATATAAATATAAATCGTAACCGCCGCACGACTACTACTAGTCGCCGTGCTAGTACTAGCACTCGCAGCCATAACAGCACGAGTGCTCGCACTACTAATAGTAGCACAACTCGCAATAACAAGAGTACTCGTACTATTCGCCGCATTAGTACGCGTAGCATTACTAGTGAGTGAACGAGTACTCGTCGTAGAAGCCGTACGACTAGCTGTGTCAACACCAGCACACGCAATAGCAATGACATCCGTACGAGTTAGCGTAGCCGTACTCGCAGTCGTACTAGTAATAGCACGCGTACGAGTATCATTACAAGCAGTACTGCTAGTACTAGTAATCGTACTAGTGATCGTAAGCGTGCTATTAGCAGTACTCGTAACATCACTCGTAATAGTACCAGTACGCGTAGCGACAACATTACTCGTCGCAGTAATAGCAATAACACTAGTAACCGTCAGCGTAATCGTATTAGTACGCGTCACACTACGCGTAGCAGTTACATTACTCTACAGCGTAACAGTCGCAGTACGCGTACTATTACTAGCATCAGTAGCAGTAACAACACTAGTAGCAGTAACAGTACGCGTGCTCGTACTGTTATGGTTGCCAGCACGTGTGATCGTGCTAGTAATACTACGCGTAATAGTACTAGTGCTCGTAATCGTGCTGGTATCAGTAGCACGACTGGTAGCAGTACTAGTACTAGTAGCATCACTGCTCGCATACCTAGTAAGCGTAGCATTACTAACAATAGCACGCGTAACCGTACAAATACACGTAGCATTACTAGTATCAGTAACGGTACACTTACTGGTACTAGCAACCGCAGCAGTATCATCACTAGAAGCAGTACTGTTGACAGTAATCGTAATCGTACGATCACGAGTAGCACAACACGTAGCATAACTAGTATGCGTAACCACACTCGTCGCCGTACGCGTACGCTTATCAGTACTAGCAGTCGTACTACAGCTAGTGCTCGTGCCGTTGACATACGACGACGCACAGTCATGCATGTACGCGTCATATTAGCAGTAAAACGCCGCGTAATCGTAGCATTGCACGTAAATATACTAGTGCTAGCACACGCAACCCGCTAGCAGCTAGTACCGCGTAGCTGTTAACTGGTAGCTCGTAGATATTAACTCGTAACTTGCAACGCGTAGCGAGCATCTCGTAACTAGTAGCTCGTAGCACGTAACTACGTAACTAGTAGATCGCGAACGCCCGTAACTCGTAGCACGTAACTCGTAACGTGCATATCGTAACGGGTAGCTGGTAACTTGCAGCTTGTATATGGCAGCTGGTAACTTGCAGCTAGCAACTAGTAACTCGTGACTAGTAGCTAGTAACTAGTAACGAGTAACTCGTGACTAGTAACGAGTAACGCGTATCTCGCAACTAGTAACGTGTAGCTCGTAACGCGTAGCTCGTAACGCGTAGCCAGTAACTTGTAACTCGTGGCTAGTAACCCGCAACTCGTAGCTAGTAGCTCGTAACGCGTCGCTGGCAGCTGGCAACGAGTACGTAGTAGCAGCAGCATCAGCAGCACGCGTACTAGTAACACACATAGTAGTCTTAGTAGTACGAGTAATCGTATTAGCAGCAGTACGAGTACTCGTAACAGTACTAGTAATAGTAGCAGTACTCGTACTCGTACTAGTAGCAGCACGAGTAACCGAACAGGCAATTGTGCTCGTAGTAGTAGTACGACCTAGTAATAGCAAGAGTGCTCGTAGCACGACGAGTACGAGTGCTGGCAGTCGTACTCGCAACAGTAACACTACTAGTAGCAGCACTAGCATCAGTACTCGTACTAGTAACAGTACTAGTGTACGTAATCGTGCTAGTGGTGGCACAGTTGCCAGTAACGTTCGCAGTACTCGTAACACAACTAGCAGCTGCACTAGTAAAAGTAATCGTACTAGTAGCAGTACTTGTGCTAGTAATAGCAGCCGCATGTAATCGTACTCGTACGAGTAGTATTACTAGTACTAGTACTCGCAAAAAGTAATCGTACTATCATGCTTGCTAGTCGAAGTGCGAGTAACAGTAGCACGAATAGTAGCAGTAACAGTACTAGTATTAGTACTAGTATTAGTACTAGTGATAGCAATTGTATTAGTACGTGCAATAGTATTAGTAATAGGAATAGTAATAGTACTAGTAGTAGTAATAGTAATCGCAATAGTGTCAGTAGCAGCAATAGTGCTAGTAATAGTACGAGTAATCGTACTAGTAATAGTACCAGTAATAGTATCAGTACTAGCACGAGTAACTGTAAACGCAATAGTACCAGTCATGGCAGCAGTACGCGTACGCGTAATCGTACTAGTAAGCGTAGCAGCACTAGTAGTTGCAATGGACAGAGTAGCAGTAGCATTCACCGTAACCGTAGCAGTAGCAGTAGCAGTAACCGGCGTCGTAACCGTAAACAAGTTCAAGTACTAGTTATGATAATAGTACATGTACTCGTACTCGTACACGTTATCGTACTAGCACGAGTACGCGCAATCGTACTAGTAAAACGAGTAGTACTAGCAGCAGTACGAGTAATAGTAACAGTAACAGTAACAGTACTCGCAACCGTAGCAGTAATACGAACAGTCTTCGCGGAAGCAATAGTAAACGTACTAGCAGCATTGCATGTAGCAGCACGAGCAACAGTAACCGTAACAGCACTAGTACTAGCAACTGGAACCGTAGTACTCGCACTGATTGCATTTAAACGAGTAGCAGCAACAGCACGCGTACTCGGATAGTAAGCGTATTAGTACTCGCGATAGTAGTCGCAACAGCAACAGTACGCGTACTAGTCGTAGTAGCAGTAGCAGTACCTGTAATCGTACTAGTATCGGTACGAGTTACGGTAACAGTACTAGTAAGCAATGCAGTAGCACTACTAGTAATAGCAAGCGTAATCGTGACATAACGCGTCACATCAACAGTACTCGTCGTAGTACACGTACGAGTACGATTACTAGTACAAGCAATAGTACCAGTAGCACTATTAGTAACAGTACTAGTAGCAGTACGAGTCGTCGAATCATTACGCTTACTAGTGATAGCTGCAGTAGCACACTACGTATAAGTGATCGTACTAGTAATAGTACTAGTAACCGTACTCGTAATCGTTGCCGTACTAGTACGAGTAGTAGTAGCCGCAACCGTACGCGTACGAGCACGAGTAATAGTAACAGTACGAGTACGAGTACGAGTACGAGTACGCGTAATAGTAATAGTAGTCGTACTAGCAAGAGCACGCGGAACAGTAACAGTAACACTAGCATCACGCGTACTAGTAAATAGTAACAGTAATCGTCTTAGTACGCGTATTTGTAAGTGTAATCGTAATCGTAATCGTACTAGTAATAATAATAGTACTAGTAATAGTCGCCGTACTAGTAATCGTACTAGTACCAGTAAGAGTATGCGTAATCGTAATCGTACTAGTAAGAGTAGCAGCACGCGTACTAGCACTATTAATAGTAGCAGCAGTCGAACGAGTAGCAGTAGCAGTACTATAAACCGTAGTAGTAATCGTATTAGTAAGCGTAACAGTAACGTGTAACAGTAGTATTACTAGTACTAGTGCTAGTAAGAGTGGCAGTAACAGTACTAGTAATAGTACGTGCACGAGTATTAGTAATAGGAATAGTAATACTACTAGTAGCATCACTAGTACTAGTAATACGACTAGTAAGGGTAATCGTACTGCTACGAGTAGCTGCAACTGTAATCGTACTAGTAATAGTAATCGTAATCGTAATATTACTAGTACTAGTGATGGAAACACTACTTGTAATAGCACTAGTCAGCGTATTCGGACTCGTAATGAGAATAGTAATCGTACTAGTACGAGTAGTAATACTAGTACTAGTACTCGTAGCAGTACTAGTACTAGTACTCGTTTTAGTAATCGTACCATTACTCGTACTAGCAGCAGCATTCGCAACAGTGATCGTAACGGCAGCCGCGCTCGTACTAGTACTCGCATTCGCAACACGAGTATTCGCACTACTCGCAACAGTACGAGTACTAGTAATAGTACTAGTACTAGTAATACAAATCGCAATAGTAGCCGTACTAGTACTTGCGCGAGTGAGAGTACTAGTAAGCATGTCCGTACTATGCACACTAAGCGTATCAGTAACCGTAGCAGTAATGGCACACACATCAGTAGCACTGTCATTACCAGTAACATTACTAGTATCAGTAACCGTAGCAGTAACAGTATCAGTAAACGTAACATGAGCAGTATCAGTAGCAGTAGCAGTATCAGTAACAGTCGCAGTACTATCATCCGTACAAGTAGCAGTAGCCGTAGCCTTAATCGTACTAGTACGCGTACTCGTACTAGTAACCGTACTCGGAACACTAACAACACTCGCACGATTACTAGTACTCGTGTTAGGAATAGCAATCCGTCACCTACTAGCAATAGTAACCGTTATAGTACGATTAATCGTACGCGTACTAGTACTCGTACTAGTATTAGTAATAGTACTCGCATCAGCACCACTAATAGTACGATTAAGCGTAGCAGCAACAGTACTAGTAATCGTAATCGTAACAGTATTATTAATATCGCTAGCAGCTCGTAACTAATAACTAGTAATTCGCAATCGCAATGCAGTAAACGCAATCGTTATATAAACAGTAGTAGTGTGATCCGTAGTAGTGGTCGTCACATTATGCGCCGTAGTCGTCGTCGTACTAGTAGTAGTGGTCGTAGTAGTCGTCGTAGCAGTAGTCGTAGTAGTAATAGTAGTAGTAGTCGTCGTCGTCGTAGTAGTAGTAGTCGTCGTAGTAGTAGCAGTTTTATTCGTAGTCGTAGGAGTAGTGGTAGCAGCAGCAGTAATAACAGTAGTCGTCGTAGTCGTCGCAGTCGCAGCAGTAGTAGTCGTAGTCGTCGTCGTCGTCGTTGTCGTTGTAGTCGTAGTAGTCGTAGTTGCGTTCGTCGTCGGTGTGGTGGTGGCGGCTGCGACAGTAGTGTTAATAGTAGTAGCAGCAGCAGCAGTAGTAGTAGTAGTCGTAGTAGTAGTAGTTGTAGTAGTCGTCGTCGTCGTAGTAGTAGTAGTAGTTGCAGTAGTAGTAGTATTCGTAGTAGCAGCATCAGTCGTATCCGTAGTAGTCGTCGTTCCAGTATTCGTAGTTTGTTAGTAGTAGTATGCATTGTAGTCGTATCAGTAGTCGTATCGCTAGCAGTAGCAGCATCCGTAGTCGTAGTAGTAGTAGTCGTCGTCGTCGTCACATGCGTAATCGCCGTATAATTCGTATTAGTCGTCGTATTACGACTGCTAGTAGTATTCGTAGTCGTCGTAGTAGTCGTAGTAGTATTAGCAGCAGCAGCCGTCATCGTAACGTCAGCAGTTGTTGCTGTAGCAGTAGTAGTGATATTCGTCGTATTATGCGTCGTAGTATTAGTCGTAGTCGTCGTCGGCGTCGTCGTCGTGTTCGTGCTCGTCAGTTGGTGTCGTTGCCGGCGTCGTCGCCGTCGCAACATAAACAGTAATATTGCGTGTACCAGTAATCGTAGCAGTAGTAGTAGCAGTACTGTTAACCGTACTAGTACTAGTAGCAACGCCAGTAATAACGATCGTACTCGTACGAGTACTAGTACTCGTAATGGTAAGCGGGCTTGTACAGTTAATAGCAATCGTACTAGTCCTAGTCCGCGTTCGCGTGCTAGCAACCGTAATCGTAGTCGTACTAGTACGCGTAATAGTAGTAGCAATCGCAACGTTACTAGTACTTGTAATAGTAGTAGTAGTAGCAGCAGTCGTACTGGTAACAGTACTTGTAACCGTAGCAGTACTGGTACGCGTAATAGCAGTCGTATCAGCAACCGTAATAGTAATAGTATGAGTACACGCACGATCAATCGTACTAGTACGACTATTACTACTGTGAATAGTAATGTCAATAGTACTCGTACGAGTACGTGTAATGGCACCAGTAGTGTCATTAGTAGCAGCAATCGTACTCGCAGCAGCAACCGTGCTAGTATCATTAATAGTAACAGTAACACCAAGACGTGCACGTACAACTACGAGTAAACGTAACCGTACTAGTACTAGTAATAGTAATCGTGTTTGTCATCGTACGAGTAATAGCAACAGTAATCGTGCCATTACTAGTAGCAGTAGCATTACTAGTAGCATTACTAGTATTCGTACTCGTAATAGTAGTCGTGCCAGTAACATTAACAGTAACCGTAGCAGTGACAGTGACAGTAACAGTAACCGTACTCGCAGCAGTAGCATTACTAGTAATCGTACTAGTAATCGTACTAGTAATCGTACCAGTACTAGTAGCAGTATCAGTCATAGTAACAGTAGCATTACTAGTACTATTGCAATTACTCGTGCTCGCACACGCAGCAATACTAGTAATCGTACGCGTGGCCGTAGCACTAGCCGCACTAGTAATAGCAACGGTACTAGCATCAGTCGCAGTACTACAACTATTAATCACGTTCGTAGTCGTAAAAGTAGTAGTACCAGTATTCGTCGTCGTTGCTTTCGTACGTGTAACAGTAAACACGCAATTTGTGTGGTGGCACTACTGGTAACGCTAGTAATAGAAGCGCGTACTACCAGCATTACTATTAATATTACTAGTACTAGTGCTGATCGCAGTGGCATGGTCATTAACCCCAACAGTGTCAGCACGCGCAGCAGTAAACGTATGCGTACGAGTAACCGTGAACGAAATCGTAATGGTACGCGTGCTCGTGCTAACACCATTCGTAGTAATTGCAATGGTACGCGTACTCGTAATAGTACGCGTACGAGCAACCTGACTCGCACTAGTGCTCGCATTAGTCATACTGGTCGTAAGCGTAGCCGTACTAGTACGCGTAACAGTACTAGCACCATTACTGTTAATGGCAACATAATCGCACTAGCGCTAGCAACAACACTAGTAGCACTGCTCGTACTATTAGCAGCAATACTAGTAGTAGCCGCACGCATCGTCGTACTACTAATACTACTCGTGCTGGGACTAGTACTAGGAGCAGCAACCGTAGTCACACCAGTAGCAGTAACAGTAGCATGAACAGTATCATTAGCAGTAACTGTACCAGTAACAATAATCGTAACAGCAATCGTGCGAACACCAGTAACACTAATCGCACTATTACTAGTACGCGTACTGCTAATGATAGCAGTAACAGTAGCAGCTATCGTACTAGTGCGCGTATTAGTAAACAAGTAATAGTAATCGTATTCGTATTCGTAATCGTAATAGCAACAGTAATAGTGATAGTAATCGCACGAGTAATCGTAATCGTAGCAGTACAAGTACGCGTAATCGTAGCAGCAGCCGTACCAGTACGTGTAACAGTACTAGTCTGTGCTCTAGTAACAACGCACGCAAACGCGCTCGTAATCGGAACCACATTAGTACGCGTAACATCATTCGTGTTCACACTCGTAGTCGCAATCGCAACATTAAGTGTAACCGAAACAGTCGCAGTACGAGTACTAGTGCTAGCACGCGTAACAGCAACCGCAATAGTAGTAGTGCTCGTACTTGCAATATTACTCGTCACACTAATACCACTAGTAATCGGACTAGTAGCAGTACTAGTAATAGTAAGCAAACTATCACGATTACTAGCAACAGTTATAGTACGCGTGCGCGTACTAGTAACGGCACTACTATACGTACGATGCATGGTACTAGCAACCGTAGCAGCATTCGTACTCGTACTCGTAACGGCAGTAGTGCTCGCACTAGTAATCGTGCGAGCAATCATAGCGGTCAACGCACCACTACTATTGTGATTAACTTCACTCGCACTCGTATCAGCGCCATCATTCACATCACTAACAGTAATCACGCTACCACTCGTCGCATCAGCAGCACTCGCACGCGTAGCCGTACTAGTGTTCGAACACGTACCCGCAGCATAACGCTTATCAGTCACATCAATCGTAACACGTATTCGTGCGCGTAGGTGTACGAGCAGCACGACTAGCACGCACGTATACGTACTACGCCTAGTACTAGTACTCGTACTAGTAGCAGTACTCGCAGCATACAGCATACTCGTAGTGCTATCAATACTAGTAGTAGTCGCATCAGCAGTAGTCGTATAGCAGTAACGCTATCAGTACTCGCAGCAGTAACCGTAATCGTACTCGTGTTCGTACTCGTACGATTACTAGCAGCCACAATCGTAATACTACTATGCGCCGTACTAAGTAGCATTACTATTATCAGTAATACGAATAGTAGCAGTAATCGCACTAGTACTAGTAGCATCACGAGTACGCGTAATCGTATAATTAATAGTACTAGTAACCGCATTCGTGATCGTACCACGACTATTACCAGTACTCGTACTAGCACGAGTGCTAGTACTGTACTAGTAATAGTTTACGCACTGGCAATGCTACAGTTAATCGCATCCGCACCACTGCCAGTACTCGTACTCGTACTCGTAGCAGCACGAGTAGCAGCATTATTAATCGACATACTAGCATTACTAGTATTCGTACTAGCACACACGACTGTAACGGTCACGTTAGCAGTGAATCGAACTAGCACGTGCACGCGTAAGTGTAGCCGTACTTGTAATCGGACTAGTACTAGCGGTAGCAACAACAGTAGTAATCGTACGCGTAATAGCAGCATTCGTCGTAGTCGCGTTAGTACTGCTAGTCGTACTCGTACTATTACCAGTACTAGTAGTAGTACGAGTACGCGTACTAGTAATAGTACGAGTACGCGTACTAGCAACAGTAACAGTACTCGTCATAGTGATCGTACGCGTAGCAGTAGCAGCACTAGCCGCTGTAGTAGTAAGCGCACGAGTAGCATTAACCGTACTAGTACTAGTAATCGTAATAGTAGCAGTACTTGCAATAGTAATAGTACTAGTAAGCGTAGCAGTAACAGTAATAGTAACAGTAATAGTAGCAGTACTCGTACTATTACGAGTACTAGTAATAGCAGATGTACGCGTAGCAGAACTAGCAATAGGATGTGTAACAGTAACAGTAACAGTACTAGACCTAGTACTAGTAATAGTCCTAGTACGCGTAGCAGTAACATTACTAACACAAGTAATCGTAACTAGCAATATTACGATTAGCAGTACTCGTACTCGTACGAGTAATGCTGCTCGTACTCGTATTCGTAGTCGTCGTGCTAGTCGTACTCGTGCTATTAATCGTGTTAGTGCTAGTAGCACTAGTCGTAGCAGCATTAGTACTCGTACTCGTAGCAGCAGTCGTGCTCGTGCTAGTACGCGTAGCATCAAACGTAGCACGAGCCGCAACCGTACTCGTACGAGTAATAGTACGAGTAATCGTACGCGTACTCGTACTATGCATAGTACTAGTACTATTAGTCGTACTAGTAATAGTGTGACTACCAGTCATACTAATCGTATTCTGATTCACAATCGTAATAGTACTAGTAGAACCGTACGCGTCATAGTAATCGTAGCAGTACGATTACGATACCTAGTATTCGTACTAGTAAATGCACTCGTACTCGTACGAGTACGAGTAGTCGTAAGCGTACTCGCAGTCGTAACCGTACTAGTAGCGTTACACATACTCGTAACAGTACTATTATTCGTAGCCACGATCGTACTCGTACTAGTGATAGTAGCGTTGCCAGTACTCGTTCTAGTATTCGTACTAGCAATCGCAACCGCAGTCGTGCTCGTACTCACAGTCGTAACAGTAATAGTAACTGCAACAGTACTAGTGCGCGCAGCATTGATCGTAAGAGTAACTGCAGCAGCACTCGTACTAGTAATAGCACGCGTACTAGTAACAGTCGTAGTACTAGTCGCAGTGCTAGTGCGAGTACGAGTACAAGTATTGATAGCAGTGCGCACACTATCACGATAACTCGTAATAGTAGCAGCAGCCGTGCGACTACTATTAATCGTGGCAGTAACCGTTCACGAAATCGTACGCGTAAGAGTAATCACACCAGTAGCAGCGACAGTGCTAGTAATAGTAGTAGCAGCAGTACGTCGTAGCAGGAGTAGTGCGAGCAACCGTACTCGTACTAGTAGCAGTACGCGTACTTGTACTAGTAATGCTAGTTGTACGCGTATCAGCTGCAGTAACAGTAACAGTAACAGTACCAGTAACGCTGCTAGTACTAGTACTAGTGACAGCACGCGTACTGGTAGTCGCGCTGTCACTAGCACGCGTACTAGTACTCGTAATCGCAATATCGCTCGTACGCGTACCAGCACGCGTACTTGCGGCTGTAATCGCATCATTACTCGTAATCGTAACCGTAACCGTACGCGTGCTCGTACGACTACGAGTACTAGTACTCGCAATAGTAGCGGCACTCGGAACAATACTCGTACTCGTATTATTAATGGCAAGTGCAATCGTGCTAGCACTAGTAAGCGTAATATTACGCGTAACATCAGCAGTACGATTGACAGTACTAGTATCACTAATGGCATCAATATTAGTAGCAGTAGCAGTACGAGTAATACTATTCGTACGCGTACGAGTGATGTTACTAGAAAATGTACTAGTAACCGTTACATTACTAGTCACAGTAGTAGTGTTGCTACTCGCAGTCGTATTCGCCACTAGTCGCCTTATTAGTAACAGTAATTAGTACATAGCAGGCATAAATAGGCATAGTAGCAGTACGCGTAATATTACCAGTGAATAGTACGCGCAAAGCACGTAGCAAAGCTAGTACTAATAGCATTACTAGTAATGCTACACGTAATCGCATTTGAAACAGTACTCGTGCTCGTACTAGTAGCAGTACTCGCACTAGTAATAGTAATAGTGACAGCAATTGCAATGCTAACAGTAATAGCGTCAGTTATAGTAATAGTAATAGTAGCACTGCAAGTCGTACTGCACGTACTAGTAATAGTATTTGAAATACAAATAGGACTTGCACTCGTAACAGTAAGCGTACGCGTACTACTACTAGTAGCAGTAAAAGTAACAGTAATAGTACTCGTACTATTAATAATAATGATAGTAATTTCAGCAGCACGAGTAGCAGCATTCGTAGTAGTCGCAGTACCAGTAATCGTGCGCGTGCTAGTACTCGTAATAGCATTACTAGTCGTGCAGAATAGCAGTACGCGTAATACGAATCGTAACCGTACTAGTAGCATTGGCCGTATCAGTACCAGTAACAGTAGTAGTACGCGTAGTATTGCGATCAATAGCAACAACACTGGCAATCGTACGCATGCTCGCACGCGTAAGCATACTATTAGTTTTATTAGTACGAGTACGGACACTCGTGTTCGTGGAAGTAACAGTAGTAATACTCGTAGTAGTCGCCGTTGCAGCACTGGTACACGTGACATCCGTACCCGTCGTCATCGTATGCGTAGCCGTGACAGCAGCAGCACTCGCAACAACATTCGTACTACTAGCCGTACGACTACGCGTAACGGTGCGCGTAACAGCTATGGTAATAGCAATCGTACGGCAACCAGTACACGTACTAGTACTATCACTAGTAGCAGCAACAGTAACAGTACTAGTACGATTAGTCATACTTACACGAATAGCATCACGAGTAAGCGTAACCGTATTAGTAACACTACGAGTAGCAGTACTCGTACGATTGGTATTAAACAGTAATCGTACGCGTACTAGTAGCAGTACTAGTAATCGTATTCGCAATTGTAGTAGTACTAGTGCTGGTACTAGTAGCAGTAGCAGTAGCAGCAACCGTGCCAGTAACGCGCAAGCACAACAGTAGCAGTCGCAGCAACAGTAACTGTAGCAGTATCCGTAGCAGCAACAGTAATCGTAATAGTACTCGCAATCGTAGCCGTACTATTACTGGTAGCAGCACTAGTACTCGTAACAGTATTATCAATAGTAAGAGCACGCGTGCGAGTACTATAACTAGTACTAGTATTCGTAAGCGTAGCATTATTACTACTAGTACTAGTAGTAGTAACCGTCGCCGCAACCGTATCATTAACAGTAGCAGTAGCACTGTCAATACTAGTACTCGTACACGTAGTCGTACGAGTAATAGCAGTCGTATCAGTACTAGTAGCATTACTAGTTCGGTTAATAGTAATAGTACTAGTACGCGTGCTCGTACTCGTAATCGTAAGTGTACTAGTACGAGCAACAGCAAACGCAACGGCGACAGTCGCATCACTCGTCGCAGTACGAGTACGCGTAGCAACGTACTAATAATCGTACTCGCATCATTAGCAGTTATCGTCCATAGTAATCAGTAACAGTAAACGCTAAACAGTGACGCACAACTAGTACGTCGTCACTCGTAAATAGTACGCAGTACGCATTAACTCGTAAACAGTAAATCGTAACTAGCAACTATTAGATAGTAATTCGTAAACCGCAAATCGTAAGCCGTGCACAGTAACAGTAGCGAGTAACTCGTGCCTATTAAACAGTAAACAGTAAACCGTAAGCAGCAGAACGTAACTGGTAACTAGTAAACAGAAGCAGTAAACAGTACACAGCAACAGTACCACAACTAGTAAGCGTGCTAGCAGCAGTCACATCAATAGTAATAGTAGCACGAACCGTAATCGTATTCGTATTCGTGCTCGTACTAGTAATCATACTAGTAGCAGTGCTATCACTAGTAGCTGTACTAGTAGCATTCGCCGTACTAGTACGCGTGGCAGGAGCATCACTAGCACTAGTAATCGCAGCATAAGAAGTGCACGTTCTAGTACGCGTACGATTACTAGTAATCCGTGCATTGCAACTAGTAATCAGTCGTAGTAATAGCCCTAGCACGACTAACACTAGCATTACTAGTAATAGTAAACGTAATCGTACTAGTCGCAGTAACCGCACTCGTAATAGTAATACCACTAGTAATAGTACTATAGCGAGTAACCGTGCGCGGAACAGTAATAGTAACAGTAATAGTACTAGTACGAGCACTAGTAATAGTAATCGTACTAGTGATAGTAACAGTAATCGCAATAGTAATGGTACTAGTAATCGTGATAGTAATAGCA
>JACLAC010009674.1_pt1 | contig 14298 bp, 16 predicted proteins | sample 8027881 | NCBI WGS metagenome assembly JACLAC01 (sample SAMN15725517, study PRJNA655200) | protist metagenome | isolation source: fluorescence activated cell sorting (FACS) single amplified genomes of... | place: Spain: Blaines Bay Microbial Observatory, Mediterranean Sea | collected 2016-01-19 | reverse complement strand
AGTGCTCAGGGTATCTCCCAAAGCTCCATTTGGCGGCCCATATCCCGTGACCAGTTGCGCACCCCTCGTTGAGAAACGATCGGTCAAGGTGGTGTCTAAAACCGGAGCCTCTCCCCTCAGGTAGCTAGGGTCTTCCATGTATTCATAGCGCCAACACTGATTCTCGATCTCTTCGATCATACGGTGACGGGTTGTGCTGTTCCGTTTGATCTGATTAAAATTCTGCCACTGTCCATTGGCATTGAGAGTCGACAAACCGTTGACATGGACGCTGTTCTCTTCCGCTCGGATACCCCACCCGTATAGATGAGAGACGATGCGAACCGGATCAGAAAAATAAACCCTAAAGGAATCAAAAACAAAACGGTTCAAATAAAGACGTCCAAAACCAAGGTCGATGTGATTGAATTTTTCAACCCTGACCTGAGTGCCGTTCACCGCTTCGGAGTCATCATCAGCTTCGGGCAAAGGTTTAAATTCTCCATTTTGAAGAACCTCCAGCACCCCATTTGAAATCCGGTAGGTTATTGTAGTTGTTAGCCCACCTTCCTTTCGGGTGACCGTCGTGGAGCCATCATCATTAATTTTTATGGAAACCTCAATATCATCGGTCAGCATGACCTTGTTGACGGTATCCATATAGACGACTTCTGTCTCCCCCATCTCATCGGTGAGTTCAAACTTGATCCAGTCATCACTGGGGTCACCTTTCTTGATCTTCGCCTCTATCACAGAGTCCCCTCTCTGAGCCCGCACAAGCCATCCGTCTAGGCCATCGGAAGTCGCCGTCACGTCAATGTCCGTATTGTATAGTCGCCAACCCCTTGCACCGGAGGCATCCATGCGCTCGATATACAAATGACGTTCGGAGCCATCGTCCGGGTAGACCGATGCATTGGGGAAAAAACTCGTCAACTGCGAACCATTCCCATGGGCGCGGTCGTAGATCTCCTTTTCAAGCATCGTTTCCGTCACTTGGGCAAGGTGGTGCTGAAAGCGAGCCAAGTGCTCCTCGGCACTGCGACCTTTCACCTGACGGTCATGACCGTGACCGGGCGAAGTCCAATTGACGCTATTGTCGACCTCCCAAGGTGCGTGACGAAGCTCCGTCAAATCGTCAAAGACAATTTTGAACCGCTCAACAAAATCATAGCTCTCGCGCCACAAGTCGGTCTCGGCAATAGCATCACCCAAGCTACCATCGTCCATCACTGGCCGCTTGGCCTTCAGAAGGGCTAAAGTGCCAGCACTGATCAAATCGGCCCCATGACGAAGTTGGCTATAGTAAATGAGCGCCCTCGAGTCGTTGACCCATGCCATGGTCGACATGTTGTTGGCCAATAAACGAGCCGCCGACAACGCCGCCGTATCGGCGGCCATTTGTGCTTTTATTTTATTGGAGACCAGCTTTGACACATGGCCCATCATGGAGATGCCGTAGACGATCATCCACATCAACAGCACTCCCATGATCAGGGCTGAACCTTTCTCACATGAGACGATGGATGCTGTCTTTTTGATGCCCCTTTGTGCTCGGCCAAACTTCACGGGGCAGACCTCACCATGCGGTGACGCTTTTCGAGCAACAGCTTGCCATCCTCGAGTTCTCCAAAATCCACGGCTTGTAAACCAAGCCAGTTCAAACTCATCACTGGGAACAAGAACTTGTATTTAAAACGCACAATGGCTTCAAAAGCGCCGTCCCCGAGGTCTTCGATCGCCACATCGGTGTTCTCCTGGGAGTAATCGGACTTCTTGAGTTGACCGAATCCAGGTATCTCGATAGCTGAGGTCGTGCCCTCGCCGTAGGAGATCAAACTGGTCACCATCGCCGCTGCCTTTTGGGGGTCAACCTCAAGATCACTTGATTCATGAGTGTTGACGCCGCGAACCATCTCCGAGCGGGCGGCGGCAAAAGCGGCATACTGCATCACCGAATCGGCGACAAACAGCATGGACAGTTGCAATATGGCAAAGGCCACAAAGAGCAGCAAGGGCATAGCGATGGCGTACTCCGCCAAAACGACGCCGCCTTCTCCTCGGAGATGCCTAAGCAAAATCTTGCAAATGAAACCAGAGTGTGACCCCAAAGCCAAGGGCAATGGCAACGGCATAAGGCATATGCTGGCTCTCTGGACGAGGGCCCTGTTTTGGGCGCAGCAGTAAGCGAAAACTGCCCTGCAGGCTCGACAACAATCCACCCTTCCAGACCAACATCAAAACAGCAAGCACAGCTCCGACCAAGGTCGTGTTGTAGATGCCATCGAGCATGGTGGGGACCCCCATCGAGGGAGCCAGTAGAGCTCCAATAGCGAGGAAGAGCTTGAAGTCACCCGGACCCAACCAAGCCAAATAGGTTGGCAAGACAAACACAAAAAAGGCCACAGCAACCGTCGACAGGCAAGTCCATATGGGCACGTTGCTTTCATAAAAAAAAGCCTCTCCAAAAGCCATGCCGAAACCAATCCCCATGGCTGGAAAGGTGAGCCAGTTGTAGACTTTTCGATGCACGAGATCCGTGTACATCGCCGTCATCAAAACAGCGAAGAGCAGGCCGATCCTAAAGAGTTCGATCAACTAAAAGTCGCCTATACTCCTTTGCACATCACTTTCTTCAACATCTTTTGCTTCAAGGCTCGTCGACTTACCTGCCATTTGGTTTGATGAATTGCCTATAACGGAACGTATTTGATCGCCGAAAATATTAAAAACAGCGATGGATCCGACGGCAACTAAAGCCAAAATGATGATATACTCAGTCATGGCCGCATAACGGCGCACAGGTCGTCTCAATGATTTCTTCATTTTCTCTCCTAAGGAACGGGAAGGGCTAAAAAGTTTTCGATCCGGTCGTATTGGGCTTTGAAGCCATAAATGGGATTGGGGACCTCACCAACACCCAACACAGAGATAGGCTGCTGCTTCGGGTCTCTAATTTCAAGGTGTCCACCCTTTTCGACAAACATCAGCTTGAGCATGAGAGAGAGCACCAAACCAAACACCGCCATCAATATCGCGAATTCAGTCATGGCGACACCTCTTTCACACTTTTGATCCAACCGTCTGTCTTTTTGTTTATACAATTCACCAGCTCTTTGTTCATAAGGTTAAGTATCTTTTGTAGACAATCAACTGGAAGCGTTCATCAATAGATCATGTAACATTTTCTAACATCATCAGGCCTTTATCAATAACAAAAAAAGGCTATATCGTCGGGGGACATGTCCACGATCGCTTTATAATGCATCATCGCCAAGCTATACATTTATAGAGACACCAATGAACGTCATCATCGACCTGTGCCTTGTCCCCATCGGAGTCGGAGTCTCCGTGTCCCCCTACATCGCTGAGTGCCAAAAAATATTGAAGGCCGCAGGACTCAGCCACCGACTGCATGGCTACGGCACCAATATTGAAGGCGAGTGGGACGAGGTCATGGCTGCGGTCAAAGCCTGTCACGAAAAGGTGCACGCCATGGGTGCCCCCCGCATCAACTCCACCATCAAACTCGGCACCCGCACAGATCGACAACAAAGTATCGACGACAAGGTCAGCAGCGTCCAAGACAAACTCTAGCCCAACTTCACGGTTTCAACCTCCATGGGGCCCGACCAGTACCGCTTTGAGCGCTCTAAAAAATTAGAGGCCAACTCCGTGGTCTGAAAACGCACTGCGCCACGCCTCGATATCCGCTCAGCCATCTCCGGGTGACGTTCAAGGTAATCTTTCAATTTATCGGCGACCAAAGCCCCTTGCTCCACAACCGTCACACCCCTTGGGCAAGAACTGCGTATCAGCGCCCCAAGGTGCGAATAATGGGTGCAACCCAACAACAAGGTGTCCATTCTGGGGTGTAAACTCAGCAACTCCGACAGGTATTTTTCGACGAAATAACGAACCCCAATATTGTCCAGTTCTCCATTCTCTACCAAGGGAACGAGCATGGGGCAAGCCAAGCTCATCACCTTTAAATGAGGAAAAAGCTTGGTCAACTCTAGCTCGTAAGACCCAGAGCGCACCGTTCCCTCCGTGGCAAAAATTCCAACGCTCCCCGTCCTTGACATCGCACCAACCACCTCCACCGAAGGACGCAAAACCCCCAAGACTCGCTTGTCCAAGCCCCAACCTGGTAGATCGCACTGTTGAATCGTCCTTAAAGCACGGGCCGAAGAGGTGTTGCAAGCGACGATCACCAGCGGACAACCGCTTTTAAACAAGGCCAAAACCCCCTGTCGGGTGTAATGGTATATGGTATCAAAGCTCCTCGTTCCGTATGGGGAACGCGCATTGTCACCCAAGTACAACAAATCCAAATGGGGCATGGCCCCATGAATCGACGACAGAACGCTCAAACCCCCACAACCACTGTCAAACACGCCGATCACATCTCATCTCCCATCGGTCATAAAATCTTCTTGAAGAAACTGCGTCAAGTTCAACGGTCAAAAATCAAGAAGGCAAATCCTGTTATCGGTGTTGCTTCGGCAAAATTGACAAGAGTTGTTGCCAAAAATACTGCCTCCATCCAGCTTGGGTCCAGATGTCCGACGATATTAAACAACAAAAAGAAACGCTCCTTCGCCAACTGCTCAAAGACAAGCCCGACATCGGGATGAAAGAAGCCAATGCGGTGATACGAGATCAGTTTGATACCGGTGTCTCCCCACCTGTTTTCTCCAAAGTGCGCAGAGCCATGCTAGAGGAGAGCACCCAAACTCTCAAAGCGGCAGCCAAACCAGAAAAAGAAGAGAGCAATCAGAGCATCAAAGCCGCAGCTAATCCAGAAGAAGAAAGCAATCAGAGCATCAAAAGCCAGACGAAACCCAAAAAAGAAAAGCCGACGAAGAAAACGAGCAAGGTTGAGGCTTCCGATCAAAACGACACCATCGTCGAACGAGACGACGAGACCAAAGACGCAGATGCGAAGCCGAAAGAGCCTAGCAAATCTAAGGTAAAGACAAAAGCAAACAAACAGAAATCCAACCAAGATGAAGAACAGCCTGCCGGAGACGCAAGGGGCGAAAAGGACAAGCGAAAAAAACAACCAGAAAATAAGCAAGCCGAACCTGAACCCAAAGAACCTGAACCGGAAATCGACCCCAACTTACCTCGATTCCCCGTCAAAATAGAGGTTGACGTCGACCTATCCCAACCCTTCAGCGAAGTGCATCTGTGCGGTGGTTTCAATCTCTGGAAGGTCGACGAACTAGCCATGGTCAAAAATGAGCACAAAAACTGGGTCTTCGAAGGCGAACTGCCCCAAGGAGAGTACACCTATAAATTCGTCATCGACCGCAAACTCTGGTATCTTGATTTATCAAGACGAAGAGTGACCGATAAAACCGGCGTTAGCCACCCCATCACCATCGGTGAAGAGGCCGCTAACGGGAGTTGAGCCCTAAAGGGGCGACCCCAAGTGCCCCCTCACCGAAGTGGCCAGTGCTTCAAGCTCCGAGTGCTGAGCAGCTCTCGAGAGACGAAAGTCGATGGGGGCACCCTCAGCGATGGGCACCAAGTGAAGGTGCGTATGGGGCACTTCAATGCCGATCACAGACAAACCCATACGCTCACATGGCACACAAGCCTCTATGGCTAGGGCAACGGGTTTAGCAAAAAGCAACATCTTGGCCAAGACCTCATCCTCCTGATCAAAAATGTAATCTCGCTCAGCCTTGGGGACCACCAGGGCGTGCCCCTTCCTTATGGGCTGAATATCTAGGAACGCAATAAAGTTTTCGTCCTCGGCCAATTTGTGACAAGGAATCTCTCCCTTGATGATCTTCGTGAAAACAGATGACATCCTTTTCTCCTTAAGGTGAGCGCTCTAAAGTGAAGTAGGTGACCACGAGTAACGCAGAAATGAGCACGAAATGAGGACTCAAGAACCACACCTGAGCCAGCATGTTCTGAAGGTAACAACGGTACGACACCGCAAAAAGCAACACGAACGGCAGTGAGAACCAATGAAATCGAAAAAAACCGCCCAGTGTGGTTCGACGCCAGAAGGATCGGTAACACTCTGCCAACACGAACCAAAAGCAAAAATAGGCATAAACCAATGCCAAAATACTGTGATGCCCAAACGATTCCAAACTAAAACGTGAACCTCGCTGCCCTTTAAAGTCTCCTAAAGGGGATTGTTTAACCACAACTCCTTCCTCAAGACCCAAGCTTGTATGATGGGCTTTGGGTTGATACTGCGCTGCTAATTTTCGCATACCCGAACGTATGAATTTCATTGAAGCTCGCCAACGAGCAGCCCAAAACGGCCACTCTATGGTCTTCGTCCGTAAAAACGAAAAAGAAGTCGTCTTCAAATGCGAATACTGCCAAGCAGAAATGAAATTCCTAGAAAAGTACCCTGAGAGGGGCTGGGAAGGCTTGGTGCTGCAAAAACAGTGCAGTAAAGCCCCTAAAAAAATCGACTAAAAGCATCTACACCCCAAGCTGAAGCTCAGCGAAATCTAACTAAAAAAAATGAGCATACCCACCGTTGTAGGCGTCTTAGGGAAGCTTCTCATTTTTTTATCTGTCATCTTGTTGCTGCCTTTTGTAGGCCTCAAGGCTTGGGGGCTTCAGGGAGACCACCTCGGCTTTGTAGCTTCTAGTGGCTATTGTTTGGCAACAGGACTGCTTTGCCATTTCCTCACGCGCCACACCAAGCTCCGCTTTTCCCCAAAAGAGGGCTTTGCCATCGTTTCATTCGCCTGGATATGCCTCAGTTTCTTTGGCTCTCTCCCCTACCTGCTCACCGATATCCCCTCCCAGAACTTCAGCATCACCGATGCTTTTTTCGAGAGCATCAGTGGCTTCAGCACCACGGGGGCCTCCGTCGTCAACGATATCGAAAGTCTGCCCCGGCCCATCCTCTTCTGGCGTAGCCTCACCCACTGGGTGGGGGGCATGGGGGTCATACTGCTCTTCTTGGCTATCCTACCGGCCCTAGGTGCAGGTGGATTCCAACTTTTCCGCGCCGAAGTCCCAGGTCCAACCAAAGACAAAATTGGCCCCAAAATTGGCAACACCGCAAAAACCCTCTGGCTCATCTACATCAGTATCTCAGCGCTTTGCTTTATCGCTCTAAAAGCGGTCGGCATGAACAATTTTGACGCCATCTGCCACACCTTTGCCACCATTGCAACCGGTGGGTTCAGCACCCTCAACAACTCCATCGCCGGCTTCGAAAACTGGAAGATCGACCTCGTCATCACCATCTTCATGTTCTTGAGTGGCTGCAACTTCATGCTATTCCTCCACGCAGTCAGCGGAAAAGGGAGGATGGTGCTCAAGAATGAAGAGCTGAGGTTTTACACCTTTAGCATTCTTAGTGCCATTTTAATCATCACTTTCTTCAACCAACTCTTCAACATCAGCCCCCAATCCCTGCAAAAAGATGTGCTCGACGCCGCATTCCAAGTGGTCTGTATCATCACCAGCACCGGTTACGCCACCGCCGATTACGACACTTGGCCTAAAGTTTGCCAGATGGTGATTCTACTGCTGATGATCATGGGTGCCTGCGCCGGCAGCACCGGTGGCGGTATGAAGGTCTTTAGGGTTCTGGTCACCTTAAAAGTCGCACGCAAAGAGATCTCCCAGCTGCTCAACCCAAGGGCCGTTTTACCCCTAAAAATAGACAAAGAACACATCTCGGCTTCATTAACCGGTGTCATCATTGGCTTTGTCAGCATCTATATTTTACTGATCGGGATCTTCACCTTCATTTTGGTGGCTATCGAGGGCCAACGCTACGATATCTTGAGTTTATTTTCCATCTGCATCTCCTGCCTCTCCAACATCGGTCCCGGTCTGCACCAATTCGGACCAACGGATAACTACGCGGCTCTCCAAGATAGCACCAAATGGATCCTGTCTTTCCTCATGTTACTGGGCCGCCTCGAGCTATATTCTGTGCTCGTGATCTTCCATCCCTCTTTCTGGAAACGTTAGACCGGCAGAACCATCACCTAGAGCCCCATGAGTTTTATGGAGCCTGGCCCTAAATTTCATCGCCCATTGAGAAAGGTCGCACCCATCGGAAATCAGCCACGATTGCGGTTTTTAGGGTCATCGTCACCCTCGCTGACCGCTTCAAGCATGTGCACCGATCGCAGCGAAGGGGCATCAAAAAAGGGATTGTTGAACACGAGCCCTAAAAAGTTGATACATCTGAGCAAAAAAAAACGTGCTCTCTTCACAAATGCCATCAAAATAGTGACGCTTCTAGAAAAAGAATCGACATGACTGGCTCAAACAAGACCAACATAAGCCCATCTGCAATCCATAATCAGGGGCCTCAACAACAAGATCAAAGCGCCCAAATTCAAAAAACAACACCTGAAAAAGAAGCTGAGCTCAAGATCAAAGAACAACAAGCCTTAGCTAAGCAAAGGCTTGAAAACCAGATCTATGGCCCCAAACGCGGCAGCATTCTGAATGTCAATGATGGAACTTCGGAAGTTGAGACCGAGGACAAACAACATCAGGCCAACAAAGGCCAAACTTGGAGCGGTCGGGTCATCGATCACATCAAGGGCGTTTAGCCCTCTCGACCAAAGCAGCTAAGGTCGAAGACTCCCAACCTTTCGTCTTGGCAAAAGACTTTAAAAAATCCATCTCGCACTCATCTAAACGCTTATCTTTCATAGCCAGACGGCAAAGCTCGACAAAAAAGTCCTCGTCTTTCATTTTCAGAAAAATACCATCATCGCCCATATTTTCAATCATCTTAAAGACATTGGCGACAACCTCGCCCTCTAATCTAGCCTTCATGTCCACGATAAAACGAGCTTCCTCACGGTGCAACTGACCGTCCGCCATGGCCAAGTCGTAAAAGCGTGCAATATTTTGATTCACAAACTCCTTCTGTACGCGCAGGGCTTCTTGATTCATCACCTGCCGCGCTTGACGCTCATCGAGCTTCAAAACCTGTGCCAATTCCGCCATCATGCTAGCTTCCTCAACGGTCAAAATCCCATCCTCTAAGGCCTCATGGCAAGTCGAGGCATAGAAAGCTCTAACCTCGTTTTGGTAGCGCATAAAGGACAAATGGTAGAGCTTTTCGTTCAAAAGCTTCTTGACGTTAAAGTCAACAAAAGAGATGCCCGAGGACTGACGTTGGCCCACCAAAACCCTGCGTTTGAGGGGAGAATAATAGTGTTGCTCATCGTTTAAAACCCATGCTTTGGAAGCTCGCTCTTCAGAAAAATGCTCCCTGAGCCAACTCTGCTCCTTACTGCTGCAACGAGCCATCAAAACATCCCAATCGTCTTGGGAGATGTGCGTGAAGTAACCATCGTTGAGCAAACAATAGAAAAGGGTTTTGCCCAAGCCCTCTTCCACGCCCATGGCGAGGGCATCCTTTAAACAATCCTCCGTCAGGCTTTGGACGCTGGCCTCCAAGGCCTCCAACTCCTCCTCCAACTGAACGATGACGGGGAATTTGCTTTGAGCCAATTCGATCTGCACCTCGAGCACATGTTGACGAAAGGACAATTCTTCCTCAAATTCTGCCTGACGAGCTTCTAGGCGAGTCTTTTTTTCTTTATCCACTTCAGCCTGAGAGCAATAACGATCAAGCTCCATCTCGTAATAATGCTTACGCTCCTCTAAGCCTAAGATCACCTCCTCGATATGCTCGATTTGTCTCACCTGAGGGTCAAGGCTGGCTCGCACCTCCTTCCTCAAACGCAACAGTTTCTGAATCAAACCCTCGCGTACATCTAAGTACGATCGTTCAAGGTCGACGAGACGCTTTTTCTCCAACACCCTGTGGCAGTATTCCCAAAGGGGCAGGTTCTGCTCAAAAGCTTTGATCCCCTTGTGTTGCTCCCCACTTATCTCCCTGAGTTCATCTGGGCAGAACGTCTTCCCCTCACAAAAAATACCGTGAACAGTGCGAACAAACTTCGAACTCAAAGATAGCGTGGTCATCAGATTCCTATTTTTTCCAAATGTGCTAGTCGAGCCACAAAGAAAGGAACACCCATCAGCAACAAGACCTCCCCTCGATCACATGACAAGCCCCACTTTATTGTGGCACATCAGCTTAGTCGTCCTGGCCCTTAAAATGGTTCAAAAAAAAAGCCCCACCCTAGGGTGAGGCTTTAAAAATGAAAAAAAGAACGACTTAGATGGCGCTTTCGCCGCGCTCGCCAGTTCTTATCTTAACGGCTTCCTCGAGGTTCAGTACAAAGACCTTGCCGTCGCCAATGGCGCCGCCACCTTCGCTCTTAGCACCATCAACAATCGCCTCAACCGTTGATTCAACAAATTCATCGTTCACGGCGATTTCCAGCTGAACCTTAGGGTTCAACTTCACCTCAAACTCTTGACCACGATAAACTTCCTTGTGACCCATTTGTTGTCCAAAACCACGGACTTCAAAAACAGTCAATCTGCGAATATCTTTATCCTTCAAGTTCGCAATGACATTATCCAAGCGCTCTGGCTTGATCATGGTGATGATCATTTTCATAAGACTAACTCCTTTGGATATGATTAGATTATATTAAACTTGAAGATGATGAAAACCCTGGGTAGGCTTCTGCACCGTGTTCGTGCTCATCCAAACCTTCGACTTCTTCTTTTTCATCAACGCGAACGCCAACAGTGGCCTTGATGATCCCAAACACAACTGCAGTGAAAACCATCGTGAAGATCACGACACTAAAGAAACCGATCAATTGGTTGACCAATTGAGCACCACCGGCCATCTCGCCGAAAAGTCCAACCGCAAGGGTTCCCCAAAGGCCACACACGAGGTGAACAGAGATCGCACCAACGGGATCATCAATTTTGATTTTGTCGAAGAAATTAACGGAAAGTACACAGATGATACCGGCAATCAAACCGATGATGATCGAAGATCCTGGAGCCATTTGGTCGGCGCCAGCGGTGATGCCCACCAAACCGGCTAGAGCACCATTTAGAGTCATGCCCAAATCAGGTTTACCGTGCATGACCCAAGTCAATACACCAGCCGAGATGACACCTGCTGCTGCAGCGAGGTTTGTGGTGACGAGAGTTAGAGAGGTCAATGCAGGATCAGCACTAAGAACAGAGCCACCGTTGAAGCCGAACCATCCGAGCCAAAGCAAGAATACACCAATAGCTCCTAAAGGCATGTTGTGGCCCAAGATAGGCTTGATCCCCTTGTCTGTATATTTACCTTTACGAGGGCCGAGCATCCATGCGCAAACCAAAGCGGCGGAACCACCCACAGCATGAACCAAAGTAGAACCAGCGAAGTCGTAGAAACCCATTGCATCCAACCAACCAGCACCCCATTTCCAGTAGCCAGTGATGGGGTAGGAAATAGCTACCAAAAGAGTACAAAAGATCAGAAAAGGCCCAAGCTTGACCCTTTCAGCTACAGCACCAGAAACGATTGTCGCTGCAGTAGCAGCAAACATGGCTTGGAACAGAAAGTCTGTCCAATAAGTGTATCCAGCACCAGCATATTCGGCCGTCAATCCGCCTTCAGGAACACCAAGACCGAAACCCGCAAAGGCAAACCATCCATTGCCATCACCGGGGTACATCAAATTGAAACCCATGAGGGTGTAGGTCAAAATTCCGATCGCGATGATAAAACTGTTCTTGAACAGAATATTGACAGTGTTCTTGCGCTGGGTGAAACCCGTTTCCACGCAAGCAAAACCCAAGTGCATGATAAATACGAGGGCCGCGCAGACCATCATCCAGACATTATTAGCGGTAAAAACAGCATCCGTCACCGTCGCTTCTGCGGCCGATAATGAACTAGTACACAGTCCTGTTGCCGCCAATGTTGCCATCGACAAAAACTTTCTCATTTCAACTCCTAAAAACAAACTTGTATCAGCAATTTACATCGGTTCAATAATGTGCAAGAAAGTGATCCTGCACATCAAAGTTTTGACGTGACTAAACTTCACTCACCGCCCAAACGAGCTTCAAGTGCTTTCAAATCATGACGATAAACTTTCGTCATCACCTCAAGGTCAGCCTTTTTGATGAGCCCCACCTTTGGGAGCCCATAGCGCTCTCGCAAAGCCTCCAATCCCCTCAACTCCAGTTCACTCATAGGGACCGGCTTTGGGTCAGCCTCAGCTGAACCTGAAGCGGCAGATTCCTCAAGAAAGTGAGGCCCGTGGGGCTTATGCGTCTTTAATTTAGAGAGCCCATAAGGCTTTGAAAGCTTCGCCTTGTTGACCGCTTGGCAGCCAACGAGCAAAGATGAGGCTAAGATCAAGGGGGTTAATTTCATGTTCAATCCTTAAATATGGTTATGAAGCAACTTCGATTTCCGGAATGCGAACAAATCGTTGGATCTGTTGTAAACGGGAAAATGCTGTCTGCATGTATATTTCAGCACCCAAAGCGACGTGCCCACTGCTTTCAACACTGCGGCGAATGCCAATCAATTCCTCCATGGTCGTGTTCAGCACCTGCATCGCAACAAAATGATAACGGACCCGCTCCAAGCATTTTTGAAAGTACATGCGCTCAAATAGATTCATCGCTTGGCCCACCCTCTGTCGCTCCCCGAGCTCTTTCGCATCGCTATCCAACTCAGAAGCCAAAAGCAGAAAAGCCTCAGTGGTCAAGATGAAGTCTTTCTCACACTTGAGCAACTGTTGCTCAGTCCACTGCACCAACTTCACATAGGGCTCTTGGGCCAACTTTAGGGCCAGTTCCACCCGGCCCTGGGCCATGCGCAGCAGCAAGTCCTGATGTGGCACCGAAACCTGCAATTGCTCCAGAACCTTCTCCAACTGTTGCTGACTGAGAGGAGCTAAGGGCAAGATCTGCGACCTAGAGGCGATCGTGTCGAGCACACGCTCAGGCTGGTCGGCAGTCAAGATGAACACCACACCCGCAGGAGGCTCTTCAAGGGTCTTCAACAGGGCATTTTGAACCTGCAACGAGTAATTTTGAATATTGGGGATGATGTAAACCATGTCGTCCCCACTTGCCCCTAGACGGTAGACCTCCTCGATAAAAGCCCTAACCACATCGACCGTCGACTGATCTGACTTTTTCTCGCGCACAAAGTCGCGCTCCTGAAGCCCGGGGTGATTTCCTTTGGCCAAAGCCGAACAGGACGAACAAGCCTCACAGGCCTGATCGCCCACTCGATCCTTACAAAACAGCAAGCGCGCACAATGGCGCGCGACGATGCGCTTCCCTATGCCACCGGGTCCTTGAAACAAATACGTTGAGCACAAGCGGCCCATGTCCAGACTTCTCGCAAAAAAAGCTTTTACGGAGTCGTGCCCCACCAAAGACAAAGCCAAGCCCATTATGCCCCCAAGCTCCCCATAGGGTGCTCTCGTTTCATACCCTTCATCAGAAACTGTGAAAAGGCTCAACTCTATCGCCAAGCCCCTGTGGACCAGCACAAAGCTCAAGGTGACAGCGCAGGCCTAAGCCTTTCCTGTCACCTTTTCACTTGTGGCTCCTTATTGTAACGCCCCAGCTGCCACTACAGGGCAGCTTGGGCCGCAGCCAAACGGGCAACCGGCACGCGGTACGGGGAACAACTGACGTAGTTCAGCCCAATGTCGTGACAAAACTTGACCGTTTTGGGTTCACCGCCGTGTTCACCGCAAATGCCCAACTTGATATCGGGACGCACCTCCCTTCCCAAACGAATCGCCAACTTCATCAACTTCCCAACCCCCTCTTGGTCCAATACAGCGAAAGGCTCGTCCTCATAAATGCCCTGCTTGACGTACCGGGGTAAAAACTTGCCGGAATCGTCACGGCTAAAACCACAGGTCATCTGGGTGAGATCGTTGGTGCCAAAGCTAAAGAACTCGGCGTCCTGGGCCACCTCGTCCGCTGTTAAGGCCGCACGGGGCACCTCGATCATCGTGCCCAATTTATAATCGACCTTTTGACCTTTATAGGCAAAAACCGCGTCGATGGTGGCCAGGGCTTTTTCCTTGATCCATGAGAGCTCTTTAGCGTGCCCAACGAGGGGGATCATGATCTCGGGGTGCACGGCGATGCCCTCGGACTGGACCTCGATGGCCGCTTCAATGATCGCTCTGATCTGCATGTCCAAGATCTCTGGGTATGCGATGCTGAGACGGCAGCCCCGAAACCCCAACATCGGGTTCTCTTCTTTCATGTCCCTAACCTTTCGCTTGACCAAGTTCATCGAGATGCGCATGGTCCTGGCCATCTCCGCCACGCCCTTTTCTCCATGGGGCAAAAATTCATGGAGAGGAGGGTCCAAAAGCCTGATGGTGGCCGGACGTCCATTTAGAACTTTAAACATCGCTTTAAAATCATCACGCTGGATGGGCA
>JACLAC010015641.1_pt1 | contig 14308 bp, 13 predicted proteins | sample 8027881 | NCBI WGS metagenome assembly JACLAC01 (sample SAMN15725517, study PRJNA655200) | protist metagenome | isolation source: fluorescence activated cell sorting (FACS) single amplified genomes of... | place: Spain: Blaines Bay Microbial Observatory, Mediterranean Sea | collected 2016-01-19 | reverse complement strand
GATATTGAATAAAGTAACCTTTTATTTTTTGATATGACGAGAATGCTTTTTTGATTTATTTTATTCTCATTGAAATTCATATGTTCTCCTTTGGCGGTGAACATCCTTTTAAATATTCCTGTTAATTACTGTATTTTCATAAATCAAAAGCAATGTTTTAATGCTGCAAAGACTCTAGTTTGATTTTTCACGCATAACACACTCTTTTATACCTAAAGCATAATAAATCATGTTAATTTTTTTGAATCAAAAATGAGCATTTGCCAAAATATACCCAAAATACGTGAAGATGCCGGAAGATGGTAAACAAATAAGTCCCAACACCTTGTAATGGGACAAATTATTTTTAGCCAATATGTCTGTATTTTCAAAGATGGCACATATAGAAAAAAGGAGGTGAAAGTGAAGAATATACATATTGTTGCTGGTACGCATGGGAATGAATTAACCGGTATTTATCTATTAAAAAAGTGGGAAAATGATCATAAAGACTTATCACGGGATACTTTCACTGCAAACACTTTTTTTGCAAATCCTTGCGCATTTAAATCAAATAAACGTTATATTGATAGCGATTTAAATCGTCAATTTTCCACTTCTAAACTGAGTGATTTTACTCTCTCTAATAATGAGCAAAATAGAGCCAAAGTGATTGATCTTTATTTAGGCCCCAAACATGCTCCTAAAACAGATTTGATCATTGATCTACATAACACAACAAGCAACATGGGCCCGACCTTGGTATTACTTAAAGCGGATGCTTTTAATACAAACCTTGCCGCTTATGTTGGGCTGAAAATGCCGAGTGTTCATATTTTATTAGAAGATCATTGTTCAATAGATGAACATTCTTTTTTATGTTCTATTGCAAAGCAAGGGATCATTATTGAAGTAGGACCTCAGCCGCAATCTGTACTTCGCCACGATATAATGGTGTGGATGGAAATGCTTATTAAACATGTGCTTGATTTTGTAGATCTATATAATAAAAATCAATTACCTAAATTTCCTACCATATTTTCTGCATTTCGCTACCAAGAAACCCTTTCATTACCTTTAAATGCCAAAGGTGAGAAAATAGGAATGGTGCATGAATTTATACAAGATAATGATTTTTTACCTATAAAAAAAGGCGACCCTATATTTCAATTATTTAATGGAAAAGAGATATATTGGGATGGAGATTATGAAGCTTATCCGCACTTTATTAATGAAGCGGCTTATTATGATAATCATTTAGCCATGTCATTGGCAAAAAAATGTACCTTATCAGTGGCAGTATTAGATAATATCATTTGATCTTAAAATTAAATGATGGGTATGTTTTTATTCACATGCAGGAAGGCGGCAAGTGAGTGAATCCCCATGAGCATAGATAAACTATTTGATTGGGGTGAATGAGCAAAGCCAACACATCTGCAACGTCAAGGATGAAGGGTATAAAACAAAAAACCCGAACCAAGGCTCGGGTTTTTTATGGCTAAGAAAAATTATTTTCTAGCATTCTTTTCTTTTTGCTCAGCAATTACTTTTTCAGCAACGTTTGATGGGCAAGGTGCATAGTGCGAGAACTCCATAGAGAACTGACCACGACCTGAAGTCATCGTACGTAGTGTACCGATATAACCGAACATTTCAGAAAGTGGCACGTCACCTTTAATGCGAACGCCCGTTAGGCCGGCTTGTTGATCTTTGATCATACCGCGGCGACGGTTTAAATCACCAATAACATCACCTACGTGATCTTCTGGTGTAAACACATCAACTTTCATGATTGGCTCAAGAAGTTGTGGGCCTGCTTTTGGAATTGATTGACGGAAAGCAGCTTTAGCGGCGATTTCAAACGCAATTGCTGATGAGTCAACGGCGTGGAAAGAGCCATCGAACAATTCAACTTCAACGTCTAACGTTTGGAAACCGGCTAGAACACCTTCGCTCATCATGTTCGCAAAGCCTTTCTCAACCGCTGGCCAGAATTCTTTAGGAACGTTACCACCAACAACCACTGACTTAAATGTGAAACCTGAGTTTGGCTCACCAGGGCGGATACGGTAATCAATTTTACCAAATTGACCAGAACCACCTGATTGTTTCTTGTGCGTATAGCTATCTTCAACAGGTTTTGTAATCGTTTCACGATAAGCAACCTGAGGAGCACCTACTGTTAATTCAACGCCATAAGTACGCTTTAAGATGTCTACTTTGATGTCTAAGTGAAGTTCACCCATACCTTTAAGGATGGTTTCACCGGTTTCTTCATCTGTTTCAACTTGGAAAGAGGGATCTTCTGCAACCATTTTACCGATCGCGATACCCATTTTTTCAGAGCCACCTTTATCTTTTGGTGCAACAGCAATAGAGATAACAGGTACAGGGAAGATCATAGGTTCAAGCGTACACTCATGCTTAACATCACAAAGTGTGTGGCCTGTTTGAACGTTTTTCATTCCAACAACAGCAATGATATCACCTGCTTGTGCAAATGTTAACTCGTTACGGTCGTTTGCATGCATCTCAACCATACGGCCGATACGCTCTGTTTTACCTGTTGCAGAGTTAAGGATAGTGTCACCCTTTTTCAATACACCAGAGTAAATACGTAGGAAAGTTAATGCACCAAAGCGGTCATCCATGATTTTGAATGCCAGTGCGCGAAGTGGTTCTTCAGCAGAAACAATCGCATATTCACCCGTAGGTTCACCGGTCTCTTTGTCTGTTAATGGCTGAGGATCTACTTCCGTTGGCGCAGGTAAATAATCAATAACTGCGTCTAGTACAAGCTGCATGCCTTTGTTTTTGAACGCAGAACCACAGAATGTTGGGAAGAAAGTACAATCGCGCGTACCTTTACGTAAACAGCGCTTGATGTCTTCAATAGAAGGCTCTTCACCGTCCATGTAAGCCATCATTAGATCATCGTCTTGCTCAACGGCCGTTTCGATCATCATTTCACGGTATTCTTCTAGTAGGTCAAGCATGTCCTCTGGAACATCTTTAACTTCATAGTTTTCTGGAATACCTGAATCATCCCAAACATACGCTTGGCGAGTAAGTACATCAACCACGCCCACGAAGTCATCTTCACGGCCGATAGGTAATGTCATAACAACAGGGCGTGCACCCAATACTTTTTCAACTTGTGCAACAACGCTAAAGAAATCAGCACCCATACGATCAAGTTTGTTTACAAAGATGATACGTGCAACTTCTGATTCGTTCGCATAACGCCAGTTTGTTTCTGATTGAGGCTCAACACCACCAGAGCCACAGAATACACCAATACCGCCGTCCAGTACTTTCAATGAACGATATACTTCAACGGTGAAATCAACGTGTCCCGGAGTATCGATAACGTTAAAACGGTGATCTTTCCAAAAACAACTTACCGCTGCTGACTGAATGGTAATACCACGCTCAGCTTCTTGTTCCATGAAGTCAGTTGTTGATTCGCCATCATGAACTTCGCCTAGCTTATGGATTTTACCCGTAAGTTTAAGGATACGTTCAGTTGTTGTGGTTTTACCCGCATCTACGTGCGCGAAGATACCAATGTTTCTGTATTTGCTTAGATCTGTCATTGTTCGTCTCTAGTAAACAATTTTGGGCTTATTTAAGGTTGCGAAGTATAACAGGCGTTAACCCGTAAAGAAACATGTTGTGTGATGAGATTAAAGATATTAAATAATGATATTAGTAAGAAAAAGAAGATTTCAGAGCGTAGGGGTGTAGATGAAATGTAATTGTTACTAATAAAAAGTTAAAAAACAATTTAGATATTGAAAGCCATTTATTACGCATTATCAAGCTGTATATTTATTCGTCTTTTTTTCTATCTATTTTTTAATATGTAGCAATTAAGCGCGATCTGTAAATATCGCGCTGATTTATTTAAATGTAATTATTCATCTGCCTCTGCTTCTGAATAATCTTCATTAGTAACGCGTGATGTAGAGCAAAGATTATAAACAACGTGTTTATGATTTATTTTTTGCAAATATTTTAACCAGCAGACCGCATATTCTGATTCAGCAGCACGACGACCATTAATTTCATCAACAAATTTTTGTTGTTCTTCATCTTGTGGCATTTTTCTGCTTTCAAACAAAGCGCTCATGGTGTGGCCACAGGTTTCCAAAAGTTGTGCTTCTTTGATGGTAAAATAGCCCGAACGAGAAAAACCTCTTGGAAAATGCTTGTCATCAAAAAATTTTTGACCACTAAACATTATTCAGCTCCTTAAATACAAACTTGCATTGCTTTTTTATTAAAGTATTACTGCGCACCATAATGACATACAGTATTAATTAAACAGTATTAAAACTGGCTTACATGCGCTTTTATAGCCGTGAAATTCTTTCCTGTCGAGCATTATTAAATATCTTATTCTGAATTTTTTACATCGAGTGCATCTTAGCCAACTCATTATAATTAAATAATAAATTTATTTATGTTAAAAAAGAAATCTGTAAGCTTTTACTTTTTTCATTTAGTTTGTTGCTTTTTTTTTAATGTAATGTTTCACGGTCGAGATGCCTTTTAATTTTAGAATTAACTAGGCTAATTGGATAGACCTTTATTTTTGCTTTCTAATTAATTATACCCAAAATACTTGAAGAGGCGCAAAGGTGGTAAACAATTCTTACTCCATGATCATAGATAAACCATGTAACTGGGATGAATGAACGCAGCCAACACATCTGCAACTTCAAGGATGAAGGGTATAAACACATCTTTGGTTTTAAAAATAAAGGGTATATATACGGCTGTAAAGTGCAAAAAATAGGGCTCAACAAAAGGAATTTTCAGTGTTACTGTCCATACAACAACTGATTTTTGAATTATTTTATGAACATCGGTTTTTGTTCACACTCTCTCTTATCCTTATCATTTGGTTTATAAGAACATGGCTCGTTAAACGTATTCGAGGCGATAATAGTATTTTATCAGAGCAACAACGCAAATGGATGTCTCATACAAAAAATGGCTCATTCCTTATTATTTTGCTGATAACCTTTCTTTTATGGCGCTCTGAAATTAATGAATTTGCCTTATCACTAACGGCAATTGCGGTGGCTATTGTTGTTGCATCAAAAGAAATTATTCTTTGTTTTACAGGTTACATTCAACGAGCTAGCTCACAATCGTTTGATATTGGTGATTGGATTGAAGTAGGCACGCTTTGCGGTGAAGTGATCGATCATAACTTGATGGCGACCAAAGTACAGGAAATAGACACTAAAAATAATACTTATGTTTACACGGGAAAAACCGTCACCTTGCCAAACAGTATTTTTTTTACAACCACCATCAAAAATTTAAATTTCATGAAAAGATATGTCTATCATGAATTTAGCATCACCTTAAAGCAAGATCTAAATTATTTCCCTTTCCTTTTAGATATTACAGAGCATATCAATCAACTTATTGAAGATTTTTATGACATAGCGGTACGTTATAATCAAATGCTTGAGCGCAGAGCTGGCGTTGATTTACCTGGCGCAGAGCCTTATGTTTACATCAGAACCACCGATTTTGCTGATCAACAAATTTTAGTTAGATTGTTTTGTCCAACAGAGCGCGCTGTTGAATTAGAGCAAATGATAAGAATTTATGTTATGCAGGTGTATCAAAAATTAAAACAAAATGAAGACAAATAAAAGGAAATATAAGTAATCAATACCGGCTTATTTAAGTTTCTTGATATTATTTACCCCCATTGCCTATAATCGCACTTCTCCTAACATCTGGTAAAAAAGAATGAGAATTTGCGCCGTCGACTTAAAAAACAATGAAGCTAACCTGTGTTTACTTGAGCAAAAAGAAGGTTTGTTTAATGTACCTGATTGCCGAGCTAGAAAATTCACCTTGATAAACCCTCTTGACACCCAAGCTGTTCGCGATTTTCAAAAACAATTTATCAAACTGATTGAAGACTATAAAATTGAAAAAATTGTGATCCGTGAACGCATGACGCAAGGTAAATTTGCAGGCAGCGCTGCGAGCTTTAAAATTGAAGCCTTGTTACAACTGATGCCAGAAACCGAAGCAGAAGTGCTTTTAGTCAATGAAATCAAACAAGTGATAAAAAATCACCCTATTTTAGTACCTTTTAAAGAGCTTGGGTTAAAGCAATTTCAAGAGCAAGCCTTTGTTGCGGGCTACGCTTATCTCAATCGCTCAGCGATAAAATAGAAATAAAAGAACACAACTTTTCATATACCCAATAGACTTGAAATAGCAAGAAGGCAGCAAACGAATAAGTGCTGCCAAGGTAGCTACGCCTTTCAAGTATTTTGGGTATCATTATTTTTTATCACCAATTAAAGCGGTGCGCATTTTAGGGTAAGCAGTATAAGGTGAAAGCCAAATAGCAATAAAAGCCTTGGCTTGCGCTTTATTGGTAAGCTCACTGTACAAATAAGGCTTTTTCTTTTTTTGTTGATAAAAAAACTGCCCTTTCACGCCGTTATAAAAATAATATAATTGATCGCCTTTTTGAACTGCAGGCCAACTCCCCGTCATGCTCTTTTTCCAGCGTTTAATGTTCTGATCTTCTATACCTAAATGCGCCCATTGATCAGCGGTGGCATCTAGCAAAGTTTTAGCACTGAAATTTTTTTGATATTTAATAAGGAGTAATAACGAAAGTGCGTCTGCTTGATATTTTTTTTCTAAAAACTGTCCTGTAAGGGTAAATAAAGCGCTGTCATAAATATCCCAAAACCCCCAGCTAAGCGTTGCTTTTCCGACTAGATACCATGGCTTTTTATCAAAAATAAAAGGCGGTGTTTTATGCCCGTCGCTTTCTTCAACCTTAGCCTCTCTTATTTGGCTAAAAGCCTCACCGCTGTAAGCATAAAAAAGCACAAAAATAAAAGCGCTTGCTAAGAAGCCTTTGGCTAAAAAGGAGAAAAAAGAAAAGCAACGCGTTTGCAAAGGCATCTTATACCTCCGCTTTTTTTAAATAAAAAAGCACACCATAAAACAAAAAGGTATAAATAAACCAAGCAAGAAAAATAAAGGCATACTGGCTCAATAAAGGCGCTGGGATCTCAACGGCTCCAAGCCTTTCTCCTGCAAGATAGCAAGCAAGCCCTCCAAGAGGGGCTATAACGAATAACCAAGTTAAAGGCCAGTTTAAAATATAAAGGCGAATTGCCCAAACATAAGCGGCAAAACAAAGCCAAAGCATTAAAAGCCAAAGGGGTAAGGTCTGTTTAGAAAAAACAAGTACCCCTTGAAAGGCTAACAAGCTATCACCGCACATTCCGATAAAGGCCATGAGAAAAACAGGCACAATTGATTGAGGGAAAAAATAAAAATAAGCCAAAAGCCCCAGAATCAAAACAGGGACCGCGCTATTGCCCCCTAAAAGCGCCAAAAACCACGCCAGATTAAACACAGCAGACGCAAGAAAAAGAGACATTTTTTATTACCACTTTGGCTTTTGAAACACAAGTTGCACGGCGCTAATTGAGCGCTCAATAAACCCACCTTGGCAATAACAAAAATAAAAACGCCATAGCCGCATAAAACGCTCATCAAACCCAAGTTGTGACAAGGCAGTTTGATTGCTGTCTAACCGAGTGTGCCAGTGCGCCAGTGTTTTTGCGTAATCAAGCCCTAAATCATTAAGATCTCGCAAGGTAAAAGAACCGAGCTGGCTAAATTGGGTAACGATAAAAGACAAAGAAGGTAAAAACCCACCAGGGAAAATATGCTTTTGAATAAAATCAACATTTTTGCTGTAATTGGTGAAATTTTTATCCGCTATAGTGATAGATTGCAGCGCTAATAAGCCATCAGGCTTTAGCAATGAAAAGCATTTTTTTACGTAAGTTGGGAAAAAAGATTTACCCACCGCCTCAATCATTTCAATGGATACGATTTTATCAAACGCTCCCTCAAGTTCCCGATAGTCTTTTTTTAACAAGGTAATTTTATCTTCTAATTGAGCTTGCTTTATTCGCTTTTTCGCCCATAGATATTGCTGCTCAGAAATCGTTGTTGTGGTTACTTTGCAACCATAATTTGTTGCGGCAAAAATGGCCATTGCGCCCCAACCCGTGCCAATTTCTAACAAGTGATCACTTGGGCTAAGCGCCAGTTTTTCACACAATTGGCGCATTTTATTTTCTTGTGCTTTTTCTAAGCTGTCATTCTCCGTTAAATACAAACCGGTTGAATAAAGCATTTGCTCGTCTAAAAAACAGCGATATAAGTCATTGCTAAGATCATAATGAGAGGCAATATTGTTTTTTGCATTTTGTTTGTTATTTCTATTTGTCCAGTGACGAAAACGATCAAACAAGCGTGAAAAGCCATTTACCTTGTTTTCTATTTTATCTAATGCTGTGATATTTCTTGAAAACACTTGAATAACCGCTGTGAGATCGGAAGAAGACCACCAAGCATCAACATAAGCTTCTGCTGCCCCAATGCTGCCTTCTTTTAAAAGGCGATAAAAAAACTGTGGGTGATAGATTTTTAAATCTGCTTTTAGATCAGCGCTTTCATCACCAAATTGATAAGTTTGTCCATCGTAGTCAATTAAGCGAATAAAGGCATGTTCGATGTAGGCTAATGCATGAAAAATAATTTCTTTTGATAACTTGTCTTTTTTCGTTTCCGAGATGTCATATACATTTGTTTGACTCGAATGCATCCGTTTTAATCCTTTAATTTTGATGAATGAGAATAAAAAACAGCCCCTTTAAGCCAAAGTTTAATCGCTTGCCAATAAATATAAACCAGCATTTTAATGGTCATCGAAGGCATTTTTATCATGGCACTTAACAGTGTCTTTGTACTAAGAGGAAGGCGCTGTAATAAAAGCGTTGCATCGAATTCTTTTTGCTCTTTTCTGAGTACATTTAAATGAATAAACGCCTTTTTTTCTAATGGCTTTAATCGCCAGCGGTATTCTTGCTCAAGGGGATTAAAAGGCGAAACATGAAAAGCTTTCAAATGAGAGAAACTGGCCCTTGCGGGAATGGCGTAATAGTGGCGCTCGTTCCAAGGGGTATTGCTCACTTCTGCAAGTAAATAGCGCCAAGTGTTTTTTTCATCATAAAGATAATAAAAATTAACCGGGCTAAAATACAAACCGAAATAACGTAGATGGCAAAGGGTCAATACCTTGCCTGATAATCTTACCCCTTCTAGCTGGTAAATTTTATCCTGCGCGGCTTTTTTCGTGTCTTTTTTACCTTCCATGTAATCTTTATAATAAAAACTTGCAACGCCCCATTTTTTTAAACTGAAAAACGAAATCTCTTTCTCAAGCGCTTCTAGCTCATCAAGATCAAGCAAGGGCATGAAAAGAGAATAAGAAAAACGATGCGATACAGGCTGATAACGCCTATGTCGCACCACGCCTTCACACAATGAACTATTAAAGGGCGCTTTCATTTAGGCACTTCTTAATAAATCGGGGTCTTTTTCTTTTTGCAGTTGTAATATCTGCCTGACGACATCTAACCCACTTTTAACCCCGTCTTCATGAAAACCGTTATACCAATAAGCGCCACAATACCAAGTTCGGTTGCGACCTGAAATTAAAGCGCGCTCACTTTGGGCTTTGATCATGGGCTCATCAAACACAGGGTGAGCATAAGTAAACTGCTCAATAATCGTATTCGTGTTGATACGCTCACTTGAATTAAGTGACACGCAAAATGTTTCAGGTGATTTAATACCTTGTAAAATGTTCATGTTATAGGTTAAAGAGGCAAGCTGCTTTTCTCGCTTTTTTTTCTGACCCAAATGGTAATTCCAACTTGCCCAAGCTCTTTTATTTTGTGGTAATAAACGGGGATCTGTATGTAAAATCACCTCGTTATCTTGATATGTCATCTGTGAAAGAAGGCGTTTTTCATTAAAGTTTGGGGCATCTAACAGCGCGAGCGCCTGATCGCTGTGACAGGCAAAAATCACCTGATCAAACGTATCAATTTTATCAGCCGTGATAAGCTCAACCTTATCTTGATGACGAATTACTTTTTTTACGGGGGTGTTTAAATAAATTTTATGTTTAAAAGCAGCCGTTATTTTTTTAACGTATTCAGTAGAGCCATTAGGGATCACAAACCATTGGGGGCGATTTGACACATTAAGCAGCCCATGGTGATGAAAAAATGTTAAAAAAAAGCGCAGCGGCAAGGATCGCATATCAGATAAGGTCGAAGACCAAATCGCCGCGCCCATCGGTAAAATATAATTTTGACTGACATAATCACTTAATTTTTCTTGTTTTAAAAACTGCCCTAAGGTCATTTCAAAAAAAGCCTCATCTTGCTTTTTATAGGCCGCTAAGGCTTTTTTATTAAAACGTAAGATTTCATAAATAAAGTGATAAAAGGCTGGATTGACCATGTTTTTTCGCTGAGCAAAAAGAGAAGACAAATTATGCCCATTGTATTCCAAGCCATTTTCTTCATTGGTGACACTGAAACTCATCTCAGTTTTTTGCTCTTGCATCCCAAGCTCTGAAAGTAAACGCCTAAAATGAGGGTAGGTTCTGTCATTAAACACAATAAAACCAGTATCTATCTTATACTGCCCGCTTTTTGTACTTACTTCCTTTGTTGCTGTGTGCCCACCAATGTAATCATTGGCTTCATACACATAAATATCGTGATGTTTATTTAGATAATAGGCACAGGTTAATCCTGAAATACCCGATCCAATAATTGCAATTTTCACGATGCGCTCCTTGTTATCCATCGGGTTAATGGGTGCCTAATACAATAAGGCAGCTTACCCATTAGTTTTATGATAAATGTAAACCTTTTCGGAAAATGGATATGTGGTTGTTTTTTAGCAAGCCCGCGTCTGATATAAGTCGATGCGCTTTGCATGGAGACACGCATTGGCATAACAAAATCATTTTTATCGGTTAGAGGGGTTTTAACAAAGCCCGGTGAGATGAGAGACACACAGATCCCTTTTTTAGCTAAATCAAGCTGTAAGGTTTCTGCTAAATAAGCAATTGCCGCCTTTGAAGCCCCATAAGCTTCAGCCCTTGGTAAACACAAATTCGCCGCAATAGAGCCCATAAAAGCAAGATGCGTTTTTGCTGTTATCCTTGTTTGTAATGCTGAAAGGCAATGTAAAGTACCAAAAAAATTCACGTCAAAAACCCGTTTAAATAAATCAAGGTCAATCACCCCCTCATCAATGTATTCACAAACGCCGGCATTTAAGATGATCACATCAAACGCAATTTCTAATTGACCTAATACTTTTTGAGTTTGCACCTTATTGCATACATCAAAATAAAGAGGGTGTAAATGAGCATGAACAATTGCCTCAAAAGGCGAAGACTTACGCCCACAGGCATAGACTTCACACCCTTCATCTAAATAATCACGGGCCAATTGCAAACCAATACCAGAGCTTGCTCCTGTTATCAGTACCTTTTTCATTTTCCAAGCCTCTTTTTAATGGCTTTTATCAAAGTACCCATTAAAGGCAAGCCCTCATAAATCAAAGCGCCTAAATCAAAATAATCTTTATGGTAACTAACTTTACCTTTTTTAAATTCTAGATATGAACAACCTGAAACCTTACGCAATTCACCTTTTGATAATTTAGGGTGGCGCATTGTGAGGGTCCAATTAATAAAAGCGCTGTTGCCCTTTAGTGCTTTTTTATGGATCTCAAAACCACACTGATTAACATTGGTATAAAGACTTTCAAAATACTCAAACAAGGCATCAATGCCCTCAATATGGTGAGCTGGATCTTCAAAAACGATGTCTTTGGCATAAACCGAATAAAGGCGATTTAAATTGGTTTTATTTAACTGTGAATAAAGTGCAATAAAATTTAATAACACTTGTTCAGCGCTATCATGGTGTGAAATATAAGCTGACATGGCTAATAAAATTCCTAAAAAGGATGTTTACTTTTCGCCTTTTCAAACAAGGCAAGTGCTTTTAATCTTGCTAAAGCGTGTTCGACCATAGGAGGCGGATAATTCAATGCTTGGTTTGTTTTTTCTGCCCATAAATGCGGCTCGTGAATATATTTGTCAGGCACTAATTCTAATTCTTTTATCCATTGACGAATAAAATAACCATCAGCATCACATTTTTTACCTTGGGTTGTGGGGTTGAAAATTCGAAAATAGGGCTGAGCATCCGTACCGACGGATGCCGACCATTGCCAGCCGCCATTATTAGCGGAAAAATCACCATCAATTAAGCGCGACATAAAATATGTTTCCCCCCAACGCCAATTGATATGCAAATCTTTTACAAGAAAATTAGCCACTATCATACGCAAACGATTATGCATCCACCCTGTATGATTTAATTGCCGCATGGCTGCATCTACAATAGGAAATCCCGTTTTTCCTTTCTTCCAACGCTCAAAAACAAGCTCATCATTTGACCAAAGGATATTATCAGTCCAAGATTGAAAGCTTTTTCCTTTCGAAATTGAAGGATTAAATGCCATGATATGCTGATAAAACTCTCGCCAAATAAGCTCTGATAGCCATACCGCCTCCCCCGTTTCATGTTCTTCTATGCATTGATGCTTGCTGAGCAAAAGGCGAGCAAGGCATTGACGAGGAGAAAGCGCACCAATAGCAAGATAAGGCGATAAACAGCTGGTTGCGGCTTCAAATGGATAATCTCGTCTTTCTTTATAATCAATAACTTTTGAATGGCAAAAATCACGCAAGCGCTGAATGATCGCCCTATCATCAATCGGCCAATCTAATGAAGATTGAGTGGGATAACGAAATTGAATGTTTTTTTTACGTTTAAGCAGTGTGTATGTTGCAGGTGATATTTCAACAGGATTAATCGTTATAAACGGCTGTTGGGATTTTTCTCTGTAATAAGCAAGCCATGCTTTTTTAAAAGGTGTAAAGACTCGATAAAATAAACCTGATTTATTCAAGAGAAGGCCGGGAGAAATAATGCATTTATTATCATAAAGATGAACTTGAGTTTTTGTTAAACTAAGCATACCTGCTATTGCATTATCTCTATTTATCTCATCAATCTCATAGTCTTTTGTTGCATGTATATGGGTTACTTGATATTGGTGGCAAAGTTGTGCTAATGAAGCGTTGATATCATCGTAATAATCCACTCGGCGGACAATGAGCGGTATATTAAATTGTGCTAATTCATCTTGTAATACGTTTAAACGCCGACAAATAAGATCCGCTTGAATATAGGATAACGAATGCTGCTTCCATTGCTCCACTGTTTCAAAAAAAACAGCTAAAACAGGACCTTTATTTTCACAGGCGCGGAGCAATGCCAGATTATCTTTTACGCGAAGATCGCGTCGAAACCACATAATATGCATACACCTCTCCTTAATACTGGTTAAATTTATAATCCATAACGTAAACGTAACTTTTCAGGATAAGGGTTAAGATAGGCTTGATTTTGTAGATAAGGATCGGGGTATTCGCGTAGATAATGATTAATCAATGTTAAAGGTGCTAACAATGGCATATCACCACAATGATACGCTTTGATTAAATCACTCAACTCTTTTTTTTGTCCGCTATCAATCTCGCGTTTAAAATAGCCTTGTAGGTGCATCAATACATTCGTGTGGTTTTTTCTTGTTGCTTTATGTTTTATCGCTTGCATGAAAGCGGTTCGATATAAATGATAACATTCATTAATATCGTGTTCTGAGATATGGGAAATAAGCTTACCAAGTGATTTATAATCGACGGGAGAGTGCGCCATTAATACTAATTTATAACGAGAATGAAATTTAATCATTTCACTTCGAGTTGGTTTATCACCAACAGAATGGTATAGATCTTGTAATGCAAAAATACGAAAAACAAAATTTTCTCGCAAACTAGGGTCGTTTAAGCGACCATCTTCTTCAACAGGTAACCAAGGTAATTGCTGCATTAAGGTTTGTGTAAATAAACCCACACCTATTTTTTCTGATGCCAAATAACCCGATTCGCGATAAAGCTTGACGCGCTCCATGCCACAAGTGGGTGATTTTGCACAAACAATGTAGCCACAAATGTCCATTTTTTCTAGTTGGTTTACTTTATTCTCACTAAATGCATGCATTTTATCAGTGTGATCAATGTCTACATTTTTTGTTTCAACAAGACGTATGCCGCCCTTTTCTTTTTCTAGTAGACGAATAGTTGGACGTGGTACAGGCAGACCAATTCCTACTTCGGGGCAAACAGGGACGAAATCAACAAAATCAGAAAGTTCTTGCGTTACAAAAAGGCTACGTTTATGCCCACTGTCAAATCTTACTTTTTCACCAATAATACAAGCACTAACACCTATTTTTATTT
>JACLAC010014525.1_pt1 | contig 14308 bp, 3 predicted proteins | sample 8027881 | NCBI WGS metagenome assembly JACLAC01 (sample SAMN15725517, study PRJNA655200) | protist metagenome | isolation source: fluorescence activated cell sorting (FACS) single amplified genomes of... | place: Spain: Blaines Bay Microbial Observatory, Mediterranean Sea | collected 2016-01-19 | reverse complement strand
ACTTGTCACCAGATGAGAGGCTCTTGATGAAGTGTGTTTCGAATTATTGGGGGTACGCAAATTTTCCCATATACAAGGATTTTGAGGAGGCCGCGAAACAGGCCGGCTTAGAAATCAAGCACCGGTTTGACCTGCACCATAAAGTCTATGACTTTGCGAAAAACAGTTTGGACGAAGACCTTGAGCAGATACATCGGTATGTCGGTGCTGTTGCAAACAAACAATACAAAATACGAGGGCTGTTCTCAAGATATGCGTTTGGCAAAAATAAAAAATTAAAGCCCCTTGAACTGCAAAATTTGTCGGAACTATTGGGCAGCAAGTGCAACGATTTGCTCTTAGCAAACGGCGGTCACCACTACACGATGTATATTGTCAAAAAGCCCGAATAGACTCCACTCCACACAGACACCTAATTCTTAAAGGAGAAGAGAGGGAAAAAAATCAAATTCGTACGAAGTATGATATAAAATACGTTTGTAAAATTTCAATGTGTCGAAAAAATGTTTTACCGTTTAACTTCTTAAATAAACTCTTTAATTTGTTACTTCTTTAATTTTAATTACTATAAAAAATAACAGCCAAATTTTTCTTGTTTGTTACTTCGTAGGTCACAAGTGCTTTCGTCTAGTTTCCAGGGCCTTCTCAGTTTGAAGAAGACTCTCGTACTTCTTTTTCAACGCGCTGAGTGTTACCTTTAGTTTTTCCACTTGAGGCTTTGTCAACTTCCGAGATTTACCCAAGGCCATCAACTTTTCCATTTGACCTCTCAGTTTCATTTTCTCGGCTTGCAGTTTTTTGGATTGTTGATCTAACATTCCCCGCAGCCCTTGTTTTGCTACAAGCTGCGTATCCATAGCTGCTTTCAACTTAAGCAGTTTTTGTTTCTTTTGCCATTCAGGGTCCTTTTTCTGCCTCTCTCTCTTTGCTTCCGCTCGTTCCATCGCTTTTTGCCGAACCTTTAGTTTCTTAACTGCTATCTCTCTGATCAAATCTGCTTGCTTTTGCCTGCTCACCTTCTTGAATGATTTCTCTTTCATCACTGTGGCCCACTGCTTCGGGGACTTCTGCCGTTTTGGGTGGTTGCGAGTTCGTGAATTACTTCTCGAACGATGACTAGAAGCTGGTGACAGAGATCTGCGACTACCGCTGACTGAATGTACAGGCGAGCGCCTTCCAACAGGTGTCCGTCGTCCAAGAGATGGACTTGGTATTCCCATCGGGAAGATTCTGGTAGGAGTCCTTCGTCCAAGCTGCCTGAGCGGGGTGATTCTGGTAGGCTGTCGCCTTTCTCCAAGGTCTTTCTCCTTAACTGGCAGCAGCTTGCCTTTGAGGGACTTTATTTTATCCATTCTAGCTGCAGTATCATCAATTGAACTCCGGTGCGGCAGCATGTCCGATTTTTTACGATTGCGCTTTTTAATATGGTGTTTTCGGAATTGATGTCTTTCCTTTTCTTTCTGATCGTGTCTTATCTTCTTGATGTAGATAATCATTCTGGCGATTACTTTGATCTTTGATCGGGCGTGTTGCCATTTAGAGTCTTTCTGACTTAGCCATGAGGGCACCAATCGCTCGATGCATCTCATGGTTGTTCCAGCCATACCTCTTCTCTGCTTCCCGACTGGAAGGTGACGGCGTCTTGAATGCAGATCCATAAGTTTAAATATCAACCACCATCGAAAAAAGACGAGCAAGAGAAGCACATTGATTCCCAGCGCACCCACACTCAACAAATAAAGGAGGTAACCAGACTGTGATATTTCCTGAAAAAAGAACAGGCCACACCACAACGTTAGGAGGACTAAAACCAAGGCGTACGTTTCCGCGGTGTCCAAAGTGTCTCGGACCTTCGTCACTTTATGATAGGGTCTTTTTTGCACATGCTGCAATGTAAACGCCAGGGTGACTAATATCCCTATTAGAGCATGGGGCTCCGCCCCTACTGTAGCGAGAATTATTGTGATGAAAAACAAGACAGCTTTTCGAACCGCAACAATACATTCCCAGTAGTAGGATTGATATCGATAACCAGAGTACAGAATCCCATACTTAAATTTCAGTCGGGGGTTGTCCAGGTCTCTCCGATTTCTCCAAAGAATCAAGAAGCAAAATAGTGGCAATCCTATGACATAAAATATTAGGGCAGGAAAAAAAGTCGACGAGAGCCATGCCTGATGTTCGGGGGTTCCGCACAACATCTCCATGTTCATTTGCAAGTACCAGTTGTCTCCTACTTTTTGGCATGCTATCAACGAAAATGTAGCTTTGCACAAGGAAGGGTACAGCAAATAGACGGTGATTACCAGCTGCGAAATAAACTTATCTTTCCATGACAATCGGTACTTTTCTATTTTTGTGTGGTGTACGTTCTTTTCTTCCCTATTGGATTTAGCAGGTGAAACTTTTGTTGCTGAGGTTTCTGATTTTTCTTCTCCGTACGCTTCGCTCATCAGTTTAATTTGGCGCTTCTTTCTTTCTCTTTCTACGCGATTACGTTCGCTGCCTTCAAAACCTAGCATAAAGCCTCGTTGTGCAAGCCGTGCCTGCGCTGCCTGCTTTCTTTTCCGCTCCTTTTCTTTCGCAGACTGTTCGATCCTCCAGCCACAAATGGTGGACATTGCGATAATGGGTACTGCGATAAGAGGGGTAAAGAGTATAAAAGATTGCTTTTCGAGAAGTAAAAATGGGTTGCCGTTTGGATTTTCCCCACAAGAGGGGTTGTAGACTACGTCGGCAGGTGTTCCAATAATTTCTAGCAACCGAAAATAGCCCGAAACTGCTTGGGGCCATTTCAACTGAAAACTTGCTACCATGCCAAGCAGTTGCAAATGATTCAACACAATTTTTTTCAACGTTTGTGCATAATGGTGGTGCGAATGGACAATGTCTTCTGCATACTGCAACTTGGCAGTCCTGTAAAATGAATATACCAAAAGCATTACGTACATAGCGGCTATCATTGATGCAAAAATGTTTACGCCTGGTGTTGCCGGGCACGGAGTGCAGTCAGCAACACCTTGGGGCCAGAAACCTTCACGGCACGCTCGGCAGAGCCGACACCCACGGGGTGGAGCAGTCTTATTAAGACCATAGTGATGACAATGGGTTTCAAACCCAAGATCGAAGTTGCACGTTTCTAGTCCTCCAGAAACTGCAAGGTCTTTCCCAGTAGAATCAAAATACTGACCTTTTAATACAAAATTTTTCCCTCCAAAGCAAGCTTTCTCATTAATACACGGCCAAAAGTAACGCTTCTTTGATTCGTCGATATTGGTATCCTCTAACGGGAAGAAGCCAAACTTTGCCTGGACCTTCTCCCACGTAATAGGTCCTTCACAGTCTCCGCCTTCCGGGCACTTGACACAATGCCACTTTTGCAGATTTACACCACTGTTGTTTAGATAGCGATCATCGCCGCAATCCTTAGCCACTACCCATCCATCTGAAGACGACGAAGTTGAGCCCATCCCTTCGTCTGGCAACACGGCGGCTACCCTGACAAAAATCTCCTCTGTTTCCGTCTGGGCAACTCGTTCAATACAGATGCTGCACAAATCTAAAGAGTTGCACACAAAATCATATGTATCTGTTTCTTGGTCACTTAACAGAAACTGTGTGTTTTTGTTGATGCCGATGATGAACTGGTTAACAACTTCTATTCCTTTTGGGTATGGTTTTTGGGGGGGTTTATAGCTGATGCAAAGCCCATTTAGGCCATTCATTTGGCGCACTCCCCACAGAGGGTCTAACCAGGATTGTAATATGCCCTTATTGGAATTTTCGACATTTAAGTGAGTTGGGGCTCTCACTATAACACGCTCAGTAATACATTTTGAACTTCCGTTTCTTGTTGTAATCTGGCCTGGTGGGCAGGGGAGACAATAAGTTGTGTTTCGCGCGGGTGCATAATAGTTCAGGGGACAGGGCGTACACATGAGTTTGGAGGTACCACTAAAGGTACCGACCGGGCACGATTCGCACTCCCTTGCGCCTGTTTTATTATTTACAAACCCATCTGGGCATATTGGACACAAAGAAACAACAGAACTTCGGTTCGGTTGGTAGGTTCCAGGCCCACACGGAGTACAATCCTTATTGACGACGCTGCCGTTCTGGGTATTCGGGCAATAATCTCCGTACGAACAAGTTAACTTCGAAAGCGTTATGCCAGTCACCTGCAGGACATCAGACTCGGATTTTTCGCCAAATCGAGTCATGTAGTAAACTCGCATGTCCGTGTTACAGGGAATATTGTCTATGGATAGAATATCACTGGCTGAGGGATCTCTCAAATCTAGCTGAACACCTACCCTAAGGGCATTGATAGGTGTAGAACCGACTTTCCCCATTTCGTACATAAGTGCCTTTGAGGGAGGGTCTGAAATGGTGCTATAAGCAGACTTCAATTGCATATAATTGGCAGCAACCATAATGACTTTTGCTATTTGAATGGTCTTCACTTCCAACACATATGATCCACGGATTTCACTGATAAGTTTCGGATAGCCAGGCACAAATTCTGGTGCTTCAAAAGGACCTAGAGCATCGCTGCTCAGAAAATTATTGAGCAAATCTTCATCTCTCACAAAAATTGATATGCCACTTTGGACCGGCACGGGAGTCTTTTGGAACTCTTCAACGTTATATTCTAATTCAGCAAACATGACTTCCCATTCTACCCCATGTGACACTTGAGACAGATGGTCTTTGCTAACGTTGTAACGCCTGCTTTGGCGTTTCTGTACTTTCAAACCGTCCTCTGACGTAGAAGGACCCTCTCTTTCCCCAAAGTCTACTAACATTTGTTGCCAGCTGCCTTCGTTGTTTGAATAAATAATGTTCAAGGCGATAGCTTGAGAAATATACACACCAAAATATTTTTTGTTTATTGCGACCTGCACAACTTCCAGAACCGCAGAACTATCAAACGTAGCAATGAGCAAATCGATTTTATACTGCTTGGAAACCTGAACTCGTAATAAAATATCCCCTTGATCAAACGAATTTTTGTCGCGAACAGACATAAAGTACATTTTTCGAAGAGGGTCATAGGCGCTAACTCCTAGCTTGACATTAAACTTGGTAGGGATTTTGACTGCTTCTTCGCATCGGTAAGATGAAAAATTTACCAATCCAAAATAGGAGCCGTAACCTGGAACCATACATGTTGCCAAGAGACCACTAGTTGAAGGATTAAATTCCATAGTCGTCAAAGCCATATTTCGAGGTTGCAGTCGAAAAGATTCGTATTCCCTGGTGCCGTAATCAACTTTATACAGCCTGCTCTGGGGCGTGGTGAACTTAGTACCCACAGGTGTGGCAAAAATTATGTCCTTGTTATTGAACGGATCATAGGTATTTATCCCAAAAATCAAAACTGTTCCGTTCTCTAATTCGTCGCTGACAGGTGTTACGACGGTAGTCCCTGTTGATACACTCACAGTTGCTATTGAAGTATTTGTTACACTTGAGTTCGTCGTGTTACTATTATCAACCGAGCTGTTGCTTGCAATAGAGTGGTTTACACTACTATTATTAACTGCGCCAGACGAATTTGAACCAACAACAACCGTTTCATTCACTGTTCCGTTTAAGATAACTGCGACGTTCGTGATGCAGTTGCAAAGATTTACCGTTGCGTTGGTTGAATTTATTTGGGTTCCATTTACAGTTGAAGCATTTGAACACGGACATAAAATTGTTCCGGCTTCGTTTTCTGTTGTATTGCTACTATTTGTCGTATCGCTACTGTTTGTTGTATTGCCACTGTTTGTTGTATTGCCACTGTTTGCTGTATTGCTACTGTTTGCTGTATTGCTACTGTTTGAATTAGCCAAAGTAGAATTGGAAAATACTGGCATCAGCAGAAAAGCAGAAAAAAACAAAAATACAAACCCCAAACGCATGGCGTTATCATTCGACAAGAACGCGCAACGCATTCTATTGACCATTATGAGTCTCTGAAGGGCTCCAACAATGTTATATTACTCCCATCTCGTGAAAAATATCTCGTTGCAAACAATATTCGGTAACACGGACTAATAGACGCTGTTTTCACTTTCTGGGGTGATTCTTTGCTTGCATTGGCAAGATGTGATTACTTGTCTGGAAGAGGAAATTCCAGTCGCATCTAAAGTAAAGAGCGATCTTAAGTGCGAAGTATGGTAAACCGCGTCGTAATAATAGCAATACTTGATTCGGAGCGCGAAGAAGATGACAATAATAATAAAAATATAAAAAATAATTAAAAAAAAATCAAAAAAATAACTGACTCAAGCAGCAGCAGAACAGCATTGTTGTTGTGCGAATGATGTTTGCCTTTCCTTACTATTTCTCTGTGCGCGGGCCGCACAAAATTAAACCGAAGAATTATTTTGTGTCGTTATCTTTTTTTAATTTTATTTTTGGTTCAGATCTTCGTGTACTGCATGCATGCTGTGTAGAAGATGGGTGGGTGCATACTTATGATCAAGTTTTCTAATATTTACCTTAAAGCACGTCAACTGTTACACCACAGTAGGGACTTTTGTCGAATCCAATACGCCTTCTAAATAGGGTTCGATAGATTAGGGAAACCCTCTACAGTACAAAATCAGTGAACTTTTTGATTTTGCAAAGCTGCTATAATAAGGTTTTAATTGCATCATGTGGCCTAATAATAGCAGCAAACAGGAAGCAGTCATTTTGTAACCACCGCCGCCAAGACACCGAAGATGTAAAACGAACCAAAAGTCTGGAACCGAAATGGTACGAATTTCGTATACTAACTACTTTTTGAAGACGATTTCTTTTTTTGGCAGTTATGACTTTGACTCTTAGTATAAAGATTTGATACAAATTATTTTTGATTTTTTGGGGTTAAATGGGGTAAGAAATCCCCTATCAATTGGATTCAATTCTGTAGTTCTCCAACCAGACGTATACAAAGACCACTGAAATCTATACCAGTGGCCAAGAGTTCCGTTTCTAATTATGACCGTACCTCTATATTCTATGCAGTTCTGTCTTTTAAAAGTCTGATTATCTTGAAAGATGAAATATCAGATAGGCAATTGTTACATCGAGTAGAAGAATTAGTACTTCGCTGCACATTGCTGTACACATTTGATCTTCATCATCGTCTCTGCATTTGAAACTTGAAAAAATATCGTATCGTAGTAGACTATGGATACATGTACTAATGTAAATTAAAAAAATCTATTTACGTTTTAAACCGTAAAACCACAAGGTTTGTGTTGCAGTTTTCTAGTCGCACACCCGCGATATTGACTGGTTTGAGTTGCTATAAGTACAGTCAGTGATAGGCAATTTCATTGGAATCCTCGATCGGATTGTTATAATATTCGAATTTATACTAATTATTATTTTTGACAACAAGATTAAAAAAAAAATCTCTTCTTCTTCTTTCTTCTTTTTCCTTCTTCTTCTCGAAACAAAAATTAATATTATTTTTTCTTCTACTTCCTGTATAATAATATCATCATACACCATGATGATGATGATAATAATAATAAATAATATCGAAGAAGAAGAAGTTGTGTCGTCTTATGTATTATGATCAGAAATGTATCCTAATTTAGGTCAAACGTACCAATTTTGACGTAGAATAGTTGCAACTATTTGAAAACTTTTTCAATTGGTCTAGTAGTACGCGTGAACGTCCCCGTCGGTGTAAAATATCTCTGCGAAATACGTGACCGTAATATCGTGAAGTTTGTGGAATGGCGATGCAATTGTCTCTTAGGAGGCTCGCGCTGGTGGCGGTAACAATAGTACTTTTCATACACGAAATTTATAGTTTTTCTTTCACTCTGGACGAAGATGGAACGCTGCAAGGGCAAGGCTATGATTTCGGGACCGCTTACGGGAATTTGACGGTCTCCCAACAGCTACATATTCAAGGCGGTCAAATTAACTTGACAGGGAGTAAAACAAAAACTATTGTAGAGTTACGTTCAAATGAAAGAGAAAGTATTGCCTTTCAGACTGCGTCAGGGAAAAAATTGTTATCCTTGAATACTTTGGACGGGGTGGATACAGTAAACGTCAACTCTGGTTTGACCGTTTCTACCGAAAATTCGGCAGAAACTGTGATTGCAGTAAACGCTACTGCCCCAACCGCGGATATCTTCGTCGTCAACAAAGACGGCTCTCCTGCTTTAAAAGTTGATAAAAACGGTGTTGTCCACATATCTGAGCAGGGCATCCAGCAGCGTGCTTTTTTAATAACACCGACTAATGTTGGTGCTCAAATACCACACAGCACGAGCTTAGTTCAAGTGTTGTCTGGGCAAGGGAACATAAGTTCTTCTTCGTTCGGGATCAGATTGCCCCTAGTATCGCCCGGGCTTTACATCAAGATTGTAAACACTGACAAGCAGGTCTTCAACCTGTTCGCTTACAACTCAAACAACGTTTTAAACGGCGGAGGAAACACAAAAGGCGTACTTGAGTCGGACCTTGTCGTTGAATGCCTTGGCATCAGCGTAACAGATTGGGTATGTAGAACGCAAGATATTACTGGCGCTGGGGCAATGACACGGGCAGGGTCTAAACTTACCGCTAGCAATGCGGAAGGGTTTCGCATAAGCAACACAAAAGGGAATATAGAATTAGATGGGGCGGATGGCGAACTATTGTTTTCGGCGCGGACCAAGCGAATGCTTGCTTCTTCATCGCAGTTTTCCTTTGTTTTTGATGGGGTCAATGAGACTGCTGCGGACTTTCGCGCAGGAGATTCAAGCACAATGTCGTTTCTAAAGATGGATTCCTTTACGAAGCGTCTTGTCGTCGGTCCAGGCAATCAAATTAACAAGACGACATTTCAGACTAAAACTTTAGATTTTTCTCCCCAAGAAACAAATTTTCTCTTACGTAATGATAAATTTTTTGCGCTAGAAATCACTAACGGTGACAGAGAAAATTCTTCGTTCGTACGTATTGACACAAAAAACAACGAGCTACTATTAGGAGAAGGATCAGCTGTGTCCAAAACGAAATTTATGTCTAATATACTCGACGTAAGCAGCCAAAATACAGAAATCAACATCGGAGCAAATTCATCTCGTAGCCTTGACTTTGTGAGTGGCTCTAGTGCTACCTCTTCGTACTTGCGTATGGGTATTGATACCATTTCTTTAGGTCTTGGATCAGGGATAGAAAAAACAATTATTGGCACCTCAAACGTTAATATGAAAAATGTATCTTCACTCGAAGTCTCTAACTTCAAAATTACTGGGTCTGATCCCGAAGCGACTTCGTACTTTGAAGTGAACGAAGACACAGAATCTATCACTTTGGCCAAAGGGTCCAACGTTCGCCAGTTGTTCATGAACTCTCGTGACGTCATCTTTGATAAACAGGCAACTCAATTTATGGTTAGCGCAAATGAAAGCCATGCTTTGGAAATCTTGCAGGGAGTCGATGCTGACATGGGCTCATTCATACGGATTGATACTGGTATTAAACCAAGCGTAATTCTGGGCGAGGGTACAAATGTATTGGAAACTAGAATTGAGACGAAGCTGGTCTTAAATGGAGAAAGTATCGAATCAAAGAAGGCTATTAATCTTGAATCAGACCATGCGAAAGGTGTTCGAGTAGAAAACGTCTCTTTTATTGATGGCAAAATAGTAGAGCCTAAAATCAAGGATAGCCTAACTGTGAAAAAAACTGGCGAAGCGAACAAAAACGATAACATCTTATCAGTTGGGGGTATCGAAGAAGAATACTTTACAATTCGAGGAAATGGAGACATAAAGGCAAACACTTTCGTTGACGGGATGAAAGTTTCTGCTGATGGAAGTACAGCTGCTCTTAGTGTTCAAGTGGAGAATTTAACAACGGGCAGTGGTTTGCAAGTGATTGGAAACACAAAACTCTCCGAAGGAAAGTTAGTGGATCTCCAAACTAGCTCCATGTATGCTCAAAACCCGATGTCATTGCAAGCCAGCAAAATGATGGGAGGCAAGGCATTCCGTATCTTGACGCCATCGCTGACGTCTGGCAGTGCCCTTCAGGTGTCATCTATGGACGGAAATAACTTAAAAAAGGCGTTAAGCCCTGTTCCTGTCAGAGTGTGGAAGGATGGGACAGTAACTGTTGTACCAGATCTCAAACCCCGTTTGACACATGGAGAGTACGTTACGTTGTCTAATTGTACGGTGGCATCAAACCTTCGGGAATTGGTGCTCTCCGTTGTTCAAAATGTCTCCAAGAAGTCCACATGCACAGAAATGATACATTTATCGTCTTACGCCGTGCAGGACTATATATCGGCGGACAGTTTGGTTCTTCATCTCAGCGAAAAGGATACGTTTACTGAAAACGAAAACGTATCCTTGTTGGGCTGTGAGATAGCAGGAAACAACGGGCAGTACAGAATCAAGAACATATCCAACACGACCCTCGTTTCGACATGCATGACAAATCCAATTGCTAGTCATTCCTCGTTGGACCTGTTACAAGATTATAAACTTGTGGTCGAAAGTTCTTTTCGAGATTTATTCTCAACAAACGACATAGTCAATCTGGAAAATTGTAGCAAAGCCTGGAACAATAAAAAATACGTCGTGATTAATCACACCGCTCCTGTTTATAAAGCATACGACTGTTTAAAAAGCGTTTCAGTAATGTCGAAGGTCCTGGTTGATGAAGTGGCAGCGTCACTGTCGGATGGGACCTTGTACGTTCAAGCGAATGTGAAGGCCCAGTTTCAACCAACGGATAAAGTAGGGCTGTCTGGTTGCTCAAATAGCTCGCTTAATAGTGACAAAGCAGGTCCATATAAAATATTGTCTGCTGGTGATAATGCTTTTCGAGTACACCAGTGCATTGATTCCTACTGTCGGAATGGAATATGTAACATGTCGATGGATTGCGCCGCCTGTCAATTAGCGCAAGGAACATCTGTTCCAGAAAATTGCACGTCGGGGAGGGAGCCATACAACATATCGTACTCATCAGTATGTCAGAACTCCAGCAGGACCTTTTGTCAGGCATTTTCTTACCTTAAACTAGGTACTACGCAAGGGGAATCTCTGGGAAATCATGAGATCTCAATTAATTCGACGTGTACAATATCTCCATTTGTTGACGAGGTTCAACTTAACAATTGTACGAACAATACCATGTGCAGCTCTGTATCCGACTGCCCAACTAACTTCAGTGTAAGCTACAAAACAAGTGCATGTAAAAATACAACCACTTCGTTTTGTGAAGAATTTTGGGGCATTGATCTTGTTGACATATCTGGGGAAACTTTGGATGGATGGAACTCATCAGAATCAAGTTGTCGGATTGAGCGTCCTCACATCGAAAAACATTGTTCAATATCAGATTCAAGCGGCAACTGCTTAACAAATGGCATATCGAGCTGTGGCAACTTCAATCACAAGTACGCGAAATCTTGTTCTAGCTCTCCAACAACGTTCTGTCATACGTATGGAGAAATTTTAATTGAAGGTTTATTGGGGCAAAGCGTAACTCTACCAAATATTTCGGATAGTCAATGCAAGATTAGAACAGACCGAAAAAAGAGGGTAGAAAAATACTGTGACTATCCAGATATTTGCAGCAAAGATGATTGTGAAAACGGGACCTGGATCCACGAGTTTGTCGAGCCCAGTCGGTGCGTGTCTAATTTGACAGTGTTCTGTGAGCCATATGGTGAGCTAAAATTGCAAGATCCGTACTCACCTGACCCTGTTGAGCTTCATGATGATTCTACATGTGTTGCATCTCACAAAGGTGGGGTTTTTGTAGATGTAAGTGCCAGCCGTCAGCGCTCTGGGACAATTTTAGGCCTATACGCAGATTCGCTAGAAGATGGAAATGCACTGTTGATAAGTAATAATGGCGCTAATTTGACGACAGGATCATTGCTTGTGTTAGAAAGTGGGGCCACGTCCCCAACAAACGGTTTGTTGCGTTTACCAGCAAATAGTGTAAAGGAGGGCAAGATTTTGTCTGTAGAAGCCGAAGGTCTGGTTGGTGGTAAAGCTGTGTCTATTGTAGGCGGGCACTCAGGCACGGATACCACAGGGTCATTGTTGCATGTTGCCTCATCTGCACCAAATGGCAAAGCAGTAGAAATTATTGGGTCGTCTAACTTAGGAGTAGGCAAACTTTTAGACATTTCAACGTCGTCAAAATCAGCGAATAGCGCCATATCATTGACAGCAAATGAAATGGTGAGCGGAAGTCTGGTTTCAATAGATACACAAAAGCTAGAAAACGGGACAGCGCTTTCCGTATCTGGGGGTAACGGCGATCCTATGCACGAGGGGTCTTTGGTCCATGTAACGTCGGATACAATTTCTGCAGATGTGGGTATGATGAGACTATCTGCTCATAATATAAAAGAAGGAAAAATATTAGCGGTAGAAGCCGGTAGTTTAGTAGACGGAAAGGCAGTTTCCATTACTGGTGGAAGTACAAAAATGAAATCTGGGTCTTTGTTACACGTTTCATCGGACGCGCTATCACCAACTAGTGGTGTTGTGCAATTTAATTCTGATAAAACCCAAACAGGGACCGTTCTCAGCGTTAGCGCGAACATGTTAACGAATGGATCTGCGATTAAGATATCTAACAAAGGCGCTAATTTGACGACAGGATCATTGCTTGTGTTAGAAAGTGGGGCCACGTCCCCAACAAACGGTTTGTTGCGTTTACCAGCAAATAGTGTAAAGGAGGGCAAGATTTTGTCTGTAGAAGCCGAAGGTCTGGTTGGTGGTAAAGCTGTGTCTATTGTAGGCGGGCACTCAGGCACGGATACCACAGGGTCATTGTTGCATGTTGCCTCATCTGCACCAAATGGCAAAGCAGTAGAAATTATTGGGTCGTCTAACTTAGGAGTAGGCAAACTTTTAGACATTTCAACGTCGTCAAAATCAGCGAATAGCGCCATATCATTGACAGCAAATGAAATGGTGAGCGGAAGTCTGGTTTCAATAGATACACAAAAGCTAGAAAACGGGACAGCGCTTTCCGTATCTGGGGGTAACGGCGATCCTATGCACGAGGGGTCTTTGGTCCATGTAACGTCGGATACAATTTCTGCAGATGTGGGTATGATGAGACTATCTGCTCATAATATAAAAGAAGGAAAAATATTAGCGGTAGAAGCCGGTAGTTTAGTAGACGGAAAGGCAGTTTCCATTACTGGTGGAAGTACAAAAATGAAATCTGGGTCTTTGTTACACGTTTCTTCGGCTGCGCCAGACGGCAAAGCTGTTCAAATTATAGGAGACGCCGCACTACGTTCAGGGAAATTACTAGATATTTCATCCTCCTCCTCGGTGGCTCATAATCTGGTATCTGTGAAAGCCAACAATGCAAATGTTGGTAAGATTGCTAAGATTTCGGCGCACAGTTTGACAACTGGGTCTGCTCTTGAAATTTCGTCTCATTCAGGATCAAGCATGATGCCGCCTATAACAGAAAAGGATGTTGACGTTGTAAATGCAAATGGGACCATATTCGTCCACCAAAACGTCCGTGATCTTTTTGTAAGTGGTGAAACTGTTCAATTATCTTCCTGCTTAAACACTGGGAACAACGGGGAATATATTATTGACGATATAGTAAAAGCAACGAAACTATATAATTGCACTCAGGTGATTACATTAGGAAAGTATTCGGTTACTACCACCATATCTGAGAAGAGGTTTGTTGTTTCGAAAGAGGTTCATGACTTGTATGATACAGGTGATAATGGAACTGTATCAGGCTGCTCCGCGTCCAACAATGGACTGTACACTGTCAGCACAAGAGGCAAAATATACAAGTCCTTTAAATGCATGAAAAATGTTACGATGGAAACTACGGATAAAAAGAGCGTTTCAGCTTCTACGGTCAACGGTACCCTGTATGTATCGAATGATATTCGGAACCACTTTCAATTGTATGATAACGTTAATTTATCTAGTTGCGGGGCATCTGCTGACAATTCCACATACACGATTGTACGTATTGGGTCTATTTACCAAGTGTTCACTTGCAAAAATTCTAGTTGCCAAAATGGAACCTGTAGCAAATTGATGAAATGCGGGTTTTCTGGGGAGGAGGCTCATAACGTTTCCTATTCCCCGGTTTGCCAGAATAGTACTGTTACATACTGTAACCCATTTTCTTTCATAAAAGTCCAAGACTGCACTGAAGGGGCATGCAAAAACATTTTAAATATAGCGAACTCTGAAACTTCTACATGCAGGATTGCGAAGGTCGATAATGTAGTGCAAAGTAACAACTGTGTGAATAATACAAATTGCTCAGGTGTTCACGATTGCCCAAGCACGTTTGT
>JACLAC010014324.1_pt1 | contig 14311 bp, 14 predicted proteins | sample 8027881 | NCBI WGS metagenome assembly JACLAC01 (sample SAMN15725517, study PRJNA655200) | protist metagenome | isolation source: fluorescence activated cell sorting (FACS) single amplified genomes of... | place: Spain: Blaines Bay Microbial Observatory, Mediterranean Sea | collected 2016-01-19 | reverse complement strand
ACATTTCCAAAAATGTCAATAAAATCATTCTTTGTGAGTTGATTTATTTTATCTATTGAATTTATAGTTTTCATATTAAATTATTTCATTATTGTATAATATAATTGACTTATGACAAAATTAACAACTCATGTTTTAGATGTCTATTCTGGAAAGCCAGGTAAGGGAATTAAAGTTGATCTTTATTATTATGAAGACAATATTAAAAAAACTAAAATTAATAGTATTACATTAAATAATGATGGAAGGTCTGACCAAGCTTTAGTTGAGGGAGCAAATTTTAAAGAAGGTAAATATGAGCTAGTTTTTTTTGTTGGAGATTATTTTAAAAAAATTATTGATGTTTCAAAGATTCCTTTTTTAGATGATGTTATTATAAAGTTTGGAATATCAAATATTAAAGAACATTATCATGTGCCTTTATTGGTCTCACCTTGGAGCTATTCTACCTATAGAGGAAGCTAAATGACTTCCAATATAATAAAGTTTATTTTTGAAAATAAAATACAGGAAATACAAAATCCGGAACCTAATGAAACTATTCTAAATTATATTCGATTAAAATTAAAAAAAACTGGAACTAAGGAAGGTTGTGCTGAAGGTGGTTGTGGTGCTTGTACTGTTGTAATAGGAGAATTAAAAAAAAATGATATAGTTTATAAAGCAATTAATTCTTGTATTACATTTACACCATTTCTTGAAGGTAAACAATTGTTGGTAGTTGAAGATTTAAAGTTTAAAAATGGATCTTTACATCCAGTACAAAGTGCAATGGTTAATCATCATGGTTCTCAATGTGGTTTTTGCACACCTGGATTTGTGATGTCTTTATTTTCATTATATAAAGATAATACTTCTTACGATGAGAAAACAATAGAAGAGTCAATCTCAGGAAATTTATGCCGTTGTACTGGATATAGACCAATTATTGATGCAGCAAAAAGTTTAAAAAATGTTGGACCAGACCAATTTAAAAAAGACAAGAAAAAAACATTAGCGCTATTAAAAAAAATAAGACCAAAAAATATATTTATTTGCAATAAAGATAAAAAATATTTTGCACCAAGAACAGTTAATGAGTTAAAAACAATTATTAAAAAAAATCCTAATTTTGATTTTTTAAGTGGTGGTACAGATATATCATTAATTGTCACTAAACAAAAAAAAGACTTAAAAAATATTATCTATTTGAATTCAATTAATGAACTTAATTATATTAAAGAAAATGATAAATATATTGAAGTTGGAGCAACAACTCCATTAAGAAAATTTGAATTATATATAAAGAAATATTATTCAGACTTTAATACAATTCTTAAAAGATATGGCTCTGTTCAAATAAGGAATGTTGCTACAATGGCAGGTAATATAGCAACTGCTTCACCAATAGGTGATTCTTTACCTTTATTATTGTCACTTGATGCAACTATTGTTTTAGAAAGTTATAATAAAAAAACTTTTTTACCTTTAAAGAATTTTTTTATTAGTTATCGTAAAACTAAATTAAAAAAAGGGCAGTTTATTAGCTCTATAAGAATCCCAATATTTAAAAAAAATATTTTTAAAGCTTACAAAATATCTAAGAGAATAGATGATGATATTTCATCAGTTTGTGCATCATTTAATATAACAATTGAGAACAAAAAAATTAAAAATATTAAGATTGCCTATGGAGGTATGGCCGCTATTCCAAAAAGAGCAATTAATTGTGAAAAAATGCTTTTAAATTCAAATTTCTCAGAGAATATGATTTTTAAAGCTCAAAAGATTTTAGAAAAAGATTTTCAACCAATTAATGATATGAGAGCAAGTAAAGATTATCGAATGGAAATTGCTAAGAATTTATTAATGAAATGTTTTTTAGAAATTAAAAATAATAAATTAATTAGGCTTAATTATTAAATGAAAAAAGATTTTTTTATTAATGAAAAAAGACCTCACGATAGTGCAACAAAACATGTTAGTGGACTTGCAGATTATACAGATGATATAAAAGAACCAAATGGAACTTTATACGGGGCTGTTGGTTGGAGCAAGGAAGCTCATGCTTTAATTAAAAAAATTGATTTAAGCGAAGTATCGAAAAGTGAAGGTGTAATTTCAGTTATTACAATTAGTGATATTCCTGGAAGAAATGATGTTGGACCGGTTTTCGATGGTGATCCAATATTTCCATCTAAAAAAGTTGAATTTTATGGACAGCCATTATTTGCTGTTGCTGCAGAGTCAACAGACTTAGCAAGAAAAGCTGTTTTAAAAGCTAAGGTATTCTATAGAAATTTAAAACCAGTACTTACAATTAAAGAGTCTTTAAGAAAAAAAACATTTGTTTTGAAAGGTAAAAAAATAAAAAGAGGTAACCCCTCTAAAACTATTTTAAAATCTAAAAATCGTTTAAAAGGTAATTTTACAACTGGTAGTCAAGAGCATTTCTATTTAGAGGGACAAGTTGCTTTTGTAATTCCTAAAGAGGATAAAGATTTGTTGGTGTACAGCTCCACTCAACATCCATCAGAAACTCAGCAAATAATTTCAAAAATGCTTAATCAAAAAAGTAATAGCATAACTGTTTTGGTAAGAAGAATTGGAGGAGGATTTGGTGGAAAAGAAACAAATTTTTTAACTTCCAGTATTTGTGCATTACTTGCTAGAAAAACAAATAAACCTGTAAAGCTTAGACTAGATAGAGATGATGATATTATAATAACTGGAAAGCGACATGATTTTTATTCAGAATATGAGGTTGGTTTTAATGATGACGGTGTCATAGAAGGTTTAAAAATCAAGTTAGCATCAAGGTGTGGAATGTCACCAGATTTATCCAGAGCTATTAATGAAAGAGCTCTATTACATATAGATAATGCTTACTATCTTTCGAATGTTCAAGTGCAAAACTTTCTTTGTAAAACTAATACTGTTTCATCAACAGCATTCAGAGGTTTTGGAGGAAACCAGGGTATGATGGCTATTGAAAATATTGTAGATAATATTGCCAGACATTTAAGTAAAGACCCTGCTGAAGTTAGAAAAAATAATTTTTATCAAAAAAACAATAAGAATGTAACTCATTATGGAATGAAAATAGAGGACAATGTAATTAAAGAAATTTTCAATAAATTGATAAAAAAATCAAATTATAAAAAAAGATATTTGAAAATTAAAAAATTTAATTCTAACAATAGGTTTTTGAAGAAAGGTATTGCTATTACACCAGTTAAATTTGGTATTTCATTTACAACAATACACCTTAATCAAGCAGGTGCTCTAGTTCATATTTATACTGATGGTAGTGTTTATTTAAATCATGGTGGAATTGAAATGGGGCAAGGAACGAATACAAAAATAGCGCAACTTGTTGCCAATGCTTTTGGATTATCTTATGAAAAAATAAAAATTTCATCCACAAATACATCAAAAGTGCCAAATACATCTGCCAGTGCAGCATCATCTACAACAGATTTAAATGGTGCAGCAGCACTTAATGCTGTTTCAAAAATTAAACAAAATTTAGAAAATTTTATTAAGAAAAAATATAATATTAAAAATATCAAAAATATAGTCTACAAAAACAGTTTAATTAAGATTAATAAAAAATCTTTTAAATTCAACTCAATAATAAAAGAAGCTTATTTGAATAGAATTTCATTATCTTCTTCAGGTTTTTATTCAACACCAAAGATTAATTTTAATAAACAAACATTTACTGGAAGACCTTTTTTGTACTTTTGTTATGGTGCATCTGTAACTGAAGTTACGATAGACACTTTAACAGGTGAAAATATAATAGATCAAGTTGATATCTTACATGATGCAGGTAAAGCTATCAATCCAGCATTAGAGCTAGGTCAAATTGAAGGAGGTTTTGTACAAGGACAAGGTTGGCTTACTATGGAAGAAGTAAATTGGAAAACTAATGGTCAAATTACTACCACTTCACCTTCTACTTATAAAATACCAGCTGCAAGCGATATCCCTAAAAAATTTAATGTGGAGATATTTAAAAAAGGAAAAAATAAAGAAAACGTTGTTAATAAATCTAAAACAACTGGGGAACCTCCATTAATGTTAGCTATGAGTGTATTTTATGCAATTAAAGATGCGATAGCATCGGTAGGAAAATATAAAGAAATACCAAATATTGATGCTCCAGCAACTCCAGAAAAAATTTTAATGAGTTTAAATGAATTAAAAAATAGAATTAATTATGGTAGTTAATAAATAATAATGAGCTCAAAAAATAATTTTATGCAAAGAGCCATAGAGCTTTCAATAAACAGCGCTAATAATGACGGAGGGCCATTTGGATGTGTAGTTACAAGAGATAATCAAATTATTGCTGAGGGAGCAAATAAAGTTACTTTATCAAATGATCCTACTGCACATGCTGAGATAGTTGCAATAAGAGAAGCATGTAAAAAATTAAATACATTTAATCTTTCTGGGTGTGATCTATACACAAGTTGTGAACCATGCCCTATGTGTTTATCAGCAATATACTGGTCACACATAGATAATATATTTTATGCTAATACACGAGATGATGCAAAGAATATAGATTTTGATGATTCTCTAATTTATTCTGAAATTCCTAAAAAGAATGAAGATAGAAAAATACCAATAAAGCAAATGTTAAGAGAAGAAGCATTAAAAGCCTTTGAGCTTTGGAGTAAAAAAACAGATAAAATTAAATACTAAATATGGACTTTATACCTTACACACTAAAGTGGCTCGAGCTTATCTTGAGATGGGGACATGTTCTATTTGCAATTCTTTGGGTTGGTAACAGTTTTTTATTCAATTATTTAGATAACAAGCTCAATAAAAGTATTTCAACAAGAGGTGTAGATGGAGAAGGTTATTTAATGCACTCAGGGTATTTCTATAAACTTACAAGATTAAAAAAATCTCCACCCTTAAATTATCTTAAAAATTTAGTAATTTTTAAATGGCAAAGTTATTTAACATTTGTAACAGGTGTTTTACTTTTATTTGTAATCTATTATTACAATTCTGGAATTTTGATGGTTAACAAAAAAATTTTAGAAATTTCTCCACTTAACGCAGTTTTAATCTCAATTTTTTCACTACTCTTTTATTGGTTTGTCTATGATTTTTTATGCAAATCTTCAATAATTAAAAATAATATGCTTTTTATTTTAATTGCTTTTTTTTTATTGGCATTAACATCTTTTGGCTTAACTAAAATTTTTAGCCCTAAATTTGCATTTTTAAGTGTTGGCTTGATATTGGGGACAAATATGTTTGGTAATGTTTTTACAATAATAATTCCAAACCAGATGAATATTATTAAAAGTAGTTTAAAAAATAAGAAATTTGATAGTAGTTTGTCTTTAGCAGCTAAACAAAGATCTATTCACAATAATTATTCTACATTTTTAGTTTTATTTATTATGCTATCAGGCCATTATAGTTTTATAGTTTATCATAAGTATAATTGGTTAATATTATGTGCGATTGCAATAATATCAGCTTTAGCTCGTCATTATTTTAATTTAAGGGGTAGAAAGATAAATAAAATTTCTATATTAGTTTCTTCTATTTTAGCGTTAATTTTTTTAGCGTTTTTAATTTTTGTTTTTTAACCACAACAAGGACAACAAACTATTATGAGTGATAAATTAATTGTTAATTGGGAAGAATATAATAGGACTGTTGAAAAGTTAGCTATTCAAATTTATGATAGTGGCTACAAACCCACACTATTAGTTGGCATAATGCGAGGAGGCGCTCCAATGATTGATGTTTTAAGCAGGGTTTTTAAATTAAAGTGTGCTTATTTAGCGGTTGAGTCTTATAGTGGAAAAGGAGTTGAAGACGAACAAGGAGAAATAGTTTTTTCTAGAGAAATGAGTTCTATAGCTAAAAATATGGGAGGCAATATTCTATTGTGTGATGACCTTTCAGATACAGGAATTACTTTAAATAAAAGTGTAGATTGGCTAAAGAAATATGAACCTATAAAAGATAAAATTGATAATATTAAAACAGCTACATTATGGAAAAAAAAAAAATCAACTTTTTCACCTGATTACTGTGCTGTAAAATTAGAAAATAATCCTTGGATAGTGCAGCCTTTTGAAGTTTATGAAGAAATAAGAATTGAAGATATAAAGAAAAAACACCAAAAATAAAAAGGGCGATCCAAAGACCGCCCTAAATAAATAATTTTTTTAAGCTACTGCAAAACTAACTAAACTTAATACTGCTATAACCCAAATAGCAGGATTAGTACTACCAAATTTTCCAGTAAAAATTTTAATAGCGGCATAAGAAATAAATGCAAGCGCTATACCGTTAGAGATTGAATAAGTAAACGGCATCGCAATCATTGCTATTACTGCGGGACCCGCTTCAGCAGCGTCTTCCCATTCTATATCTGTTATATTACGAACAAATAAGGTTGCGATATAAATTAATGCAGCCGCATCAATTTCTTTTGGTAATGAAGTTGCTAATGGACTAAAAAATAAACATAGCAAGAATCCAATACCTATTACAAGTGAAGTCATACCTGTTCTTCCACCAGCTTTTACTCCAGCAGCAGACTCAACGTAAGTTGTGACCGTTGAAGTACCCATAACAGCACCAGCAACAGTAGAAACACTGTCCGACAACATTGCTTTATCGATATCTTTTATTTTTCCATCACTTCCAATTTTTCCAGATACATTAGCGACACTTGTAAGTGTGCCCGCTGTATCAAAAAAATCTATAAAGAAAAGTGTAAAAATCACAGTAACCATCGATGCACTAAGAGCAGCACCTAAATCAAAAGCAAATAGGTGAGTCATTGGTGGTGGTGCAGATACAACTCCATTAAAATTACCCCAGCCACCAAGCCATGCAATAATACTAAAAGCAATAATTCCAATTATAATGTTACCTCTAATTTTCATTTTTTCCATTACAATCATAGAAATAAAAGCTGCAGCACCTAATAAAGTTAAAGGTTTGCTTAAGTCACCTAGCTGTACAAGCACAACTGGGTTGTCTGAAGTTAAACCCATTAACTGAAATCCGATTATTGCCAGGAATAATCCGATACCAGCTCCTATTCCAAGTTTTAAACTTTTTGGAATAGAGTTTATTAACCAAGCTCTAAGAGGGGTAAGTGAAATTATTAAGAAAACTACACCTGCAACCAATACAGCACCAAGTGCTTCAGCTGGTGTATATTTCATTCCTAAACAAACTCCGTAGGCTATGAAGGCATTTATTCCCATTCCGGGAGCTAAACCTACTGGCCATGTTTTAGCGTAGAAGGCAGCTATAAAACATGCTAAAGCAGCAGCTAAAGCTGTAGCAGTAAACACTCCACCAAAGTCGAAACCTCCATCTGCAAGTATTACTGGATTTAAAAACATTATATAAGCCATCGTTAAAAACGTTGAAACGCCAGCTATAACTTCTGTTTTAAAATCCGTCTTATGTTTTTTATAATCAAAGTATTTATCTAACATTTGATCTCCTTTAAGTTAAGTTAGGGCTAGCCTAATTGATTCGTTGGTTAAAATCTCTTTGATATTAACAAAAGTAACAATTTGTAGTTTAATTTGTACGATTAATACAACCTAAAAGTTAATATTAGTAATTTGAATAAAATGATATTGTGTTTATTAGTGAAAAAAATTTTTCTTATTAAAATTATTTTTTTATTAATTTTTTTGACAAGTTGTGAAACTATAAAAAATAAAACAGATGCAATTGTTAAAAAAGAAAATGATAAATTAAGTAAATACATTGGAAATACTTCAAATAATTTATTAATGGATCTAGGTAAGCCTGATGAAGATTTTAAAAATGAGAAAGGTAATACAGAGCTAGTTTATAACTCAAAAAAATATTTAGTGCCGTGTGAGAGAAGATTTGAAATAGACTCGAACTCTATAGTGATTGGTTTTGTATCTAATGGATGTTTTTAATTTTTATATTTCCAGCAAGAGTTAAAGTAAACAATTTTTAGAACTTGTGGGGAGAAATCCCCACAAGTAAGGTTTAATACTTATTTTATTTCAATAAGTTTTTTCTTTTTATACTCAGGTACAATTCTTTCACAAGCAACAGTCAAAAGACCATCTTTTAGTTCAGCACCATTTACTTTTACATCATCGGCTATTGTGAATGATCTAGCAAATTGTCTTTGTGAGATGCCCTTATGAATAATTTCACCATCGGTATTTTGATTTTCTGATTTATTAACCTGTTTCGTTCTTACAGTTAATAAATTGTCTTCAAACTCTACCTCTACATCATTTTTATTAAAACCTGCTAAAGCAACTTCGATTGCATAGTTATCTTTACCAGTTTTTCTGATGTTATATGGTGGATAGTTTGATTGCATAGTTAACCCTCCATTTCCTAACATGCTTTCAAATTGATCAAACATGTCATCAAAACCAATAGAAAATGGTCTTAGTGAGTTAAATATAGATAGATCCTTACTTGTCATAATTTCCTCCTTTGTTAGCAAGGTTAGTAATGTAAGTCCCATTAGGCGACTTACTAAGTTTAAATAGTTATTAAATTAAATTTTTCAAGATATGAAAATTAAATTTTTTTTGAGATTTTTAATATAAATGCATAATCTAAAGCTATCTCTTCTATAGCTCCGTCTCTTCCAGATTTACCACCATGACCAGCATTCATTTCTGTTTTTAATAATAATAAATTATTATCTGTTTTATACTCTCTTAGTTTTGCTGTAAATTTTGCAGGTTCATCAAATAAAACTCTATTATCGCTTAGGCTTGTTGTTATTAACATATGAGGATAATCCATCTTTTTAATATTATTATATGGTGCATAAGAATATATATACTCAAAATGATCTTTATTATCTTTTGCATTACCAAATTCATCAAATTCACCCACTGTAAGTGGTAGTGAATGATCGAGGTTTGTTGTTAGAGAATCTACAAAAGGTACAGCCATTACAATTCCTAAGAATAATTCTGGAGATTGATTAACAACAACACCCATAAGAAGTCCTCCTGCCGAGCCTCCCATGCCTATTATTTTATTTTTAGAGGTGTATTTATTTTCAATTAAATATTTAGCTGAAGCAATGTAGTCTTCAAAGGTATTTTTTTTATTTAATAATTTACCTTCTTTCCACCATCTCATTCCTCTTTCCATTCCACCCCTAATGTGTGTTGTTACCCAAATTATATTTCTATTAATTAAACTCAATCTTGTTGATGAAAAACCAGGATCCATCGAACTTCCATATGAGCCATATCCATATAGTAATAAATTTGCGGAACCATCTAACTTAGTTTTTTTATGCCTTGTAATTGTTAGAGGAATCATTCGACCATCGTGTGAAACACACTCTACTCTCTGAACTATATAGTCTTCAGGGTTATGACCAGATGGTATTTCTTGTTCTTTGACTAATTTTTTTTCTTTTGTATTTAGATTATAAGAATAAACTCTTGAAGGAGTTTTTGGAGAAGAATAACCCAGATAAATTTGATCAGTATTTTTATCTCTTTGAATCAAAGATATACTAGGTACATAAATTTTTTCGTCTGAAAAAATTAATTCTTGCTCTAAATCTGAATCAATCTTTCTAACAAATAGTTTGTGAAGAGCATTAGAGGTTTCGCTTCTAATTATCCAGTTTTTTAAAAATGTACATCCACCGATAAGAACTTCATTTTTAGCAGGAATAAATTCTTTCCAATTGGTATTTTTTAAACTTTCTGAAATTTCTATTTTAAAATCTTCAGCATTTTCATTTGTGTGATTGTAAAATTTATTATTCCATGAGTCTACTGAGTACAATATACCCTTAGTTCTTTTTTTTATTATTCTAGGTTTAGGCAAATCTTCATTTGCGATAAAATAGTATTGTTCACAAGTATTATGATTAGAGCTTGTAATAAAAAAATATTTTTCATCAGAGCTTAAACTAATTCCAACAGTAAATGCTTCGCTTTTTTCTTCAAATATTAATTCATCTTCTTTTGAACTTGTTCCTAATTTATGTCTGAATATTTTTCTTGGTCTATGGTGCTCATCTAGTTTAGAATAAAAAATATATTTATCATCTAAGCTGAAAGTAATTCCACCAGAGGTATTTTCTATTTGTTCAGTAATTAATTTATTAGAACTAATATCTCTTATATAAATTGTATAATATTCAGAACCCTTAACATCTAAAGAATATCCAAGATATTTATCATTAAAACTTACTTCAAGATCCCCAACACCAAAGTATTCTGTATTTAATTTCTCTTTTTCTTTATCTCCATCCCAAATTTCCTCTATTTTGTTTGTACCAATTTTTTTTCTAAGTTTAATTGAATAATTTCCTTTGGCAGTTGTTTTGGTCCAATATTCGTATTGATAGTCTCTATAAGGTAAAGATTCATCGTCTAGTTTTATTCTACCTTTAATTTCGCTAAATAAATTTTTTTGAGTTTTTTCAGTATTTTTCAAGTGAAATTCTGCAAATGAGTTTTCTTCTTCAAGGTAATTTCTAACTTCAGCATCAAGTTTTTTGCTATCTTTTAGAACTTCTAAAATATTTTCTTGATGAATCCAGCTGTAATTATCTTCCCAAGTAATATTGTGACAAGATTTAATTTCTGATTTTTTCTTTAGTTGTGGTATTTTCATGAGAACAAACTAAATATATGAATATACTTATTTATTCACTAATTATTTTTGGTGTTATTTATTTTTTATTAAGATTTATAGTAAATACATCTTCTAGAAAACTGACAAGAGTGACAAGACTTTCTATATTTATTATATCTATTATTTTAGCTTTAATATTTGCGATTGGAGGAAGATTGTTATTATCACTTCCTTTGCTATTATTAAGTTTAGCAATAGTTAAGTTAAAAGGATTGTCATTATTTCAATTAATTGCCTTATTTAGGCTTATTCAAACTTTAAGAAATTCAGGAAGATTTTCTTTTAATCAAAATCAAAATATAAAAAATTCATCAACTTTATCACTTGAAGAGTCTTATAGAATTTTAAATCTTGACATCAGTAGAAAAATTTCTAAGGAAGATGTGAATAAAGCTTATATAAAAATACAAAAAAAAATACACCCAGATATTTCACCCGAAACTGCAAGACTATCTGCGATAGTAAACGAGGCTAAAGAAATTATTTTAAAAAATATTTCTTAGTTTAGAATATCTTTTAATTTATCTAAAATTTTTAAAGGATTTATTTTTTCTTTACCCAAAGTATTATGTGTTACTAAAGTTTCTCCATCAGGAATAATTGGATGCATTCGTGGACTATAACTACCATATAGTAAAGGTGTGTCAGACATTAATACAATAGTTTGAATTCCTAGAGCTGCTGATAAATGACTAAAACTTGAATCATTACAAATGGCTATTCTACAATTTTTAATAATTGGCATTATTTCTTTTAAATTTAAATCATCTAGTGGAAAACATTTTTCTTTAAAATTAGTCTTCAATATTTCATCTAATATTTTTTGCTCATCCTCATTTTTTCCAGTAGCTAGAAAAAATTTACAATCATAATTTTTTGATACTAATTCCATAAAGTTAATAAATATTTTAGAAGGAATTCTTTTTGTAGTACCAGATCCTCCAACACCCAATATTATATTAAGTTGATTATCATTTATTTTATATTTAAATTTTGTCTCATCTATTATTTTTTGATTTATCAAAATTTTAGGGTCACTATTAATATCAAGATTAATTTCTTTCTTTATAAAATTTTTTGCAGTATTAATTATGTGTTGATTTTTTTTCTCAAATAATTTGTACTGATGCACATCTTGAATACCTGCAATTTTTGCAATCAAATTAAATCTAAAAGATGAATTAAAAATAAAAATTTTATCAAAATTATATTTTTTTAAATCTTTTGCTAAATTAAAAAAACCAATAATACCATCATGTCGACCATTTTTATTTTTGTTGTCTCTATCCAAAATAATTATCTTATCTATATTTCTATTATCTCCTAGAAATTGTATTGCCTTTGAATTTTCTTTTACAAGGATACTCACGGGTACACCAAATTTTTTTGCTATAGCCTCAATATATGGTAAAAAAATTACCATATCTCCAATTCCCATTCTATTTTGTACTGTTAAAATTTTCATTTATTATTTTATAATCTGTACTAAGCTTTATTTTTATATAAATTTTACTTATGAGCAAAATTAAAGGCATTTATGCGGCTTCAATGTCGATTTTAGATAATAATTTAAGCTTAAACATTGAAAAAACTATTAAACACTCTGAAAAAATAATTGATCAGGGATGTCATGGGGTTGCTATTTTTGGTAGTACTGGGCAGGCTCAATTAATATCAGTTAGTGAAAAAATTAATCTCTTAAACCATCTTTCAAACAGCAAATATAAAGATAAATATTTAATAGGAACTGGATTAAATTCTCTTAGCGAAACTATAAATCTTATGAAGATTGCTGTATCTTTAAATTTTAATAATTTTTTAATTATGCCTCCAGCTTATTATAATTATGAAGATAAAGATGTAATAAAATTTTATTCAAAAATCATAGACTCCATTCCCGAAAGTAAAATTATTCTTTATAATTTTGAAAAGTTATGTGGATATAGATTTAGTATTTCATGTGTTGAAAGTCTAGTAAAAAAATTTCCCGATCAAATAGTTGGAGTTAAAGATAGTTCATATAATTTATATGAAAATTTAAAAATAGAAAATTTTTCTGTGCTACCAGGTTCAGAAATTAAATTATTAAAGGGTTTAAAGTTAGGCTGTGAAGGTATTATTACTGCTACCTGTAATGTTACAGCTTCAATTTCTAGAAAAGTTTATGATGATTTTATAGATAAAAAAGAACAAACAGTAAATGAATTGTTATGTAATGTTAGAGGAGCTTTTGATCAATTTAATTTAATATCAGGACTACATTCTTTTATGAGTGAAGGAGATAAGGATTATCAAAATTTATTGCCACCCTTAAGTCTTTTAAATGAAAATGATAAAAAAAAATTAATTAGTGATCTTAATAAATTGAACTTTAATTTGAGATCTTTACAGGCGGCCTAAATGCAGTTAGCAAGATTTTTAAATAAACTATTTAAAAAAGATGGATTTATTCTAATTGATGCAGATTCCAAACAATACATTATAGGTTCACCAAAAAATCAAAATCCAATAAAAATAAAACTTTTAGATAAAAAACTTCATTATAAATTATTATTTCGTCCTGATCTATACTTTGGGGAGGCATACTCTGAAGGAACTGTTGTAATTGAAAATGGATCTTTAACAGATTTTTTAAATTTAGCGCTTATGAATATTGGAAGAAATGAACTAAATTTTTTTAGTCAATTATTAAATAAACTTAGTGGAACATATAGGTATTTAACAAATTTTAATTTTATAAAAAAATCTAAAATGAATGTTGCTCATCATTATGATCTTTCTGATGAGTTGTATGATTTATTTCTTGACCCAAAAAAACAATATTCATGTGCATATTTTAAAAATGAAAATGATAGTTTAGAAACTGCTCAAAATAATAAAATTCAACATATAATTAAAAAATTAAATATAAAACCCAATCAGAAAGTTCTTGATATTGGGTGTGGGTGGGGGTCATTAGCTATCGATATTGCTAAAAATACAAAGTGTGAGGTAACTGGAATAACTTTATCTGAAAATCAGTTTAATTATTGTATAAAAAAAGCAAAAAAACTTAATCTAGAAAATCAAGTAACCTTTAAACTTATAGATTATAGACAATTAAATGAAAAATTTGATAGAATTGTTAGTGTTGGAATGTTTGAGCATGTTGGAAGAAAATTTTATAAAAATTTCTTTAGAAAGATTGAAAATCTATTATCTAAAGATGGTATTTCATTAATTCACACTATAGGTTCTGTTAATCCACCTAGGGACCCACATCCATGGATAACAAAATATATTTTTCCAGGCGGTTATACTCCTAGTCTAAGTGAAGTTACTGCACCCATTGAAAAAGCAGGGCTAATTGTTTCAGATATAGAGGTATTAAGAATGCATTATTCTCATACATTGAGACATTGGAAAGAAAATTGCATAGCTAATAGGCAAAAAATAATTGAAATGTTTGATGAAAAATTTTTTAGAATGTGGGAATTTTACCTAGCAAGCTGTGAAAGCGCATTTAAATGGGGTGATCAGGTTGTATATCAATTTCAATTAACCAAAAATTATACATCGACCCCTACTACAAGAGACTATATTTATTCAGGATAACTTGGTAAATCATAAGTTCTTTAAAGTATGAAAAAAATAAAAAAAAAAAAAG
>JACLAC010014920.1_pt1 | contig 14312 bp, 10 predicted proteins | sample 8027881 | NCBI WGS metagenome assembly JACLAC01 (sample SAMN15725517, study PRJNA655200) | protist metagenome | isolation source: fluorescence activated cell sorting (FACS) single amplified genomes of... | place: Spain: Blaines Bay Microbial Observatory, Mediterranean Sea | collected 2016-01-19 | reverse complement strand
AGATGTCCCCGAGCCCGAAATAGGGATCAACGATGTTTTGATCAAGGTTCACAGAACGGGTATCTGCGGCACCGACGTGCATATTTACAAGTGGGACGCGTGGGCTCAGAAGACGATCCCTGTTCCAATGACTGTCGGGCATGAGTTTGTTGGCGAAGTCGTGGAAGTCGGTGCGAACGTGGCGGACTTCCACGCGGGCGAGATTGTCAGTGGAGAAGGGCATGTTGTCTGCGGACTGTGTCGAAACTGTCTGGCCGGCCGTCGCCACTTGTGTGCTCATACCGTCGGAGTTGGCGTCAATCGCGAAGGAGCGTTTGCGGAATACATCTCCCTGCCGATGACCAACGTCTGGCATCATCACGATGGAATCGACTGGGATATCGCGTCGATCTTTGATCCGTTTGGGAATGCTGTTCACACCGCGCTGTCGTTCCCCGTCCTCGGCGAGGATGTGCTGATTACCGGCGCGGGGCCGATCGGATTGATGGCGGCCGCAGTCGTTCGACACGCCGGCGCGCGGTACGTTGTCATCACCGATGTGAATCCCTGGCGGCTGGAACTTGCGAAGAAGTTGGGAGTTACTCGCGCGGTGGATGTTCGCGAAGAGTCGCTCGCCGATGTTCTGCAGGAACTGGGAATGGCGGAAGGATTTGACGTCGGACTGGAGATGTCGGGCAATTCGTCGGCGTTTCAGGGAATGCTCGACAGCATGTGCCATGGTGGCAAAATAGCGATGCTTGGTATCCCAGAGGCGGAGATGGCCATCGACTGGAACACGGTCGTGTTTAATATGCTGACGATCAAAGGAATCTACGGTCGCGAGATGTACGAGACCTGGTACAAAATGACTGTGATGCTGCAAAGCGGGCTCGATATCAGCCCGGTTATAACTCACCGGTTTCATTACTCGGAGTTTCAGCAGGGCTTTGATGCGATGCTGAGCGGCGACTCCGGCAAGGTCATTCTCAACTGGACCGACAAGTAGACGGGCAATCGTCGCAATCCTGGAAGACCAGCGACTAAATATCTTGAAGGGCTGAGTCATGTATGGCATTTTTCGCGAGCATCTTACTGAGCAGTTAGAGTCGATCCGTTCGGAAGGCCTTTGGAAGTCGGAGCGGCAGATCGAATCGCCGCAGGCCGCGCACGTTCGGCTTGGTCGTTCTGAGGGATTGCTGAATCTTTGTTCGAACAACTATCTCGGACTGGCTGATCATCCAGAGATTCTGCAAGCCGCTCACAAAGGTCTTGATCAATGGGGCTACGGGCTGGCGTCCGTACGGTTCATCTGTGGAACTCAGACGATTCATCGCCAGCTCGAAGCAAGGCTGAGCGATTTCCTCGGGACGGACGACACGATTCTGTACTCATCGTGCTTTGACGCGAACGGAGGCCTGTTCGAAACGCTGCTCGGTCCGGAAGACGCGATCATTTCTGACGAGTTGAACCACGCGAGCATTATCGACGGCGTGCGACTTTGTAAGGCCAAACGATTTCGGTATCGGAACAACGATCTTGCCGATCTGGAATCGCAGCTACAGAAAGCCGAGTCGGCGAGGTTTCGGTTAATCGCCACTGACGGCGTGTTCTCGATGGACGGTTACATCGCCGACCTGGCTGGGATTTGCGATCTCGCTGACAAATACAACGCGCTGGTCATGGTCGACGATTCTCACTCCGTTGGATTCGTCGGCGAAAACGGCCGAGGAACTCCCGAGCGTTGCGGTGTTATCGACCGCGTTGACATTGTCACTGGCACGATGGGCAAAGCACTGGGGGGAGCCAGCGGCGGTTACACCAGCGGCCGGCAGGAAATCGTTGACTACCTGCGGCAACGCTCACGACCGTACTTGTTTTCGAATTCGCTGGCTCCGCCGATTGTGCAGGGGACGATCAAGGCGCTGGAGCTTGTCACGCAGTCGCCAGAACTTCGCAATCAACTGGAAGCGAACACAGTCTTCATGCGGAAAGAACTTTCGTATCGCGGGTTTGAGGTTCTCGATGGTGAGCATCCCATCATTCCTGTGATGCTTGGCGATGCCGAACTGGCTTCGGAATTCGCAGAATCAATGCTTGAGAAGGGCGTATATGTTGTCGGGTTTTCGTATCCCGTGGTCCCTGTCGGTAAAGCGAGGATTCGCACGCAGATGTCGGCAGTGCATTCCGCTGAAGATTTACAGTTTGCTGTTGAGTGTTTCGAGAATACAGGTCGCGAACTCGGTGTCATCCCCTGACGTTCAGAATTTAACTCGAGTTCTGAAGGTCATTGCTGGATTCACAGGTCCTTTGAGCAGTGCTGGCATTGTGGCTGCGCCGCTTCAGTATTCTTGCCGCAGTGGGGGCAGCTCAGCGTTACGCCGCGCGCGACTGGTGTTGCCGAACTTCCTTCGCCTCGTCGAAACAGGCGGGTAATAATTGAGATGACGAAGATTGCCACAACCAACACGGCGCCGAGCAGGATTGCGATGCCGATTAAGCTGAGTCCCATTTGACCGTTCCGGAGTTTGCTTCTGGAAATTTCTCAGATGCGCTAGCTCGTTTTATTGTAATTCTTCGCCGCATGATTCGCAGTTCTTTCGACCGACTCGAGTTTCTCGTCCGCAATGGAAGCATTTTAGTTTTGCATTCTGAATATTGACGGTTCCGAATCCAAAACCGACTGCAAACAGGATCGCTCCGCTGACGACGAAGATGACGATGCCCACATTAAGCAGTTCTTCCAGCATGGTGAACAGTGGGAACATTATCTGTGCTGCCTGAACCAGAACCTTCGTTGATTGCTGCTATTGTACTGCGTATTCAGTGTGACAGGCTGCGTTACGCTTTCGCAACGTCGATACTGTGTCACACGACGCAAATCTGCTGGTTACTGAATCCTTCAGTGAGGCTCAGTTTCGGAAGGGCCGGTGTTGTCGGGTGAGATCGTATCGTCCCGGCGTTAGCATGACGAACTAGTTGATCATCCCTGTGGCACTTCCGTGCGGTCTTGTGGCCGTTTTCGCGACTTGAAAAATCGGGACCGACCATGCAGATTTTTCAAATCATCTGGAATTCTTATCCGCGTATCGCTTTTGTTGCTGTGCTTTGCGGTGGGCTGGGATTGGTTGCGAAACCCACTGTTGCGGACACGTTCGAGTATGTCGACGAGGCCGGCGAAGATCAAAAAGTCGAAGCTCGTTTTTACGGAGAAGGACAGGGGGCCATCGCTCTCGAACTGGCTAACGGTTCCCTTTTGATAATACCGCAGGGAGCACTTAAGAAGCGAATCCCCGGTGACGATCCGACTCCGCTGACGCCTCAGGACATGCTGACTCGGCTCGAAGGTGAATTCAGTGAGGGCCTGTTTCGAGGACGCGTCGAGAAGCAGTACGTCGTCGGAGTAGTGCTGACGGCTCCATTGCCAAAAACGTCCGAGCGTCGAGTCGGAGCCAACCTGTTGAAAGCAGCTCGCTATATGAGCGGCATCGAAAATATTTTTCATCGGTTCTGTAAGACGATGAAAATTGAACGCGAGGCCCCGAAGTTTCCGCTAGTCGTGTTGATTTTCGAAACGGACGACGACTTCAACGAGTACACGAAAAAGGAGACTGGCGGTCGCGGTCTGTCGGCCCAGAATATCGCTGGCTTCTACTCGCCTCGCACAAATTATCTGTACGTGCGGATGAGTGAGTGTTATTCCTTTGCGACGCCACTTCACGAAGCGATCCATCAGCAATGTTTCAACACGCGAGTTCTATCAAGGCTTGCTCCGTTGCCGGTCTGGTTCAGCGAAGGAATCGCGACGGGGTTTGAAGGGGATGGCGATCGTGTTCAAAGCGATCCGTTCAAACTGAACGCCGCCTATGTGAAGATTATCATGCGATCGGGTGGTCTACCGAGGCAGATGTCGTGGGACGATCTGGTGAAGACGGACGAGTTGTTTCGCGGCGACATTTTTGCCGGCTCCGCCTACATTCACGCATGGAGCATGCACTGGTTGCTGGTCAGTAAATTTCGCAAACAATATCCGGAGTACTTGCGGTATCTGTCGACGCTTGAGCCGCTGGCTGAAGAATCGACGCGTGTGAGGTCGGCGAAGTTTGAGGAGATTTTTGGAGACACGCCGAATGCAATTCAGAAAAATTTCAGACCGGCATTTCAAGCCGCGCTGAAACGCTTTAAACATCCAAAAGGCAGTGAAGAACGTCCAGGCACGATCAGCCGAATTTCGAATCTCGCTGGTGTGGATGCTTATGCAGAATCAGACGGTTTTAATATGAAAGTCCAGGCTCAGATAAGAAATTTATCGCCAATCCGCGAGATGGCATTTGTCGTTTCTGTCGTTTCCGACGCGGGCAACGTAGCGCAGTGGTTCCTGCCGAAGATGAAGATCAACGAGCTTCAGCTTCTTCAGCCGAAGCTTGTTCGCGGTCGAGGTTTCAACGTGATAGTTCAGTCAACGCCGTCGGACAGTGAGACGGCTGCACGCTGGGGCCGCGGGCAGTTGCCAGCGGTCGGACTTCGGAGGTAGCCGGGTGGAAGTTGCTATTGGGAGTTTACTGGTCGGTCTGGCGTGTGGAATTCTTCCGTTCGGCGCAGAGGAATATTACGGTCGCGGTGTCGACTTCGTCGAAGCGGATATTCGAGACAAATTGCGGCATTTACGGATCTCGGCAAAGAATCTTCGCTGGTGGCTGCATGCGTGGACGGTCTTCGTAGTTACGACATTGTTTACGTTGAGCGTGGCGTTTGCGTCGTTGCCCCTGGCACTGACTGTTTCGACCCTGTTGATCTGCCTGCCGTGGTATATCGTCCGGCGTAAGGCTGAGCAGCGGCGTCAGATGATTGAAGACCAACTCGCAGATGCGATGGTTTCTTTATCGAGCGCGATTAAGGCGGGACTGTCATTGGCTCAGGCGTTGGATATTCTCGCTCAGCAGACGCCGCGACCGATTTGTCAGGAGTTTCAGCAGATCATCGGCGAGTACCAGCTTGGAAAGCCGATGGAACGCTGCCTGGCTGAAGCTCGAAAAAAACTGCGGAGCGAAAATTTTGCTCTCTTTACTGCTGCGATGGAAGCCAGCCGCGACAGCGGCGGAAGACTAAACGAAATCGTCGATCGGATCGCCCATTCCGTGAGAGAGTTGCAGCGGCTCGAACGGAAGATTACTTCAGAAACCGCTCAGGCTCGGACCTCAGCACTGTACATGTCTCTCGCCCCGGTTTTTGTGTTGGCCGTGTACTATTTTGTGATCGATCCGGTCAATACCGAGCGGTTGTTTACAACTTTTGCCGGTCAGGTAATGCTCAGCTTCGCCGTCGTTTTGAACGTCACGGCGTGGTTGTGGGCACGGCAGATTCTCAATCCAGAAATCTGATCGCGGTGTTTCTCATCGCTGGTAAGAGTTTGTGAAATTCGCTGAGTTATCCAGTTATTCGGAATTTCATGTGGTTTCTTAGCACGACCCAGGTCGTTGTGAACTCGTTCCGGAAAGAAATAGCCGATAGAATCCCGCGACTTCCGATTTTCAGGCGTACGGTGTGGCGCCTTTCTTAAGATACAGCGACGTATCGCACGCGAATCGCCATTCTGTATGGCATAAATCTTTTCGCTGTATTAGTTAGAGTATTACTCGCCACTCGGTCACGTGTTCACTGGCCGAGTGTTCCGAATCGTGATTTCCCAATCAGGACTCTTCCGGTCACCGCTTTCTTTAAGGGTGTTTTCCATGCGTCGACAGTTTCTTGGGCTCGTCTCTTTCTGCTTAGTGCTCGCGTTGACCGGTTGCGGAGAGAAAACGACGGTTGAGCCGTTGGACAGTGGAACTGAATCCGGTGCTCTGACTCCACTCGACGATCCCTCAATTTCAACCGACGGCTCGACTGGCGATGTAGCTTCCAGTTCGACAGGCAAAGATTCGGAAGACGCGCACATAGGACATGCGCATCCAAAGGAAATGCCCGGTCGAAAAACGCTCGACGGCAACTGGTTACTGGCATTTCCTCAGCTGGTCTCGCCACAGCAGGAAGGGCAGGAGCTGCAGGCCGGTGAACGTACCATGCTTTTGCTGAACGTGTCGGACGCTGAAAGTGATTCTCCGAAGGCGTCGGTCGTTGCAGGTCGCCAGGGGCTTGAGCAGGTCGTGATACAAAGTCTGGAGATCGCGGACGGAGCGATCAAGTTTCAAGTGGAGAATTCACAAGCGAAAGTACTCGACTTTTCCGGGCAACTGTCTCACGGCTTCGTGGTCGGATCGGCGTTGTTCGGCGACGGCAGCTTTGTAATGTCGCGGCTTCTTCCAACTGACGAGAAAACGTTCGCTCGCATTCCGATGATGATTCCTTTGCCCGAAGCGAAGGTCTTCGCTCAGCTTGCAACCTCGCCTGTGCCGGACGAGGACACTCGGGCATTTGTTGAGATGCTTCCCATCAGCCCGCTTGGTCGAATGGCGTACCTTCGGTTGATCAATATGACGGCCGGAAATAAGGCACCGGTTGAAAAACTCGAAGGTGTGATCAATGAGTTTCTCGAATCGTTGGCGATCTGGGGCGATCGAGTCATCACTAATTCGGAATTTGAGGCGTTCAGTGCGGTTGCAATGGCTGGTTACGATATTGACTGGTGTCTCAATAAGGCGGATGAGATCGAAGAAAAATTGAAAGCCAGTGAGCATTTCAAACACAATGTTGCTCGTGTTGCTGGCCTGCGATCTCAAATCAGGTATCGCCAAATGACAGAGTTGCTCGGGTCGAAAGAGGAAGCAGACCGCGTGAAAGGTCGTGAACTCGCCGAAGAATTTCTGACAACTACTCCGTTCGAACCGATGTTATCCTCGTTGCTGGCTGACGATGCGCGACTGCATGGTAGTCTGGACGAAGCTATCAGTCGGTATGCAGAACTGGCAGTGCTTCCGATGCAGGAGCGTATGTTGCAGCAGGCGTGGTCAAACAATGCGGTTCAGAAAATTCTGCCGACCGAACGGCTCGCGACTTTGTGGAAGGAAAAGAATGGAAGCACTGAGGGGCTCGATGAGTATCTTGATGACGTGTACGAAAAACGTTTATTGAGTTTCATTGATCCGCCTGTGACTGACAGTCCAGAAGACGCTGACAGGTCAGTTGTTCTTTGCGAACTGTTCACTGGAAGCCGATGCGCTCCGTGCGTTGCCGCGGACGTCGGACTGGAAGGAATTGAAAAGACATATTCGAAGTCGCAGGTCGTCACGTTGCGTTATCACGTACACGTGCCCGGTCACGATCCACTGACCAACGAAGATTGCGAGGCTCGCTTTTACAACTATTATAAAGCAGCCGGCACCCCCAGCGTGTTTGTCGACGGTGCAGCCTTGAACGGCGCGGCGGGTGTGATGCCGAACGCTCCTCAGACTTATCGTGGTCTTCGAAATGTCATTGATGAGTTTCGTGGCTCGACCAAAGCTGAGGCGAAGACCGACGCAGCCTCAGAGGATAAAGAAGTCTCTGTCGATGCAGACAATGACGAATCAGAAGATGGTGAGCAGGGGGTTGTGACGAACGAGAAAACTGATCCTGAAGAGACTGAAAAATACGAGTCCAAATTTGCGATCGACCTGAAAGTTTCACGGCAACAGGACACCATTCAGGTTTCGGCGACCGTAGACGGTCTGGCGGCCGAGGTGAGCAACGTTCGACTGATGCTGGCATTGGCGGAGTCAGATATTAAGTACCGTGCATTCAACGGAATTCGTCATCACGATATGGTCGTCCGGCAACTGATCGGCGGCGATCGCGGAATAAGTCCAAAGGATGGTGTGTTAAGCTTTCAGGGCGACGTGAATGTGGAAGAGTTGCGCGATGACCTGCATGCTTACCTGACGGTATTCGAAGAAAATCAGGGTGTTGAATTCACATCGATGCCGCTGGACCTGGCCAACCTCTCTGTAGTCGCATTCGTCCAGGATGTTGAAACTCGAAAAGTGTTGCGAACGGTCATGGTGCTGGTCTCTGAATGATCAGCAGGAAATCGATTTTCCGGCTGCTCATCGTCACCTGCCGATTACGATTGTGACTTCAAACCTGGACATGCAGTTCGCGCGTTAAGTATCAATCCTGTGATGTGTCAGGTGTTTGTCAGGGAAGGGAAGCCCAGTGCCAGTTGATCCTGTTTCTGTAGGTGGTTTTCAGTGTGGTTCTGGTCACCCGTTATTATTCATCGCTGGACCGTGCGTCATCGAGAGTGAAGAGTTCATTCTCGACATCGCTAAATGCCTGGCAGAGGAAGCTGCGACCTTAGGGATTTCACTGATTTTCAAGTCGAGTTTCGACAAGGCCAATCGGACGAGTATTCACAGCTTTCGCGGACCGGGGCTGGACCGCGGTCTGGAGATTCTCGCCAAGGTTAAAGAGCAGACCGGGCTTCAGGTGACTACTGACATTCACGAACCGTCACAGGCCGCCGCCGCCGCTAAGGTGTGTTGCGTTCTGCAAATTCCAGCGTTCCTGGCCCGACAGACCGATCTCATTCAGGCTGTCGCTGAAGAAACGGCAAAGAACGGTGGCGTTGTTAATGTAAAAAAACCGCAATTCATTGCACCCGAAGACACGATCCACATAGTTAGAAAATGCGAAGAGTCAGGAAACTCCAATATCTTGTTGACGGAGCGTGGCACGACGTTTGGATATGGTCGACTTGTCAACGACATGCGTTCAATTCCGGTTATGCATGCTACTGGTGCGCCGGTAATTTTTGACGCAACTCACAGTGTGCAACTTCCTGGCGGTGCGACGACCAATGGCCAACGCGAGATGGTGCCGATTGTTGCACGGGCGGCCGTCGCGGCCGGGTGTCATGGAGTCTTCGTTGAGACGCATCCGGATCCGGACAACGCGCTGAGCGACGGTCCGAATATGGTGCCGCTCGATCAGATTGGAACCCTGTTTCAACAACTCAAAAAATTACGACAGGTCGTGCTTGAGTTCGACCAGAGTTCTAGTTCAGACTGACATCGCCCATCACTCCATTTGATTGTCGAAATCGGAAGTTGCAGAAAGATGAAGTCAGTAAATTCAACGAGCTCCGGTCGAGCTGTTTCAATCTGGTCTGGTGTTTCAGCCATCGTACTGTGCGGTTTGTTGCTACTCGTGCAGGGCTGTAACAAGGACGTACCCGAGGTTGCTGGAACGGATGTGACGACGGAAGAAACCGTTGTCCCTTTACTGAATACTACGTTTCAGGGCCTGCAACCTGACGAGTTTGAAATCAATGTCCCTCGTGACCTGCCCACTTCGGAATTCAACGAGTGGGGCGATGAATTGTTGGCCGACATGCTCGATCCGGAAGTCGACGAGAAAGAGCTATCCGAGTTGCTTGCGGATCTTTTGCCCGCTGATGTGGTCGAGAGAACTTTGCGTTCGGAATTCGTGCTGCGTGATGCTAATCACGTTCGAGACTGTTTATGGGCGCGTGAAGTTGTGGACTCAATTACTAAGAGTTCAGAGTCAGAATTGGATGCTGTTGTCGACATCTTCTACTTTGTGACCAGCACCGTTCATGTTGTGCCTGCCGCTGACTCTTTGCCATTCGGCCCATTTGAAACGGCGCTTTACGGTTTTGGCCTGGCCGAAGATCGGGCATGGATGTTTGCAACTCTGCTAAGACAACGGAGGATTCCAGCCGTTGTTTTCGCTGCCGATGAGTTAGTCGATGACGCCGAAGAATCGGATTCAACAGGCGATTCACCGAGTATTGGTACGAAGAATCTCATGGTGGGGGCACTGCTCAACGATACGGTTTATTTATTCGACGCTGGATTGGGTCTGCCGATCGTCAGTCCGGATGCATCGGATGGTTCAGCGTTAGTCCGGCGGCCAGCGACGTTGCAGCAAGCGATCGCGGAACCGTCCGTTCTGGTAGACATGGGAGCAGGAGAATCGTCGCCTTATGCGATCACGCTTGATCAACTCAAGGAGTTGCAGCCGCAGATTGTTGGTGATTCCAGCGTCTGGTCTCGCCGCATGGAAGGGCTACGAAACGGGCAACCTGTTGACGTTAAAGCGATCATCTTTGAGTCACTGGTTTCGAGTGGTCCTTTCGAAGGCATCGTTGATCTGGTATCGAAGCGTGTGTCGAAAGTGCTGCCAGATATCAAGGTCGGTGCCTGGCTGTATCCGGAGAGGCAGAGAGAAGCTCGTGAATCAGTTAGTAAAGATAAAGAACAGTCAGCGAGATTAGCTGCGTTGAACGAGACGTTCAAAGTTCCGCAGCCCGTCCGTGTTGGATTGACCGGGGACGAGCAGAATCCAGGTCAACAGAAGTTGGAGTTCACTTTTGGTTCGTCCTGGGGGACTCACCGTGGCGGACGAATTGATCAAATAACGGGCCGGCCGGCAGCGGCGATTCCGGCTTATCTCAAAGTGCAGAATTGGCGGTACATGCCACCGTCACCCAAAGATGAATCCATCGCCCCTGGACTGAGGGATGCAGCCGTCCAGCAGTTGCCAGAGGATGTGAAGAAGCGTCATTTGAATGCCGCTGAAGAAGCTCTTATTTGGCGAGCGACCTGCCAGATTCAAAAGGGAGCTTTTGAATCAGCGGCAGTTGACCTTGAAGGGTATCTGCGGCAACTGGCGACAAGGAATTACTCTGGACAATTCAGGAATGAGGCAAATTATCTGGCCGGAATTTCGCTGGCACTTTCGGGAAACAGCCGCCGAGGTGCCGCGTTCCTCCGCAAGGTTGATCCTGAAGATTCTCGCCATGACGTTTCAAGGTGGCTGATTAATCGCTGGTCAGCGCAGAACGAGAAAGCCAAATAGCCAACTTCCCGGCTAACGGAGTCTTGATCGAGACTCCAGGAATGCTCCGAGCACCTTCTGATACGGATCGGCCGTCGTTATTTTCAGACGGTCAATGCCCATTCCGGCACACTGTTTTTGCAGGGCTTCGCAGAATTCCAGGTACTGTTCGACGTACATTTTTCGCAACCGATGTGGGTCGACGAGCATTCGGTACCCGAATTTCTCCAGGCTGCGGAATTGAGTTGGGCTTCTAAACGGAAACGTTTCTTCTTCCGGCGCGACGACCTGAAGCAGGATGACCTCGTGTCGTGCGTGTCTCAGTTTCCTGAGAGTGGCGGTTAGTGCTTCGACTTTGTCGAAGCAGTCACTGATGACAAAGATCAGGCTGCGGCGAGGGATGGTCGGCAGAGTCTGGCTGATGACTTCACCGAGACTTGTTTCTTCGCCTGGTTTGCATTTTTCCAATGCGGCCGTCAGTTGCTGGAATTTCTGCGGGTTGGTCCCCGGCTCGAATCGTTCGCGAACCTTTGTGTCAAAAGCGACCAGACCGACTGCATCCTGCTGTGCGAGTAGTAAATATCCAAGAGCGGCGGTCAGTTGTCGGGCATAGTCGAATTTACTGAGCGTACTTTCGCCGTAGGCCATGCTGCCCGAGCAGTCGACGAACAGGTAGCAACGCAGGTTTGTTTCGTCTTCGAATTCTTTGATGTAGTAGCGGCCGGTCTTGCCGTATGCTCGCCAGTCGATGTGCCTGATTTCGTCGCCGGGGTAGTACTTGCGATGTTCAACGAATTCGACGCTGGCACCTTTAAATGGGCTCTTATGTTGCCCCATGATGCAACCTTCAACGAGCAGTTTCGCAACGACTTCCAGTCGACCGAACTTCGCCAGCGCTGTCGGGTCGTCAATCGGAACGGCGTTGTTTCGCTTTGTCATTGGATACTCGTTTACGTGTCACCCCTTTTGCGGGATGATGAACGATCGGCGTAACGCTCGGTTTCTCCATGCGTCTGACCTACCATTTCCAGTCGGTAACGCCCGGAAGATTCTGAAGACACTCGGCGGCTGGCCACTCACCGTTGTGAAGGGAGACGATAATCTCGCCGCACATTCCGAACATGCCGTTGTGCGATTCGATATCTAACCCCGCGGTGTGTCCGCTTAGCAGGACATTGTCCAGCTCAAGTAGAGGGCTGCTGGTTGGCAGAGGTTCGACTTCGTAAACGTCTAGGCCGGCGCCTCGCAGATGCCCGCTTCTTAGTGACTCGATCAGGTCATCCTCTTTGATCAGTGATCCTCGTGCGGTGTTGATCACGACGGCTCCGGATTTCATTTTCTTCAGTGACTCTTTGTTGATCATGTGCTGTGTTTCGGGTGTCGATGGAGAATGCAGTGACACGTAGTCCGACCGGGTGTAAAGGTCGTCAAGCGGGATCAATTCAATTTGCCATTCGTTTGCGAATTCCTTATTCGCAAACGGGTCGTAGGCGACGACGTTCATCCCAAGCCCACACGCGCGGGTCGCGACAGCTTGTCCAATACGCCCTAGTCCGACGATTCCCAGCGTCGTGCCCATCACTCGCGGAAATGCTCGACGAAGCCAATTTCCCTCGCGAACGTGCTGATCCTGCTTGGGAAAGTCACGGGCAATGCCCATCAACAGGCTGATCGTGTGCTCGGCGACGGAGTGGTGATTTACGCCGGGAGTGGTTGTGACGAGGATTCCTTTATCGTTACAGGCTTCAAGGTCGACGGCGTCAAAGCCGACTCCGCTGCGAGCGATGATCCGCAGGTCCGGACAGTTCTCAATGACACGGCGAGTGTAAGGCTCCGATCCGGCGATCACGGCAGACACGCCTTCCATTTCCGAGATCAGGTGATCTTCGTTCCACAGGTCGGATTCTTTGGATTTGAAAGTTAGTTCAAACCCCGCGTCGGTGAGCGTTGCAATGTGCGGTCCCTCATCTCCATTCAGGGAGAATACTGCGGCTTTCAACATGGTGAGCTTTCTTAAGTTCGGCACGGACTGGGAAAACCATAGATTACTATTCCCTATGGCCATGATCATTGCGAGCATTGGTCGGTTCGCCAAGTGAGCCGCGACAGGGACAGGATGGCAAAGCTCCACTATTATTCCAGCTTTGACCATTGACTGTTTCAGAATGAGTGAGGAGCTTCTGCACCGATGAGTGCCGAACCTGACAGTGCGTCCGTACAGAACATCACTGCCTTCTTCGCAGAACTGAACCGTATTTACTCGACGGATCGGATTCTGACGAACAAGGCTCAGCTTGCGCCGTACGAATCAGATGGCCTGACGTGTTTCAGGGCAAGTCCGTGCGGAGTTGTTCTGCCTGAAAACCAGCAGGAAGTCATCGATACGGTCAGACTGTGTCATCGCTTCGCGATGCCATTCGTCGCGAGAGGCAGCGGAACCAGCCTGAGCGGTGGAGCTGTTCCGATCGAAAACGGTCTCGTCATCGCGATGAATCGATTGAATAAAATTCTCGATTACGATGCCGAGCAGCGGACGGTTGTCGTCGAACCCGGTGTGATCAACCTGAAAGTTTCTCAGCACGTCGCGGGCGACCAGTTGTATTACGCGCCGGATCCTTCCAGCGGACCAGTCTGCACGATTGGCGGTAACGTTGCGTTCAACTCGGGCGGTGCTCACTGTTTGAAGTACGGAATGACCTCGAATCACGTGTTAGGCATCAAGGCGGTTTTGCCGGATGGGGAGATCGTTGAGCTTGGTGGCGACAGTCTGGAATCCGTCGGCCAGGACCTGACGGGAATGTTCATCGGCAGCGAGGGGCTGTTCGGAGTCGCTCTGGAAGTCACACTTCGATTGCTGCCAAAACCGGAAAAGTATTATACGTTGCAGGCGGCGTACGACTCGTTGGAGAAGGCTGGCAACGCGGTTGCGATGGTGGTTGCGTCGGGCTTGCTTCCAGGCGCGATGGAGATCATGGATCGACTGTCCATGGACGCCGCCGATGCCGCCATCGGCGCTGGATATCCTCAGGACGCGGCTGCGGTACTGATCGTCGAGTTGGAAGGCACGACGGACGAAGTTGAGGCAGAGATGCCGCTGCTTCACAGCGTGATCGAAGAATCCGGCGCGTACATTGTCGAGGCAGCGAAGGACGATGCTCACCGTACAAAAATCTGGACGGGACGAAAGAGCGCCTTCTCAGCAGTGGGGCGACTGAGTCCCGACTTTATCGTGCAGGACGGAGTGGTGCCTCGGACAAGACTTGCTGAAGCACTCGCCGAAATTGAGCGGCTGAGTGGCAAGTACGGAATTCGAGTGGCCAACGTTTTTCATGCGGGTGACGGAAATCTGCATCCGCTCGTCATGTTCGACGGTCGCGAAGAAGGCGCGTTGCACAAGGCCGAAGAACTCTCCGGAGAGATCATAAGGCTATGCATCCGACTTGGTGGATCGATCACAGGCGAACATGGCGTCGGTCTTGAAAAGCGGATGTATCTTGGCGAGATGTACGGCGAAGATGACATTGAGTTTATGCACAGGTTGCAGCACGCCGTTGATCCTC
>JACLAC010013036.1_pt1 | contig 14316 bp, 8 predicted proteins | sample 8027881 | NCBI WGS metagenome assembly JACLAC01 (sample SAMN15725517, study PRJNA655200) | protist metagenome | isolation source: fluorescence activated cell sorting (FACS) single amplified genomes of... | place: Spain: Blaines Bay Microbial Observatory, Mediterranean Sea | collected 2016-01-19 | reverse complement strand
GCTAATTATCTAAGTTGGAACTTAGACTTTGATGGCGAAGCACTCTGGGTTGCTTCAGGCTCACTAACCTCTCAATTAGACAATCAATATCAAACAAAAGGTGTTTACAAATACCAGAATAACTCTTGGTTGTCTTTTAACGGGGGCGCTTATGACTCACTGTTTGACATCACCTCTGTTACAATTAATCCGCAAAACACTAATGATGTTTATTTTGGCTCTTGGGGTAAGGGACTAATAAAAACAAATAATGGTCAAATAAATGAAGTGTACAACAAATACAACTCTGGAATCCAATCACTAAATCTATTCGTCGACCATCAAATAGGAGGTTCCGCTTTTGATGAAAATAATGTTTTATGGGTTACTTGCTCTGGGTCGCCTGGTGCAAATGTAAACAACCCTCTTGTTGCTTTTGATGGAGAAAATTGGTTTACCTACACGATGAACAACAAGCTTGTAAACAATTCTCACGCTGGTGAAATATTGATTGATATTAATGGTTATAAATGGTTTTTATCAAAAGAAAACGGAGTGTTTGTCTTTGACGACAATGGAACGCTAGAAGATAGTCAAGATGACCGAATTGCCTTGATCACAACTGGGGAGTTAAATGGAAACTTACCAACAAAATCGGTGTATTCTATTGCCGAAGACCTTGATGGAAAAATATGGATAGGAACAGAAGAAGGCTTAACCGTTATAAGCAGTACTTATGGACTTTTCGATGGAGATGTCAAAGCGAATCGGATTATAATTGAGCAAGACGGAACTTACCAATATCTACTTGAGACAGAGGTGATTAAGACAATTAAAGTAGATGGAGGAAATCGAAAATGGATAGGAACAGCATCAGGAGGTGTTTACCTTATAAGCGAAGACGGCCAAGAAACCATTCATCATTTTACAGCTGAAAACTCAGCTTTGTTATCCAACAATATTTTTGATATAGAAATTTTTGGAACTACAGGTGAAGTTTTCTTTGCTACCGACAATGGACTAGTTTCCTATGTTGGTGATGCGACAGATGCCAATGAATATAATGGTCCAACATATGCTTATCCAAATCCAGTAAGGCCAGATTATGAGGGGTTAATTGGAATAAAAGGATTGGTTGAAAATTCAGAAGTAAAAATTACCGACATAACAGGGAATGTTATCTATGAAACAATGAGCGAGGGTACAACTGCAACCTGGGATGGAAAATCTCTCAACGGTGAGAGAGCTCAAACTGGTGTTTATGTTGTTTTCTCAGTGAGCGATGATGGCCGTCAAAAAGAGGTTGCAAAAATTCTTTTTATCAACTAAGCGCTTAAAAAATTACTTTCTCTTATCTTTACAAACTGTTTGTAAAAACAACGGCTCCGTAGTTCAACTGTCCTTGCAGGATTTAGTCGCTCTACGAAACCAAAACCGGCTCCGTAGTTCAACTGAATAGAATATCAGATTTCGGCTCTGAGGGTTGGGGGTTTGAATCCCTCCGGGGTCACTAAAGCTTAGCTTACGCTGGGCTTTTTTGCTTTCGGAGGGATTCAAACAGAAGAATAGGCCGGGTTTGAAACGAAGTTCACGAGAGTTTGCTCGAGCTAATCCCTCCGGGGTCACTAAGAGAAAAAGCTTACAGCTCTGCTGTGGGCTTTTTCTGTTTCAAGACAGAATCAAATACAATTTGAATGAGGGATTGAAATAGAAAAAGTCCGAGTTCTTTGCAAAAGAATAAGCTTTTTTCTCGGAATTCGGAGCTCTTAAGGATCTTTGCAGAAAATCCCTCCGGGGTCACTAAAGCTTAGCTTATGCTGGGCTTTTTTATTTAACCAATTGAGCTATCATCCAGAATACATAGACATATCGTTTTAATTAGATCAGCAGCCATTAACGCTGTGATTTGCTCCACATCATAAATCGGATTCATTTCAGCAATATCGCATGAAATGACTTTTTTACTGTTGAAAACATGGTGGATCAGCTCAAGTGCAAATTTTGGTTGGAATCCTATGGGAGAAGCCGCACTAACGCCTGGACAGTACGCGGAAGAAAACCCATCCAAATCAATGGTGAGATAAATGCAATCTACCTCATCCATAAATGCTTGTATTGTTTTTTTTATTTGAGGGATGTTATCCAAAGTACACTCCTCCATGGGGATATAGTGTACGTTTAATGTTTTTGCTGTTTGGTACAATTCCGCTGAATTGGAGTTTTCTCGAATACCAATGGGCAAGTAGTTAAATGTTTTGTTTTGTGCTTTAAGTAACGCACTAATTTGATTGAAAGGAGTTCCAGAGTTTGCTCCATTGTGGAAAGGCCTCAAATCAAAATGAGCATCCAGGTTTATAATGCCAACAGTACCTTTTATTGCTTTGTTTATTCCCAAAAAATGACCGTATGCGATATCGTGCCCTCCTCCAATAACTAGTGGAAAATTGCCCTGCTTCAATTCCTTTTCCACCCTTTCACCCAGTTCTTGCTGTGTTTTTTCCAGGTTCCCATCCTTACAGGTAATATTTCCTTTATCTATTGATTGTGGAGGAAGTTTACCCATACATTTTCGTATGGCATTTGGCCCATCTTTGGCACCAACTCTTCCGTTGTTCCGTCTCACGCCTTCATCACAGGCATATCCTATTATGACCACCTTTGAATTATTCATTTTGCTTTTCGCCGTTGATGTAAACACTATCGATGTGATTCGTTCCGAAAGCATAAAAAAGGTATGGATACGAATTGATTTCTTTTGTTAGTATTAAGTTGGCTCTTTTCCCAACAGTAATACTACCCACTTCTTTTTCCAGTCCCATTGCATAAGCTCCATTTAGGGTGGCTGCATTAATGGCTTCCTCCGGTGTCATCTTCATCTTTATGCATCCCAAAGCGACTACCTGATTCATGTTGCCCGAAGGGGCTGAACCGGGATTGTAATCGGAAGCCAAAGCCACAGATAATCCAGCATCAATAAGGGCTCTTACCGGAGTAAAAGGAATGTCGATGAAATGAGAACAATTGGGTAAGGCCACGGGTATAGTGGAGGTGTTTTTCAGCGCTTCAATATCTTCCAAGCGAACCACTTCTAAGTGATCTACCGATAACGCATTGTATTTCACGCCTACTTGTACGCCTCCAATTGCGTTGAATTGATTGACGTGTATTTTTGGAATGAGCCCGTGTTTTTGTCCGGCCTCTAAAAGCATCGCTGTATCTTTTGTACTGAAGTATCCTTTTTCGCAAAACACATCGATGTATTCTGCCAGCTGTTCTTTTGCGATAACGGGCAGTATTTTATCTACGAGGAGTTTTATGTAGCCTTGTTTGTTGTTTTTATAATCGACAGGTAAAGCGTGAGCACCTAAAAAAGTGGCTTTTATGGGTAGTTTGTAGTTGTTTTTCAGTTGGCGAATGACCCGCAACATTTTTAACTCGGCCTCAACGGTTAATCCGTATCCTGATTTTATTTCTATGGCTCCTGTTCCTTGCCGAATAACTTCTTCCAGACGGCTTTTACTTTCTTCATAAAGTTGTTCTTCGGACACCTTTTCCAGTTGTTTGGCAGAATTCAGAATTCCTCCTCCGTTCTTAGCAATTTCCTGATAACTCAACCCATTGATGCGGTCTACAAATTCATTTTCTCGATTTCCTGTGTATACGATATGTGTATGAGAGTCACACCAACTTGGAAGCATTATTTTCCCCTCTGCATCCACCACTTCATGTTGCCAATCGGTTGGGCAATCTTTCATGGAACCGAAGTCTTTTATACGTCCCTTATCAACAATTAAATAAGCGTTTTTAATTGTTGGAAGCACGTTCATATCACTACCCGAAACAACCGATAACGGGGTTGTTCTCACTTGTAAGAGTTCTTTTATGTTTTTAAATAGCCGTTTCATTTTTCTTTACATTCAGGGTTATCCTCCTTAAAGAGCCGTTCAATAATTGCATCCTCTACCCTATTTGGCAACGTAACTTTTAGTCCTTGGGTTCTTTCCATTTCTCGTTGAATGGCAAACATGGCCTCTTTGTTTCTTGCCCAGCTCCTCCTGGCAATGCCATTGTTTACATCGTAAAACAACATGTTCTTAATTTTATGCTCTGTTTCAGCTTTCCCATCCAGAACCAAACCAAAACCGCCATTAATGACCTCTCCCCACCCTACTCCACCTCCATTGTGGATAGATACCCAGGTTGCTCCGCGAAAGCTATCGCCAATGACATTGTGAATGGCCATATCTGCAGTATACTTACTGCCGTCATAAATATTGGAGGTTTCTCGAAAAGGTGAATCGGTTCCACTCACATCGTGATGATCTCTTCCTATAACGATGGGTGCTGAGATTTCTCCCTTTTGAATGGCTTGATTGAAAGCTTGTGCAATTTTCATACGCCCTTCTGCATCGGCGTATAAAATACGCGCTTGCGAGCCTACTACCAATTTGTTCTTTTTGGCCTCCTTTACCCAGGTGATGTTGTCGCTCAGTTGCTGTTGAATTTCTTTTGGTGCGTCTTTCATAATGGTTTCTAATATCCCTGCAGCAATGGCATCGGTTTTATCCAAATCTTCGGCTTTTCCAGATGTACAGACCCATCGAAAAGGACCAAAACCGTAATCGAAACACATAGGACCCAGAATGTCCTGAACATAAGATGGATATTTAAAATCGGTCCCGTTTTCGGAACATACATCTCCCCCTGCTCTTGAGGCTTCCAGCAAAAAGGCATTCCCATAATCGAAAAAATAAGTTCCTTTTTGCGTGTGGCGATTTATGGCCTCGGCATGCCTTCTTAAACTTTCCTTTACCTTTTCTTTAAAGGTTTCTGGCTCATCTCGAATCATTTGATTGGCTGCCTCAAAAGAGAGTCCTATTGGGTAATATCCCCCCGACCATGGGTTGTGCAAGGACGTTTGATCGGAACCAAGATGTACGTGAATATTCTCGATGTCAAACACTTCCCAAACCTCAACAATGTTCCCGATGTAGGCAATTGAAACAACCTCCTTTTTTTGTTGTGCCCGTTTTACTCGAGCAACCAATACGTTGATATCGGTTACCAATTCATCTACCCATCCTTGGTTATGTCTTTTATGTGCCGCTTCAGGATTGACTTCTGCGCATATTGTAATGCATCCACAAATATTCCCGGCCTTGGGTTGCGCACCACTCATTCCACCCAGTCCTGAGGTTAAAAAGAGTTTACCTTGTGGTGTTTCGTTTTTCTTCAACACTTTCCGAAAGGCATTCATAACGGTAATCGTTGTTCCATGAACAATTCCTTGCGGACCAATATACATATAGGACCCTGCCGTCATTTGTCCAAATTGGGTAACGCCAAGCGCATTGAATTTTTCCCAATCATCAGGCTTGGAATAATTGGGAATCATCATTCCATTACTTACCACAACCCTGGGTGCATCAGTGGAAGAGGGAAAAAGCCCCATGGGGTGACCGGAATAAATATGCAGGGTTTGTTCATTGGTCATGGTTGCCAAATAGTGCATGGTTAAGAGGTATTGTGCCCAATTTTGAAAAACAGCTCCATTTCCGCCATAAGTGATTAACTCCTCGGGGTGCTGCGCAACGGCAGGATCTAGGTTGTTTTGAATCATCACCATAATCGCAGCCGCCTGAACGGATTGCACGGGATATTCGTCTACTGCACGAGCGTACATTTTATACTCGGGCATAAACCGATACATGTATATTCTCCCATAGGTTTGTAATTCTTCTGCGAAGTCAACACTCAATTCTTTATGCCAGGATTCTGGGAAATAGCGCAAAGCGTTTCGAAGTGCCAGTTGTTTTTCCTGTGAGTTCAAAATATCTTTTCGCTTGGGAGCATGCGAAACCTGTCCGCGTTGTTTTTTAGCGGGCAGTGAATTGGGAATTCCTTGCAGTATTTGTGCTTTAAATGACTTCATACATTTACTATTAATTCTTGATTGGTTACGAGTGTTATCATTGCGTCAATATCTGGTTTTAATAATCTGTCTTCTTCTAGCTTTTTTACGTTTTGACGGATAGTGCTCAGGTTTTTTTCCAAAACGCCAGAAAACGTATTGGGCCTTCTAAATTCCATTGCCTGAGCTGCATACATCAATTCAATGGCTAATATTTTCTCCAAATTTGTTAAAATCTGATTGAATTTTCGTCCAGAGATACTCCCCATAGAAACATGGTCTTCTTGTCCCATTGATGTTGGAATACTATCGGCTGATGGTGGAAAACACAACGATTTGTTTTCTGTTACCAAGGCCGCTGTGGTGTACTGAGGAATCATCATTCCCGAATTAAGTCCTCCACTGGTGGTTAATAATCGTGGTAACCCAAATTTCCCTTCTAGCAAAAGGTAACATCTTCTATCGGAAATATTACCCAGCTCCGAGGCAGCAATAGAGGTATAATCCAATGCCATAGCCAGAGGTTGGCCATGAAAATTCCCTCCTGAAATGGCTTCATCTTTACTAATGATAATAGGGTTGTCGGTAACCGAATTGAGTTCGATTTCCGTGAGGTCATTTAAATGTTGATAAGCATTTCGAGAAGCTCCGTGGACTTGAGGTATACATCGAATAGAATAGGGATCCTGAACCCTACCACAGCCTTGATGAGACAACACGTTTTGAGAATCTTTTAAGAACCCTCGCATGCGCTCTGCAACTTTTATGGCGCCTTGAAATGGCCGTATGGTATGCAGCGCTTTCTTGTAGGGTGCCGTACTTCCTTGAAATCCCTCTACACTCATTGCTCCTGCTACATCTGCTAAATTGAGAAGATATTTCATTTTCGCTAACCCTGTTACCGCATGCGCTAAAATAAACTGGGTTCCGTTAATTAACGCAAGTCCCTCTTTTGCTCTTAATTGTATGGGTACCAGCTGGTGTTTTTTTAAAGCTTTTTTGGCAGGTAAAATTTTGTTTTTCTCCCAGAGCTCCCCTTCGCCTATTAAGGGTAAAAAGAGATGCGATAAAGGTGCTAAATCTCCCGATGCGCCTACTGATCCTTGTTCTGGAACAATGGGTATTAGGTCATTTTCAATAAAATGAATAATCCGCTCAATCACTTTAATTCGTATTCCTGAATACCCTTTGCACAAAGAATGCACTTTACAAATCATCATGGCTTTCGCTATTTTCTTTTCAATGGGTGATCCAACACCAACAGCGTGCGACAGTAGAAGGTTTACTTGTAACTGGTTGGTTTCTTTGGGGGTTATTTGTGTATCGCACAACGGTCCAAATCCTGTATTGATTCCATAAACGGCTTTATTGCCTAGGGCCATAACATCCACCTTTTTCCTACTTTCAATAATTCTGACGCGCGCTTTTTTGCTGATGGTAGCGGATAAGGCTCCATGCACAATACCCATAACTTTTTGAACGGTGAGGGTGTCTTCTCCATATTTGAATAAAGGGTGGCGCGACATACACTTTAATTTCCAACAACAATCAATAACTAACAAGACGATTTAAACGTACTATTAATAACCATGGGTTATCAAATAGATTTAAGACATTACAAATATTTTTTAGCTGTTGCGGAAGAACTTCATTTCAAAAAGGCAGCGGACAAGCTGTTCATTTCTCAGCCTGGATTAAGTAAGCAGATTAAAGAAATGGAAAATACTCTGGGTTATGCCTTGTTTGAGCGAAACAATCGAAATGTAGTGCTTACTACTGCTGGAAAGTATTTAAAAGAAGAAATAACTTTGTTAATTACTGATAATGAACGTATTATTCAGCATGCGCAGCACATCGCGAAGGGAAATAAGGGAGAAATTCATTTGGGTTATGTGGGTTCGGCTATGCAAACGATTATACCTAAGTTGTTGATTCAATTCAGAAAAAAATATCCGGATATTCATTTTAGTTTGCAGGAAATGGATAATAACAGACAAATAAATGATCTGTTGAGGAATAAAATAGATATTGGTTTTGTAAGATTAAAAGAAGCGCCTAAATCGCTCTCTTTACGGACTGTATTTGATGAAACCTTTTCTTTAGTTCTGCCTAAAAACCACGCGCTTAATTCCCGAAACTTTATATCGCTGAATCAATTAAAAGAGGAACAATTTATTTTTTTCGAAAAGGCCTACAGCCCCTCCTACCATGAAAAAGTAATGAGTATGTTTGAGGATTGTGGGTTTTATCCTGCGGTATCGCACACCTCTGTGCATGCTACTACAATTTACCGTTTAGTGGAAAACTATTTTGGAGTAGCGATTGTTCCTACTTCTTTAAAATTTGGATATGATATGAGTATAAAGTTCATTGAGCTTAAAAACGTACCGCAACGTGCTGTTTTATCGCTTGCTTGGAATAAAGAGAATCGAAATCCAATGTTACCACATTTTTTAAGCGTATAAATTTGTATACATTAAAAAAGGGCATCCACCCAAAATGCCCTTCTATAACTTCTCTGTTTGGTATAAGGTAACTTTCGAAGTCTTATTTTTAATGTCTTTATTCAGTGATATAATGCAGGATTTCACAAAAAGATACACTTGGTAGAAAAAAAAATTAGAAAGCCTTTAAATTGTACCTTTACCCATGTAACTTAATAAAGATTTAAATGAAGAGTTTTGCGGATTTTAAACTCCAAAAATTTTTACATAATGCAGTAACGGAATTAGAGTACAAGAAGCCTACTCCTGTCCAGCTAGAGTCCTTTTCGACAATTCGTTCAGGTGCTGACTTAGTTGGAATCTCTCAAACAGGAACTGGTAAAACTATGGCTTATCTTCTTCCTATTCTTCAAGATTTAAAGTTTTCCAAACAAACCACACCAAGAGTTTTAATCCTCGTTCCTACAAGAGAATTGGTTGTTCAAGTTGTTAATACAATTTCGATACTAACAAAATATATGAACATAAGAACTTATGGCGCTTATGGAGGAGTGAATATTAATACCCAAAAACAGGAAGTTTCTAAAGGGTTAGACATCGTAGTTGCTACACCAGGAAGATTGTATGATTTGGCTATTTGCTTGGCTATTCCTCTTAAAACAATTAAAAAATTGGTGATTGACGAGGTGGATGTTATGCTTGATTTAGGGTTTAGACATCAACTAAAAAATATATTTGATTTACTATCTGAATCTCGGCAGAACATAATGTTTTCTGCTACAATGACGGATGATGTCAATGAACTTTTAAACACCTTTTTTAAGTCCCCAAAGCGAATTAATATTGCTTTAAGCGGAGAGCCTTTAAAAAACATCAATCAAAATTGTTATCAAGTCAAAAACTTTTATACAAAAACGAATCTACTGCAACATATTTTGCATGATAAAGAGATCTTTAAAAAGGTTGTTGTTTTCGTATCAAACAAAAAAATGGCTGACAAACTCTACGAACTATTGAGGGATAATAGCGTTGGTATAATTCACTCTAATAAATCTCAAAATACCCGCTTGGAAACAATTGAATTGTTTGATAGCGGAAAACACCAGGCTTTGATTGCTACTGACCTTGTTTCTCGAGGGCTTGATTTTCATAAAGTAACGCATGTTATAAATTTTGATGTGCCTACTTTTCCTGAGAATTATATCCACCGAATCGGACGATCTGGAAGGGCTGAAGAAAAAGGAAACTCGGTACTTTTTTACACTGAAAAAGAACAGGAAAGTAAACTAGCAATTGAACAATTGATGAACGTAGAAATTCCTGAATTAAATTTTCCAGAAAGTGTTGAAATTAGTCAGAAAATCCTTCCTGAAGAAAGAGAGCGTAACCAAGATAAGCAATCCAAAAACCGTCAACAGAAAAAAACCGTTGGGTCAGCTTTTCACGAAAAATCAAATAAAAACAGTAAAGAAAATCTTGGAGGAAAATACAAAAGAGAAATTAAAAATAAATACAAAAAATCACGCACTAGAGGAGATAAAGGCCAGAATATCAGAAAGAAAAAATGATGCTTTAAAACCTAAAATAAACTGATGTTATAAAATTTCTGCCTGGAGCACTAATTCCCGAGGCAAATGTTTTGTAATGCGTGTTTAAGAGGTTTTCTGCGGCTATTTGAATTTTTAATCTCGGGTATAAATACATGAAAACAGACCCGTTTAATGTGAGCCAAGCTGGTGAGCCAAAATCAACAACAGCCTCATCAGGATTATCCGCTAAACTATTAAATTCACTCCAGTGCTTTTTTCCATTAAATCTCGAATAAAGCGAATATTTTATTTTTTTCTCTTTGTAGCTTAGTTCGCTCATTCCATAAATAGGCGGTATATGCCCAACCGCTTCTTCAGTATTGGAATAATGGGCCTTAGTTGCTGTGCAGGTTGAAGTTAGTTCTAAACGGCTAGTAAACTTAAATTTCAAAACACCAAAAAACCCGTAAATATTTGCTTTTCCGCTATTTTGAACACTTACTAAATTTAAGGCATCTCCACTCCTTAATAGAGTCGACGTTCCGTTTATTTCTGTTGGCAACTTTGTCATCAAATTAAATACTTGCGTGTAAAAACAAGCAAAGTCAAAATCAATATACTGTTGCATATAATTGCTTCCTATTTCATAGTTTAAAGATGTTTCTGGACTTAGGTTAGGGTTGGGAACGGTTAAATTTCCTTTTTTTTCAAAAATTTTCCCGAAATCGTCTACGTTTGGTGATTTAAAAGCTGTTGAAATAGATGAATAAAATTTATAATTCCCTTTGCGATATACATAACCTGCAGAAGTTGTAATGGCTTGGGTATTTAATTCCTTTTCCTCAATATTTAAAAGGTTTACAACCTCATTCGTATCAAATTTTGACGTTATATTTGAAACTGTATATCTAATCCCTCCTTTTAAAATATGGCTTTTTATATTTTTCTGAAGTGCCAAATAAGCAGCAATTGATATAAAATCTGACCCTCCTCCAGGATATCTAGACGGAAAATCACTATACTCTCCGGAATTAATATCAAGTGTTTTCCCTTCAGATTCAACTCTATTGTATAGCCCCTCAAAGCCATAATTGATTTTAACCGTTTTAGTCGTGTCAATAAATTTTAAAAAATCCGTATTAAATGAATAAACCGAAACGTCTTCATAATTTTGCTGCTGGATATCTGATTTGTATTCCCTGCTAATTCGATCTTCTTCTATAAATTGGTGTGCTAAAACTGTTTGATTGTAATCAAATAATTTAGTTGTCTTTTTCGTTTCCGAACCAATGGAAATTAATGACCTATTTTGAGGCCCATAATACCATTCACTAAATCTTAAAATGCTATCTCGGTATTCATTCATTTTGTCAAATCTTGGAATATTAGACGTAGTTGAATGTTGGAAGTTCAGCATATATTTTGTGTGTTTATTTGCCCGATATATTCCCTTCCATAAAAGATCATTTTGTGCGTATCCTGACCCTTGTATTCTATTTTGATCTTCATTTAAAAGTATGCTGTCTTGTCCATTAACTGTGGACACATAATTTAAACTTTTGCCAAAATCATTAAAACCATGACATCTATTAGCTCCCATTCTTAAATCTCCAAATTCACTTCTAGTTATCCCAAACAAATAAGCAAAATTCTTTGTTCCATTTTGATAATTAATATTCATAGTTTTTGAATTTAAAGCCGATTGATATCTTAACAAACCATCTATTTTTTCAACACTATTTGAATCTTTTTTAAATTTTGGACTTCTTGTTTTAAAATGAATTACCCCACCCAATGCATCGCTACCGTAAATTAATGAATTTGGTCCAAAAATAACATCAACACCATCTAGCAAATTCGGATCTACTGATATCGCATTTTGCAAATGACCACTTCGATAAATCACATTATTCATACGAACTCCATCAACAACCAAAAGGACTCTGCTCGCTTCAAAACCTCTTAAAATAGGACTACCACCTCCCAATTGGCTTTTTTGAACTTGAATCTGTCCTGTATTTCCTAACACATCTGCTGAAGTTGAAGCGCCCTGCTGTTGAATATTTTCTTTTGATATGGATTTGTGCTGCGTTATTAAATCAAAAGTAGTTTCTTTTGTTTTTGAATTCACAGACACTTCAACAGGAGCAATTTTACGCGTTGCTTTTTCTAAATAAATAATCCCTTGTTCCAATAATGTTTTTTTGGGTAAAATAATTGTTTTATAAGATTGGTGAACAACCTGAAGCAGCTCTTCTTCATCTTGAAATATTGTTAAATCAGCCTCTCCATTTTTATTAGAAAAAATAGATTCATCCATAATTAAATTGGCAACCAAAACATTCTTTACAGGAATAGAATCAACACTTAAAAATTTTATTTTTTGAGCATTTACTACAAATACAAAAAGTACTCCTAAAAAGGTTAAAAAAGGCTTCATTAATCAAATACTTCCTCTAAAATAGTTAAAGCCTTTGGTTTTTTAAATCCTGGTATATGAAAAACATAATAGTGAATAATACTATTTACTAATTTTCTTCGCATTATGCCTGTAAGTTTTACTTTTCCTATATCGGTCCATTCCATGACTAGTAACTGACCAATAATATTAGTTTCTTCTATAGATAAATAATAAGGATGATTCGGTTGTTGAGAGAAGAAAATTCCCTCTTTTAAATCAAAAAAATTATTGTTTCCATTGTTTAAGGTAGGTTGTAAACCTAACCATTTACTTATTTTGAGTAAAAACAATAGATGGTAATTTGACTTTCCTTCTTCTATTTCATTAAAAATTTTCAATGAATTTTCAATGAAATCATAAAATCCATCTTCAGAATCCTGAGGTAAAACATGTGATAAAAAATCTGCTATAAATAATGCTATCGCACTCTTATATACATCCACTTGAATGTTTAAAAGAGGTGTTTCTATTCTTGCTTCTTGAAGTTTTAACAAGTTAGAAGTCTTAGTTTTAGAATATTTCACTTGACAAATACTTAACGGCTGTAAAACCGCACTTTTTACAGTCTTTTTTTTTGTTCCTGCAGAAACAAAAACAGTTTGTATCCCATAATTCTTTGTGAAAATTTTAACCACATGGTTATTATTTTTCACTTGATTTTTTCCGAGAATTATTGCAAAATCAATAGTTTGCATAAATTAATAGCTAATTACTCTAACCTCTTCAAGCTGTAGGCGTTCTTTTAACCAAGCTTTCACCTTTTTTTCTTGAGCTCTTGTACTACTATTTTTTCGCTTCCATTTCAAATGAAATGTTGGTAATTCTTTGGTTGTTTTAAAATCAGTGGTCTTATAAACTCCGTACTCAAAACCTTGCACAGTAGGTACAATTGCTTTTAACTCCGCAACAATTTGAGTAAAAGGGATTGTATCTGAAATTATATTTACCAAACTTTCGTTCAATGAATCCTTTTCTTTTCTAAGTGTTTTAATTTGCTGTAAACTCATTTTGTAATTGTCCTCAAAATACTTGGAGCCCTTATATTTATCGCTCTCCATTCTATTTAATATCTCATCAATTCTTGTATCTGGTATAATGTCTAAAGTAATATTTGATGGTATATCAAATTTTGGTAACCATTTAGGGTAGTCTTCTAATGGATACTCTGCTTTTCCTATTAAGGATATTTGAATAAAAGGTTCCCCTTCGTTATAATCTATTGTTGAAGTATGCATTTCTCTGGGCTCAAAATATTCATTTATAAACTCTTGGGCATTCGTTTCAAACTTGTTTTTTTGATATGATTTATAAAGCGTATAAATACTAGGGACTATTAATAAAATTGAAAAAACAAAAATATACCTTTTAAATCTCCGCTCTTTCAATTCATCCATTAAATGAACAAGAGGAAATTTCAAATATCGAATTACAATAAATGCAGTAATTGCTATATAAACACTATTGATAATAAATAGATAAAATGCTCCAGAAAAAAACTTCCAATTTGCTGTGGCAATACCATATCCTGCAGTACAAAGTGGAGGCATTAAAGCAGTGGCAATAGCAACTCCAGGTATAACATTAGTTACCTTATTCCTCGTATTTGCCATAATACCTGCTAATCCCCCAAAAATTGCTATAAATACATCCCTCAATTCAGGATGTGTTCTACCTAATAATTCATCTCCTGCCTCTCCAAATGGTGTAATTAAAAAATAGAGTGTACTCGTTAATAAGCTAACAAAAACAGTAATTAATAATGCTCTAAAAGAGGTTACTAATGTCCCCCAATCATTTGTTCCAAGCGATAAACCTACACCCATAATTGGCCCCATTAGAGGAGAAATAAGCATTGCACCAATTATTACAGCTGTTGAATTTGTATTTAATCCAATACTTGCAATGATTATTGAAAATATTAAAATCCAAATATTAAACCCTTTAAATTGAATTTCACTTTTAATCATTTTAACAGTCGCAGACTTATCAACT
>JACLAC010005616.1_pt1 | contig 14317 bp, 9 predicted proteins | sample 8027881 | NCBI WGS metagenome assembly JACLAC01 (sample SAMN15725517, study PRJNA655200) | protist metagenome | isolation source: fluorescence activated cell sorting (FACS) single amplified genomes of... | place: Spain: Blaines Bay Microbial Observatory, Mediterranean Sea | collected 2016-01-19 | reverse complement strand
ATTAATCTATGAATCGCAGCGCTTATAAACAATATAACCAGACAAAGATAAAGACGGCTAACAAGGGTAAGTTAATCGTCATGCTTTACCAAGCTGCGCTGAAAGCCATGAAAAAAGCGCTACTACTGTTAGAAAAGAAGGATATGGAAGGCAAAGGAGAGCAACTGATTAAAGCCCAATATAGTAGAGTCACCGGCTAATACCCCAGCCGACTGCGTCGCCTCATCAAAAACAAATTGCTCATTTATTAACGACATTGACGTATTAAATTCTTCTACGAATTGGCCAATAGTCGACCGCACTCCGCTCGTATCATCTTTATTGACCGTTATATTAATCTGCTTACCGACTTCGGCCTCACCCAACGTCATTGTCAATCCCTGTACTGCATCGGTAATTGTATTGGTTGAACGGCTTAGGGCAATACCATTAATTCGAACCAAAGCATCTTGGCCAGCTTGGAGCTCAGCGGAGCGTGCATTTTTACCTTCAGCCGTTACCGCTAAAACCCCTAAATCAAGGCTGCCTCCCCCCTCATTCAGAGCCTGAATATTAACCATTAGAGAACTTTCGCCTTCAAGAGTACTCTGGACAACAATACGCCCTGAACCATCAATACTAGCGCTAACATCCTCTCCCCAAAGCTGCTCTACCTGGGTCAATAAATCCTCAATTTTCATATTGGTACTAGAAATCGTAAACGAACCAGAAATCTGATTACCGGCGTGATTAGTACCAGTAATAGCAATGGAATCCCCAGCCTGTACGCCAGCATTAACAATTTGATCAAAAGAAGTATCTGCAGCGAGTGCACTAGAGGAAGCAAGCACCCCTAACGCTGCTAAAATCCCGTCAGCATCTTCAAATTGAGTCGTGCCATCGATCTCTAATTCAAAACCCGATGCCCCTATGGCATTTACCGTAGCCGCCACACCACTAGGCGCAGCAGCATTAATCTTATCACGGATGTCATTAAGTGAGTCTGTAGATAAATTGATCGCTACATCTTTATCACCAATGGTCACAGTAGAACTTGCTGAACTATCGACCAAAGCACCGACAGTATCCGTATTACTACTCAAGACATCGCTCTTAGCACCACTGTCAGTAGCATGTAGGAGTGCCCCTCGTTGTTGATTGCCAACATTAGAAGTTAACGCTTGAGAGACACTTTCAAAGGTACGATTAGAACCAACAAGAAAACCCAATGATTCCAATACATTAGAATCATCGGTTAGATCCGCTGTTCCATCAATTCGTAAACGGAATGCAGCTTTACCATCATCATCCGAACCATTAATAATCGTTGCAGTCACCCCTGTAGGCGCAGCATCATTGATCTTAGTCTGTATAGCGGTAAGCGAATCCGTTGATAAATCTATATCGACTGCTTCACCACCAATACTTACGGTTCCATTTGGCCCAGCAGCCAATCCTAGCAAAGACCCCAATGCGGTCGTAGTACTACTAAATCCAGCAGTCTCAGCGCCATTAATAACTTGTTCTACTAGTTGACCACCACTATCAATCATCCCTACCGTTTCTAGCACTCCACTATCATCAATAAAATTTGTCGTTCCCTGAACTTCAAGCTGATAACGCGTTAATCCATCTTGCTCAACTGCAATAACAGCAGCATTAACACCTGTAGGAGCCGCAGCATTTATCTTATCTCGGATTGAATTAAGCGAATCACTAGATAAGTCGATACTTATTTCCTTATCGCCAATGTTAACCGTGCCACTAGCAGGTGAACTGAGGTTCAGCAAAGTAGCAATATTCTGATCCACTTCAAGAAATTTATCGCTACGTCCACCATCAACAAATGCATTTTTAATTTCTGTCTGACTAGAAGTAAAGCCCAATTCCTCAAGAACATTTTCACTACTTGCATCCTGTAATTCAAAACCCGAGCTACCAACCTTACTACTTGTAACAATTAGACGGTTATCAGTATCTGCAACAGTTAATAGCTGTGCCGATACACCAATATCAGCCTGGTTAATAGCATCGCGTATATCAAGTAAGCTAGCGTCTTCCGTTATTTCAACGCCCTTGCCGTTAATAATGAATTCTCCGGACAAATTTAGCGCTTCGGTTGAGGTATTAAAAGAACGAGAAGACAAGGAACGAGCCTGTGCTAATTGCTCAACCTCTACAGAAAAGGTTCCGGCAGCAGCCTCATTCGTTGCTTCGACCTGAACCCGATCTTTATCGTCGGAACTAACATTAACAATAGAAAACAAATCATTCTGGGCTAAACTCGAGACACTTCCTTGAAGATTCAACAAACTCGAATTAATATTTCGTAAGACGGATTTCTGCTGCTCCAGGCGTGCTTGCCGATTCTGTACTAGGGCCACAGGCCGACGTTCGATATCCATCAATTGCGAGATGATAGAATCGGTATCAAGCCCTGAGCCTAAACCAGCAAAGGTTATTCCAGAAGACATCTAATTGTACCTCGCCTATATCAGTGACGCACCACTGACAACTTTACCTAGAGAGACAGCCTAAATCAGTTTACTACCTGCTTTAGGCTTGATTATCTATAAACAAACCGATGATTTTTTGCATATTCAAATCGGCTTCTAATAATTCCTGAGTCGGCAATTGCTTAATCACTTCGCCGGTTTTATTATCTGTAACGCGCATAACCAATACCCCAGAGCCTTGATCCAAAGCAACGGAAAAATCACCGCCTTGTTTAGCAAGTGCTTTTAATTCGGCCATTGCACCAACTAACACTTTTTGCTCTTTATCGACCGTAGTCGCTTTTTTCTCCACCGCTATTTCACGTTTTACCGTTTCCCCCCCTTGCGATCGTTCGAAAGAATCCGAGGTATTCGCTACGGATGCGCTTGGTACTGTTTGTAAGGGATTAATCGTTCCCATTGCGCTTTCCTCCGCGGGAGAACAGATGCCTGTTCGCCACCATCCATTGTGCTTGTTTACTTCGTCCTTGAAATCTAAGTTATATTTTTATTAAGCAGTTAATGGTTCAGCCCATAGGCAGAACCATTAACTGTACTTATTTACTTTATCAACCTACCAATCTTAGCCAAGCAATGATAATGCATTCTGTGGAATGACATTAGCTTGTGCCATCATCGCAGTTGCTGCCTGCGATAAAATCTGCGAGCGCGTAAAAGCCGTAACTTCAGCGGCTATATCAGCATCGCTAATTGCAGATTCAGAAGCAGTAACATTTTCGAGAGAATTTTGGTTAAAAGCGATTGCAAAAGACAACCGATTCTGGTAAGCACCTAAATCCCCACGTTGCGAAGCCACTTCAGTGATCGCCATATCGATAGACGTAATAGCGGACTGAGCATCGGTCAATGTTCCAACGGATGCCGTGTCTAGATTAAGAAATTCGCCCGTAGCACGCATATCGTTGATATTTATCTCAAGACGGTTAAATGCCTGATTCGTAGAGCCAACCTGGAACGTACCACCCGTTCCAGAATTTATAATAATGGTCTGACTATTTAAATCACCGTCTACGTATGATCCCGTTGCACCTGAAACTGCATCGCCAGCTAAAGTTACCTGAATTCCTAAACGATCGAAATTCGCCGTCACCTGACTGCCAGTAGCTACAGCCGCTCCATCCAAAATAGTACCAACAGAGATCGTCTGCGATACCACTCCATTACCTAAAGTAATCTCACTATCCGAAGCCGTATCCTCAAAGGTATATGTTCCACCTTGAGCACCCGAAATTCTAACAGCCGCTACCCCACTAGTATCACTGGCGGTCAGTGATGTAGATGTCTCATCAACGGCATTACCATAACCAGTTAACAATGTCTGGTTATTGTACGTAGTAGCCTGAGCAATACGATCAATTTCTGACGTCAACTGAAGAAACTCTTGCTGAACCGCATCACGATTTGAATCAGTCAGGGTTGAATTAGACGACTGTGTTGCCAACTCACGCATACGAATCAGGATAGAGTTTACTTCATTCATTGATCCTTCAGCCGTCTGCAATAAATTTTGCGATTGTTCCGCATTAAGATTACTTTGCGTCAAACCTGATATTTCTGCTCGCATCCCTTCGCGGACGGATAAGCCCGCCGCATCATCGGATGCCTGATTCAAACGTAACCCAGACGAAAGCCGCTGTAGGCTTAAGCCAAGAGTGCGATTATTGATATCCAAATGCCGCTTAGCGTTTATAGCAGCAATATTATGATTTACCCGTAATGCCATGTAACTAACCTCCTTGTTGATCTTTACTTAAAAATGGCATCCCTGCCTATTTTGTTCGCCTCGTTCCCCAACTAGGCGCTACTCTTCCGATCAATATGAAAAATAAAACTCGATTGATACTACACACCTCCTTACTTTACTATAAATAGCATTATGTTTACTTCTTTTAAAACTTATCGGCATAAAAACCAGAATTCTTTAGTTTTTTTTATATGCCAGGAGAAATAAACAAGACCCCTCTCATTTATTCCTCAGCAATCCACTAAAAAATAGTTTTGAACTGCTTCATTTTCTAACACTAGCTTTGTATAAGATCACTACTTGACTGTCAAATTAAATATTTCCTTCTCAACTATTGTAAGAGATTTAGTGCCGCCTGGGGCTGAGCATTAGCATTGGCCAACATAGATGTAGCTGCCTGAGTTAAGATCTGACCTCTAGTAAAAGCCGTGATTTCTACGGCTATATCTGCATCTCGAATAGCATTTTCGGAATTGGCATTATTTTCAATAGAATTCTCTGTTGAGTTTATCGCATGCTCTAAATTATTCATAGTAACACCAATACGACCTCGTTCTAAAGAAACCTTTTCGATAGCTAGATCAAACTGAGCAATGGCGGTTCTCGCACCACTCATACTAGTGAGCGAAATCACATTCAAATTTAATGCATTGCCACTAGCACGCATATCCTCTATACCAATTTCAATCCGGTCATCAGCAACATCATCGGCACCTACCTGAAAAGAGCCTCCGCTACCCTCATCAACTTCAATCGTCAATCCATCTAGATCCCCCATAACGTAGGATCCAGTTGCATTAGAAACATCATGTCCGGCTATTGTGACCTGTATACCCAAACGATCGAAACTAAATGTTGAGGTGGTGCCAGTAGCAACTGCATGATTTTGATCTAACATTGTACCTATTTCAATTGTTTGGGAAACAACGCCATTACCAATTGAAATAGATGCATCTAGGGGATTATCTTCTATCGTATAAATGCCTGCAGGTGAACCAGTTACAGAAATGTGAGAAACACCAGAGGTAGCACTAGCTGTAATTGCCGTAGAATTTAACTCATCAACACGATTACCCATACCTGTCAATAGAGTTTGATCATTATAAACAGATGCATGGGCAATTCGATCAATTTCTTGCTTGATTTGATTAAACTCTGCATCAACTGCCTCACGGTTACGATCATTCATCGTACTCGTAGAAGCTTGAACGGCTAATTCCCTACCTCTTATCAACATGGCACTAACCTCATTAAGTGACCCCTCGGCAACCTGCAACATATTGGCTCCCATTTCGGCGTTACGCACACCAACTGTCAAGCCTGTAATCTGGGATCTAAATCCTTCTGAAACGACTAGACCTGCAGCATCATCATCTGCTCCATTAATCCGCAATCCAGACGAAAGACGCTCCAAACGCGTCCCTAAATCTCCGTTATTGATATTCATATGTTGCCGCACATTCATTGCAGCAACATTATGGTTTACATTTAAAACGCCTGCCGGCATAACCAAACCTCCTTGTATTGGTTAACATAAGCTCTTCATCCTTGAAGAGAAAACTATTTTTTATTATTTAATAATACTTAATAACACTTAATACTAATACTATCGACAACGTTCTAAGAGCCTTTAATTTTTTATGTGTTTTTATTGTAATAAAGATAATGCGGATTGAGGTAAGCTATTGGCTTGGGCAGCCATGGCAGTTGCCGCTTGTGTCAATATCTGACTCCGTGTAAAAGCAGATACCTCTGCAGCAATATCTGCATCGCGAATAGCGGATTCTGCTGCCGTTAGATTTTCAATTGCATTGGCTTGATTAGCCAACGTAAACTGCAATCTGTTTTGTACAGCGCCCAATTGCCCCCGCTCTTGGGTTACCCGTAAAATTGCATTATCTATACGAGAGATGGCCGAACGTGAACTCTCCTGATTAGCTACTGACAGCCCACTAAGATTCAATTCGGGACCACTCGCTCGCATATCACCAATAGAAAGCCCAATGCGGTGAGCCGAACCATTTTTAGGACCAACTTGCAACACTCCCCCTACCGCACCCTCTTCGATTACCAAAGTTTTATCATTCAATCGACCATCTACATAAGTATTAGCACTAGTCAGATCTAAGAATTCTGATCCAAGCAAGGTTTGCCCAGCAGTTTCTATCTGTATTTCATTAAGAGCGGTATTGAGTACAGCACTTCCAGGCGGTGTAAAAGTTTCCAATACAGTATTTAAATCCACCGCAATATCAGCAAGGGTAGCATTCGGAGCCACAGTAATGGTTTCTTCGTCAATGACTATTGTCCCTCCTATACCCCCATCTACAACATTGGATTTTAGTGTTGTAGAATTTCTATCCACTAGTGGACCTGCTAAAGTTATTTCAATACCTAAGCGATCGAAGCTAGCCAAAAAGGTTGTCCCCGAAGCCACCAAATTTTCACCATTGTCTCTATCCAAGCCAGATCCCATATCAATTGATTGGCTTAATACCGTACCGTCTGGCCGCGTAACCGATAATGTAATCTGATTATCCTGATCACTGGTATCACTAAAGCTATAAGTACCAGGAACCGCTCCTGAAATATCAACTTGCGTAACCCCACTATATCCATCAAATGCAGTAGAAATACTCCCATCTTGCGAAACCGCATTACCAAAACCCGTTAATAACACCTGGTCATTATATGCGGTAGACAATGCAATCCGATCAATTTCTGTGTACAATTGACTAAATTCCGAAGCCAATGCTTTACGGTTTGTATCATTTATTGTTGAGTTAGCTGATTGAACCGTTAATTCACGCATACGGCGTAACATACCACTAAATTCACCAAGTGCCCCTTCCGCTAACTGAATCAAATTAACACCTTGTTCAGCATTAGCGACCCCCTGACGCATCCCCATAATCTCTGCCTTCATTCCTTCAGTTACCGATAACCCGGCAGGATCGTCTGCACCTCGGTTAATTCGCATACCCGAAGCTAGCCGTTCTACGCGCTTACCAAAGTCTGCACTATTAGCACCTAGGTGGCGGCCTGCAGTCAATGCTGGCACATTATTGTTAATTCGGAATGCCATTTTCTACCTCCATTAATAAAAACCCTTCCTTGATAGCTTTGGCACTTGTAGGGAGAACTTATATGGATATGCCCAAAGCTGATTCCATGCTTCCTTTGAGCAAGGAGCATGCCACAAATTAGTATTTTTTTTATTTTAAATCGTAAAATATTATTTATATTGGTTTTACGAAAAAAAAATAAGTGGAGTCAAGAGAAGAACAAGTGATTATCAGAGAGAAAATATCTTTTCAGAAATGATGGTAGGAAAAATTTGGAGGCTAATTTGGAAGAATTTACCCTTATCTATCAAAAAATATGATTTAGAACGCTATTTTTTTACTTATACTATCTGGCTCAATTTAAGTTCCCTATATTTGCCCATATCAATCATTATATTTATGGTTGCATAATGCTTTACTGTAATAGTGGATATAACACTTGATAAAGCCTTTACCTATAGTTAACAATATGTGCAATTCTATCTCGCCCAATTCATTGTCAACAGCAGCCAATCGCAGATTAGGATTATATCTATTTTTACTTTCTCTTAGCATCTTATTTGCAACTAGTTTAGTTGCTTATCTGATTATCCAGCTTGGCGGTTCTCATACGACATCAAGTGTTGCTATGCACTTACCAACGAAGCTATGGATCTCAACGATTATTCTTCTATTTTCCGGTTGGACTTTCCATAGAGCTGGTGTATTCGTCCGCCAGCGTGAGGCACTAGGCATAAGCCGAAATCTCATATTAACGTGTGCTTTAGGACTAGCCTTCCTTGGGATTCAGGGGCCTTGTATGGTGGAATTGCTAGCCACTCACTATTATCAAATTACCCAGTATACTTTTGGCACTTATGGTCTAGCATTTGGCCTCATTTTAATTCATGCCCTGCATATAATAGGAGGTATCATTCCTCTGATTATACTTACCTGTATGAGTTGGCGCCGCACCCTGACCCCATCTCATTATCCAACATTGGAAGCCTTAATAACCTACTGGCACTTTTTAGAAATTATATGGATTATGCTCTTTGGAGTCTTTCTTATTACCTTATAAATACTTTCAATCAAACAAAACTAACGACATTCCCAACTAATTTATCACTTGATTAGATCCCTAAATATGTACATAAGTCGTAGTATCATGCTTAAACTCTTCTGGATCATATTCCTTGTTGTTTCTTTTTTGCTCATTTACTTTATCAATGCCTTCACCCAACCTTCAGCTAATCAACCGTCAAGTGCCTCATTTATCCCCTCCCAACAAAGACCTCAACAACCCCGACAGTATCCTACTATTCGAAAAGCTAAAAAGACAGAGGTATCTGTATACATCGGCAATAAACGTATCTCTAAAAAATCCGTGGATTTATCCACAAAGATAAAAAAAAACGCCCTTGGCTCTGAAGCTGAACTAAATAGCACGCTAAGAACGCTATCTAAATACAATTTCAAACGTAGCGTTGAAATTCCAATCGGCACAAAAAGACTAAAAGGGGAAGCCTCATTAACACCCAATGGCGATATTATCATCAAGATCCCAGATAAAAAAACGCCATAGGAACCGCAACGGGCAGCTAGAAACAGAAAAAACGGCCTAATTTAACGGGCCGTTTTTTCTGTTTGCATGCTTTAAATCACACTCTACCAAAGAACCTCTTTATTCAAACCATTGGAGCTTTGCCTCAATACCCATTTAGCTTTGTACCTCTTCCCTAATTTCTCCTTGAGCCGCACGTTCATAACACATCGCAGCAGCCTCATCAGACCCCAATTTACTATAACAATCTCCTAATTTCTTGAATACATCACTATCTTGAGGACGCGCCATAAGCACTATTTCAAATTGTTCTATAGCGTTCCAAAAACGTCCAAGTTCCATGAGTACCTGCCCCTGTGCAAACCTTGCTTCCAGATTTTCTTCCAACCTTAGCGTTACATTTAATGCCAACTCTGCGCATTTTATTTGTCCCTTATCGACTAGCAACATTCCTACTCCCAACATTGTTTGAGCCGCACGTGTCTGTTCCATTAGATCATCCAACTGGCATGGTATTTCGGCTAGCGCTGCCAAAATTTCTGCCGCTATGGAAGCCTCCCAATGCCCTTGTGCCAATTGGGCCCAAAGCAATCCCAAATTTATATCAATAAGTGTCGTGTTATATTGCCGTATTTGGGAAAAAGTCTCCACCGCTTCAGCATAGCGTTCTTGCTCCAGATACAAATGGCCCAGATTAGCTCGACCTTCTACCTCTTCCAAATTACTATCGGCCAGCCCTTGATAAATACGTTCAGCCTTATCCAAATCACCTGTATATTTGGCGATAAATCCCAGATTTAGCAAGGTCGGTGCATGTTCAGGCTCTTTTTCTAAAACAGTTTTAAAATGCATTTTTGCCTTATCTAAATCGTGTTGTTCTAGTTGCATTACTCCCATATTAAAGCGATGCAACAAATGTTCTGGTGCCACTTTACAGGCCTTTTCAAGCCATTCCAATGCCTTATCAACATGCCCCATCTCTTTACATATATTTGATAATTCTCCCATTGCTTCGGAACAACGATTCACCGGAATCGCAGCTGCCTGTTCCAACCATTCACTAGCAGCAGTTAAATTGTTCAGTGCACGATGGGCCTGGCCACCAATGAAATGCGCTGAATATCGCACTTCTTTCTGGTCAATTGGAAAAAAGGTATGTTGTTCGCCTCCAGCCAAAACAGCTTCTGCATATTTCAAACTCTCAGCAAAATCATTTAAGCGTCCATTAACTTCGGCTAGGCTAATCTTGACAAGAATATAATCAGGATCAACTTCTTCAGCTTTTCTGACGTATTCCAGTGCTTTATCGTACTGCTGTAATTTGATATAGGTCCGTCCCAGAAATAGCAGCGCAGTAGTATAAACCACGTAGTTACTATCTGTTAAACAGGGACTGTGATAGACAATATGACGATACGCTTCAAGTGCTTCATCTAAGCGGTCGGTAGAAAAATAGGTTAATGCCACATGCGAACGGACAATATAATCATCTGGATGTGTTCTAAGCCAGTCTTCCATTATACGCAGATAACGCTCTTTTTTTTCATCTACTACCTCAGGCGTCGTATACCCCGTATGCACAACCCTGATCTCTGTAGCAATCATTTCTAGCCCCAAACGCGCTAGCGCTGGAGTCATCTGTTCATGGATCGGCATTTCAAAACCAATACCCGGTAAATTGGGAAAAAGCCGCATCTGTAAGCAAGAGACGTTTTCATACCCCTGGTCATCCAGCAAAAAGAAATAGCTTTTCTGATAATTATCACTTAACAATTGTCGAATTTCATCATGGTATTGGGTCGGCAGAATATCATCAGCGTCCAACCACATAATCCATTCACCACTAGCCAATTTCAACGATTCATTACGTGCTGCAGAAAAATCGTCACACCATGAAAAATGGCCGATTACTGCCCCAAACGACTGGGCAATTTCCACCGTCCGGTCCGTTGAGCCAGTATCAACGACAACAATCTCATCTACCAACCCCTGCACACTTTCCAAACAACGTCCCAAGCGCGCTTCTTCATTGCGCACAATCATACACAATGATAAGCGTTGGGTCTCAATATTATCAGCTTTATTATTATCGCCCACCGTATTCCCTACTGTCCGCCCCATGCCTAATTGCGCTAGCACTTTTCCAGCTTCAGGACGATCTGGAGCCAAACTCTTAGCCGTATTGAATGCTACACGAGCTTCCGTCAATTGCCCCAGAGCCATATAACATTGACCTATAAAAAAATGTGCTGAATAGTGAATCAAAGTCATATCTAATGGAAATTGCACCTCATACCTATCATTTAAGGCAGCCTTAAGATAGACAAGTGCTCGTTTCGGTTGGCCTAATTTTGTGTACGTATCTCCCAACGAAAGTTGGGTCAGCACATCACTAGCCTGCAAAGCTTCAGCTTCTTCTAAATAGGATAATGCCTGTTCTAGTTCACCTTCAATCAGCAAAGTTCGACCATAAAAGATCAATGCTAAACGTCGTACGATTGGCACAGAAGACAACGCAGCGGTTGTCTTTATAACTCGCTCAAGATAGTCTTTAGCTTTTTCGTATAGGCCTTCCGTATGGTAACTATGGCCTATACGAAAACAAATATAATGATCGTTCGGCTGGTGTTGGAGCCAAGCTTCCATCAAACCGAGGTAAAAACTTTTTTTACGTTGTACCGCCTCCTGCGTAGCATATCCGGTATGCTGTACTGCGATGTTTGCAGGTCGAACAGCAATATGGGCACGGTCTAATGCAGGTTGTAGCGTTTCATGTACGGGGCGTTCAAAAAAGATATCCGAGCGCCGCGGAAACATTTTTATTTGTAGGAAAGAAGATCTGTCATAGCCATGGTTATTCAGCAAAAAATAAAATGCAGTATCAGGCTTTTGTGCTTTAAGTTTTGCTACTTTTTGCTGATCAACCGGAAGTAAATAATCATCAGCGTCCATCCATAAAACCCATTCACCACTAGCCAGTTGCAATGATTCATTGCGTGCTGCAGAAAAATCGTCACACCATGGAAAATGTCCAATCTTAGCATCATACTCCCGCGCCATAGCCACGGTCTGATCAACCGATCCAGTATCGATCACAATAATCTCATCAGCGACCGCGCGCACACTTTGCAAACACCGTTCCAAAACACCTGCTTCGTTGCGCACTATTAAACAAACACTTAAACGGTAAGACACACCTTCAATCTTAGGCGAATCAGCGTGTTGTAAACGTTGCCAATTTGCTTTCAGCACTGGATTATCAGGAGCTAGCAAATGTCCCTGTTGATAATAAGCGCAAGCCTGGTCTAAGCGACCACGGCGTTCCAAAATACGACCGGCATTATTGTAGGCCTGATAGGATTGGGGATATTTATTTATTATTGCTTCATAGGTCGTTAATGACGCAGTTGCCTGTCCCCTTCGATCCAAAATATCTGCCTGAACCAGATATGCAAATTCCGCTTGCAAATACTGCGAAATCTCTGCTCCATCATGCTCGATCGCCTCAACGACTTGTTTTATCTGCTGCTGAGCCTCGTCTAAGCGACCACAATTGCGATAAGCAATTGCCAATTCATAGCGCGCAAGCATATCGTTTGGTTGCTGACGAACCTTTTCTTCTCCAGCAACCAAGTAGCGTTCGCTACTACGCTCTTTTTCTACATGACCGTAGTGATGCACTGGCACCAAGCATTCACCGATCTGTCCTCCATTGCGTTCAATACTTGCTTCAACTAGTTCGTGAACAGCCCCCTCAAAATAGACATCTGGCCGACGTCGCCACAAACGGATCTTAGTCGACGGAAACCAGCCAGGGTACTCTTTTTCTTCTCCATAGTCACCCCGACAGGCTATCCACCCGGCGCGGTTTTCTTGTTCGCTGTAATTGCGCGTCGTCAGGTAGTAAGCATCCATATTGGGATCTGTCAATAAGGAACGAATAGTAGCAAGATCGCCTGCCGCCAATACTTCATCGCAATCAAGTAATAAAATCCACTCACCACGAGCCAACTCCAAAGAAACATTGCGTGCCTGCGAAAAATCCTCGTTCCAATCAAAATCTACTACCCGTGCACCATGCCGACGAGCTACCGGAGCGGTTGTATCAAGAGATCCAGTATCAACCACGATCACCTCATCAACCAAGCCCTTGACACTTTGCAGACATTGTTCCAAAAACTGCGCTTCATCACGAGCAATCATACAAAGTGAAAGCCGCACCGATGACTCAACACGCCGCTGCCCTGCTTTTTGTCCTTGGTGTCTCTTTTTATTTTTTTTATTCTTCTTTGGGCTTTTCTTGGTCATTAATCCTCGCTAATACGGCATTGGCCCGGGCATGCTCGGGAGCAACTGCAACTATTTCCTCTGCTAACTGACGACTATCCATAAGCTGAGCATTTTGTTCCATTACATCAGCTAACAATGCCTTTATATCTAGATCTTGTTCAACGTCTTGCAAATATCTAGCCAACAGCTCTGTTGCTTGTATCAATTTTCCTTGTTTAGCATAGATCATACCAAGATTGATAATTAGATCACGATTAGTTGGATCTAATACCAATACTTTTTCAAAATATTCTAAGGCAATACCCTCATTACCTTCATCCCATTCTAACACTCCCAAGTTCATCATCGCCCCAGAAAATGCTTCATCTAGCTCTAAGGCCTTAGTAAAACTTAAACGTGCCGCCAACGTCTCATTGCCTTGATACTGCGCCAAACCTAAGTAATTCCATGCCCAACTTGAATGTGGGTCTAGATCGATCAAGCGTTTAACTACTAGTGCGGCCTCTGAGGCACGTTTCAATGTCAACAATAAATCCCCTAATACCAAAATAGCTTCTACAAAATCAGCTTTGGAAACAACGGCTTCCTGGTAGTGCACCAAAGCAGCCTCATAATTTTTCTCATCCCGAAAACGATCTCCTTTAGCAATAGCCGTTACCGCTTTTCTTTCATCAATTAATAAAGTATCGACGTTGCTTTCCGCTGTAACCTGCACCTGATGCACTGGCATAACACGCAAGCCATGCCGTTCACATATCCGTACCGCATTGTCCACCACAGCAAAAGTGCAGAAAGATCCATCAAAGCCACCGATTACTTGTAGCGCACTACGACGAAATAACACACAACCCAGCGTTAACATCCCCTCTTCACTTAAAACACTATCTTCCATATCCACTATTGGATGTACCATAGCAACATCAGGCGCTTCGATCAAACAAGTGCGTAACATGGCCAGAGTAGCCAATGATACTTCTACTCCTTTATCCACAATCAATAGGAATGAATTTTCACTCTCTTTGCGGACTACTTCAAGTTGAGCTCCAACCGCTGCCGTCTGGACCTCCTGTAAACAACGAGCCTTTTCCTCGGTTCCCCGTAGCGGACAAGCTCCTGGCAAATAAACAAAGTCTATATCTGCGGCAATTACGGCTTCATCTGTGCTTAGCGGATCTGTCTT